>ENA-UPSB01000698-UPSB01000698.1-bioreactor-metagenome-genome-assembly--contig:-NODE-698-length-50210-cov-882.462765_pt1 | contig 50210 bp, 41 predicted proteins | sample MGYA00238182_ERZ773286 | MGnify/ENA primary metagenome ERZ773286 (study PRJEB29026, sample SAMN07631240) | bioreactor metagenome | isolation source: Switchgrass digestor | place: USA: Dartmouth...
AGTGCGGCATCTTCTTTTTCAAAGTTCATTTTATTTCACTACAGGAATGCTCCTTTTTTATTTCGCGTCATATCTTTTATGAATGTATCAAGAATTTTTACCTGATCTTTTGTAATCTGACTTCCTAAAACAGAAACAGCGTAAAACCCATTAAATTCTAACCTCAATGCATCAAAAATTCCTTCTGTTAAATATAATTCGCATACTTCTTCTTCATCGTTTTTGCATTTTTCTTTTACTACATTTAGTCGATATAATAAATTATTTTTCTGAAGATCCTGTGTGAAAAGGTATTTGGGTTCATCTTTAATAGCTCTTCCGGCAAACCCAACTATGGAGTTATTGTAATCACGTAAAGTTATAACAACCCTATCATTGATAAAAGTATCTTGAAGAAAAGATCTTTCACTTTTTGTTTCATCGTAATCAACAACTTTTTCTTTTAGCAGCTTCTTTTCTAAAAGTACTTGCTTCATTTCAATATTATCTTCAGTGTATTTTAACAACTTATTCCCTGTAACATAAAAGATTTCTGCGTCTTGTAAGTACCTAGAATCATATTTCCGATTATTGGCAAAATATTCTAGTCCTAATTTTTCTTTATCACTCATGTTACTATAACAGTTAAAAGCGATATCAAATGCATTCACAGGCTTAACTAAAGCCTTCTTTTCCTTCGGTTTATAGCTCTTTATGTAAGGAAATTCACCTTCTAACCATGCAACAGTATCGTAAAATGAGTATCCTTTTATTTGGCTTATTACAGTAAAAATATCTCCATGTGCATTACATCCAAAGCAATGATAAGATTCCTTATATATTACAAGAGAAGGGTTAGTTTCTTTATGAAATGGACATAAAGTTTTATAATATTTCCCTCTTTTATATATCTTTAGTCCTAACCTTTCGAAAACCTCGGTAATTTTTACGTTTTTCTTTATTTCATTATAATAATCATTGAAAGTATAATCACTAATTGTAATCATCTCCTTCAAGCTTACAGTATACGTGTAAATTTATTACATAATTCGACGTAAAAATTAAAGTTCCTTCATAAGTTCAATTATCTTTGCATAAAATTGTTGTATGATAATTTTTAAGGGTATTTTTCTAAATGTTAACCATATAATGTTAACCCGATATTAGTATTCAGTGTCTGCCTCTCGTACCATTACTCATAATAACGGCCCACTGTTTAGATACAAGCTATGATCCCAACAAGTTTTTCTGCATATAAGTACATAAATGTTCTATACTAAATCAATTCAACAAAAATTCAAAAAAATCCTATTACTTAGCAAACGAACAGGAGGCAGGTGCTTGTTTCACCTGCCTCCTGTTCGTTTGTCCCATATGATTCCTTTATTGTATATGTCAGGGTGCGTGAGTGTACACGTCATCCTAGCACGGCTTCGACAAACCTTTGTATAATAGCCACCGGCAGCCAGATAGTTATCGCATAGCAGGGAGCGGGTTTGTTTTTCGCTCGTGCCCCTGACGTAGATGGAGATATAAAAGGGATAGACCTCATCCCCGGCGCTGAGCCCGAAGCTTGCGGCATCTTCCTGCGTATTGGTCACCATGACCTCAATGGAGTGCGAAAAGGCATTTTCCTTTCATCATGTATTGCCAAACTTTTTATCAAATTCCGGCTCATAAAGACGAAAAAGGCTAAAGCTCCTGACTCCTTCAAATTGCTTCAGTTCTGTCTTTCGTATACCAACATTAAGAAAATGATCATAGACATACCGTTAGGATAAGGCTCTTCATGAAAAAAAGCTGTCTCCTCAATGGGACAGCTTTTTTATTCATTAAGTATGACTTACATTATCACAAAATTCGAATAAGTTAAATCTTAACCTCCAAAAATCCATCCCCCATCACTGCTCAGAGAACAGCGGTGTCGACAGGTAGCGCTCGCCGGTGTCGGGCAGGATCGCGACTATGACCTTGCCGGCGTTCTCGGGACGCTTTGCAAGCTCGGTCGCTGCCCAGACTGCCGCGCCGGAGGAAATACCGATCAGGAGTCCCTCGGTACGGGCAAGTTCGCGTCCGGTCTCAAACGCATCTTCGTTCTTCACGCGGATGATCTCGTCATATACATTTGTGTTCAGAACCGCCGGAACAAAGCCTGCCCCGATGCCCTGGATCTTATGAGGCCCCGGGTTGCCGCCCGACAATACCGGAGAAGCGTCCGGTTCTACTGCCACTATTTTGATATTCGGATTCTTCGACCTGAGATACTCGCCTGCGCCGGTTATGGTACCGCCGGTGCCGACTCCGGAAACGAAAATATCGATCTTCCCGTCAGTATCCTCCCAGATCTCGGGACCCGTCGTCTCCCTGTGTATCCGTGGGTTGGCCGGGTTGTCGAACTGGCCCGGGATAAAGGAATTCGGGATCTCCGCCGCAAGCTCCTTTGCCTTTGCGATTGCGCCGGGCATTCCCTTGGAACCCTCGGTAAGTACCAGTTCAGCGCCGTATGCCTTCAGCAGGTTCCTGCGCTCAATGCTCATCGTCTCAGGCATCGTAAGAATAAAACGGTAACCACGCGCTGCGGCGACTGACGCAAGGCCGATACCTGTATTTCCGCTGGTCGGCTCGATAATGACCGAATCAGGCTTCAGCACCCCTCTTTTTTCAGCATCGTCGATCATCGCCCAGGCGATCCTGTCCTTCACGCTGCCAGCCGGATTGTAGTATTCCAGCTTTCCAATGACTGTTGCTCCAAGCTTATGCTTCTTCCCATAGTTGGTGAGTTCCAGCAAAGGCGTCCTTCCGATAAGATCCGTAAGATTCTTGTAAATTCTCGCCATAACACATCCTCCTTAACCTAAACATATCCTTATATTAATTTCATTACTTCACAATCTGCATCGTTCCGTCTTCTACAATTATAGCCTCATTTATTACAGCCCTGCTTCAAGGCCTCGTTTCTGCTAACCTGTGTTGTCTCTTCCGGTTCAGTCAATCGAACATATAATTCATATATGTTTAGTATGCTATAATAATACAGCACGACGAAATATTTGTCAATAGTTTTATCGGAAAAATATATAAAAAATATATGAATTGTATGCTATTGACAAACACAGTATTTTAGCCTATCATATTTAATACATACTAATTATATATGAAATGAGGAGTTTGCCATGAGAATCTCCGCCAAAGGACGCTATGCGCTGGCAGCCGTAATAAATATGGCGCAGCAATATGACAGTGGTGAGTGTATCACGGTCATCAGCATTTCGGAAAGGCTGGGCATCTCAAAAATTTACCTCGAGCAGGTCTTCTCAATGTTGAAGCGCGGCGACATCGTCCGATCGGTCAAAGGTGCGCAGGGCGGCTATCAGCTCGTCCGTCCGCCGGAACAGATAACCGTGCTGGATGTGCTGTCAGCCGTTGAAACCTCTTTATTCGAAGCAGTGGAAGACACCGTGCCGGAAAAAGCTCCGGAAATCGAGGCGGCAATGCGCTCGTCAGTATTCGAGGCCATGGACAGGTCACTGAGCGATGCGTTGTCCCGTATCACCCTGGAGGATCTGGTCTTAGAAACAGAAAAATACAGCGGTGGACAGTCGATCATGTATTATATATGAAGTTTATATATGATGAAGTGTACGAGGTAAGAGATATAGATATATTCAGCAGGAAGTAATCAGCAGCGGACAGGCAAAGACCTGGTGATAAGGTATAAGACCTGGAAAGAAGATAATAGGTAAAGGACGAAGATAAACGATATGAAACATGAGACTCGACATATGCAATATGATGCCTGGGCCTAAAGATATGACGATATGTGAAAATCTTGATCCGAGATATGAGATTTGCCGTAAGAGGGGTATGTTTATGGAATTCGAAACTTTATGCATCCACGGAAACGATACAAGATATGATTCCACCGGTGCGATCAGCGTCCCGATCTTCCAGTCTGCCACCTTCGCCCACCCCGGTGTCGGGCTGAGCACGGGATACGATTATTCCAGGCTGCAGAACCCGACGCGGGAACACCTGGAAAAAACCATTGCGAAACTCGAGAACGGCATCGATGCCATGGCTTTTTCCACGGGAATGGCGGCCATCGCAGCGCTAATGGAGCTCTTCAGCCCCGGGGACCATTTCATTGCCTCGGACGATCTTTACGGAGGTTCCCACCGGCTGTTCTGCCACATATCCGGAAAAAACGGGCTTTCATTCGATTTTGCCGATACCTCGGATATAGAAAAGGTATCCTCGCTTATCAGGCCGGAGACAAAAGCCATCTTTGTCGAAACGCCTACCAACCCGATGATGCAGGTCACGGACATCGCAGCCGTCTCAGAGCTCTGTAAGGAGCACGGCCTTCTGCTGGTCGTGGACAACACTTTCCTGACGCCGTGTTTCCAGAAGCCTCTGGATCTAGGCGCCGATATAGTGGTCCACAGCGGCACGAAATATCTCGGCGGACATAACGACACGCTGGCAGGATTCCTTGCAGTGTCGGATGCAGCCCTGTCCGAGCGGCTGCGCTTCATATACAAGACGACGGGGGCGTGCCTCTCGCCATTCGACAGCTGGCTCATGATCCGCGGTGTCAAAACGCTGGCTGTCCGGATGGAACGCCAGCAGGAAAACGCGATGAAGATCGCCCAATGGCTCTGCACCCATAAAAAGATCAAAAAGGTATATTATGTCGGTCTCCCGTCCCATCCCCAGTATGAGATATCGAAAAAGCAAACGACAGGTTTCGGAGCGATGATCTCATTTGAAACAGACAGCGAGAAAACAGCCCTGGGACTCCTGCAGCGGGTGAATGTCATACAGTATGCCGAAAGTCTCGGCGGCGTGGAAAGCCTCGTCACATACCCGATGCTGCAGACCCACGCCGACATACCAAAGGAAGCGCGGGAGGCCAAGGGTATAAATGAACGTTTGCTGCGCCTCTCTGTTGGGCTGGAATCCGCGGCTGACCTGATCGCGGACCTGGAGCAGGCATTGGGTGATTAACCGATACAGTTTATGAAGAAACAGAACTTTCCGAAAACAAGTGTTGGATCACCAACTTATACTTCGAACCGGAGGCAAACAAGATATGACATACTCATTTGATAAAGTAATCGACCGTCACGGAACTGACTCGCTGAAGTATGATCTTGCGGCAAAAAGGGGGCTGCCGGAAGATATCCTCCCGTTATGGGTGGCCGACATGGATTTCCCTTCACCGCCGGAAGTATTGGAAGCGCTCGTTGATAAAAGCCTCCACGGCATTTTCGGATACAGCGACGCCATAAATGACGACTACTACAACGCATTGGCCGATTGGTACGCCAGCCGGTTCGGCTGGCATCTTTCACCCAAGTGGCTTGTAAAAACACCCGGCGTCGTTTTCGCTGTCTGCACTGCGATCCGCGCACTGACGAATGAAGGCGACTCTGTCCTTATCCAGCAGCCGGTCTACCATCCGTTCGCAGGATCTGTCCTCGCAAACGACCGCAAACTGGTCGTAAATGAACTGGTATATAATGACGGTAAGTATTCGATAGATTTTGACGATTTCGAAGACAAAATAGTCAAAAACAACGTGAAGCTCTTTATCCTCTGCAGCCCGCACAATCCGGTCGGACGCGTATGGACGAAGGACGAGCTTGCCGCGATGGGAGAAATATGCTTAAAACACGGCATAAAGGTAGTTGCGGATGAGATACACGCCGATTTCGTCTATCCCGGATACCGCCACCACGTTTTCGAAACTGTAAGGCCGGAGTTTTCCGATATAACAGTTACCTGCACGGCTCCGACCAAGACATTCAACCTGGCTGGCCTGCAGATTTCGAATGTCTTTATATCAAATGCAGACATGCGCAAGCTTTTCAAACAGGAACTCGAAAGGACCGGTTACAGCCAGCCCAACATAATGGGGCTTGTGGCATGCAGGGCTGCATATAAATATGGGGCGCAATGGCTGGATGACCTTATACGCTACCTTGTCTCGAACCTGGACCTTCTCCGGGACTTCCTCAGGCATGAGCTTCCGTCCATCCGGCTTGTAGAACCGGAGGGCACATACCTGGTCTGGCTCGACTTCCGCGCACTGGGCATCCCGGACAAGGAACTTAATGATCTGATCGTGCATAAGGCAGGCCTGTGGCTGAATGCCGGAACCATGTTCGGAGCGGGCGGGGAAGGCTTCCAGCGCATGAACATCGGCTGCCCTGCGGCTATCCTCCGGGAAGCTCTCGAGAGGCTCAAAAAAGCTTTCCTCTGACAGTTGATATCCGGTAAAAAACAAACCTTTTTACTATCGGCCGGCCGGCTCTCCGGTCATGCCCTGCAGGAACCTCAGGTTCATTATGGCCAGATGGGCCTTCCACCAGTTCTTTGCGATATGCCATTGCTCTTCATGGCCCTCCCAGTTCCAGTTTATGGACCAGGTACCGTCCGGCTGCTGCGCGTTCCTTATAAATTCGCATTCACGTTCCGCCAGTTCCGCAAAGTGCCGATACAGGTAGCTATCCTTGTCCATAAAGAAGTTCGAAGGCTTGCACACATATTTCGTTTTCCATGACTCCGTGTCCCATGTCATTACCTTGTTTATCCTCTGCACCAGTACCTCCTCAAGTTCTCCGATGCCCAGTTCATCAGCAAGCCCTGCTTTGCGGCAGCACTCGGCCAGCCTCACATAACAGGCAAGTGTATGCATTTCATCGCACTTGTCCGTTTCCTCCAGGTAACGTATCGCTTCCTTCGCAATTTCGTAACATTTTCTGTACAGGCCGCTTTCCCTTGGCGCAAAAATCAGCGCAAAGCCTGCCAGCGCGGCGGTCGGATTGTAAGTGACAGTGTCATAGGTAATGCTGTCATAAGTCCACCATGGCGCACGGGGGTAGTCATTGTTTGAAGGCACGGTATATAGCCAGCATTTTCCGTTGAAGTCCCTGCCGCTGTCCAGGTATGCCAGGATCCCCCGTACTATCGGATGATCCTCCTCAAGCCCGATTTCATGCAGGATCTCTGTCGCTGCCCAGGTCTGTATCGGGGATGAGTCCGGATTAAAGCAGTCCGCTTCCAGGGCATGCCCGAAACCTCCGTCTTCATTCTGGTACTCCGCCAACGCTGACAATACTGCCTCCCTGCTTCCGTTCCCGAACAAATAATCGAACCGTGCTTTGTCCAGCGGCCTGGCATTCAGGCAGATCCATTTCCTTGCTTTATCGAAGACACAGTTTCCCATTCTGATTTCCCCTTTATGCTTTTTATATATAACGTACAGAGATATCGGAAAATCGTCCTGTCTTTTTTTCCCGGATAGTGTACTCAAAAGTGCAGTTTATGTTAAAATAAAATTACCCGTAAAAACATTATACCGCACACTGGAACATATATAAAGAATGGCGGCTGCATCGGCAGTTACGGGCAAACTTTTTATAGAAAGAGGAAAATGTATGGATGTTAGGATCACCGACCTGTTTGATCTGAATGAATGCTTTGAAAGAGAGATTTTCGACGGCCTGGAATATCCGTGGGAAGCGCTGCCGAGGATAAAAACCTTCCTTTTGGAGTTTGCGAAAACACTGCCTGCCGATTTCGAGCAGATAAGCGAAAATGTATGGGTCGGCAAGGGCACGACTATCGAAAAGACAGTAACGATAAAGGGGCCGGCTATCATCGGGTATAACTGCGAACTCAGGCAATGTGCGTACATAAGGGAAAACGTGATCATAGGCAACGAGTGTGTCATCGGCAACTCCACGGAGCTGAAGAACGCTCTGCTGTTCAATAAGGTCCAGGTACCGCATTTCAACTATGTAGGAGATTCGATCCTTGGATATAAGGCACATACCGGGGCAGGCGTCATCTGTTCGAACCTGAAATCCTACGGCACGAATGTCAAAGTGACCGACGGGTACAGGACTATAGAAACGGGCCTGCGGAAATTTGGCGCCATGATCGGCGACAACTCGGAAGTAGGCTGCAACAGCGTGCTGAATCCGGGAACGGTCATCGGAAAGAACTGCATAGTTTATCCCCTGACCTCTGTGAGGGGTTATGTGCCTTCAAATCATGTACTGAAGAGCAGCGGTGTAATGGTGATCAGGACTTAAGCGGCTATGCATACATAAGCGGCTGCTCATTCAGGCTGCAGGATACGTCGTGGCGAAGCCATACCGAAAACGAAACAGTACATGCAAAAAAGCCTCAGTTGAGGTCCGTATCCTCAGCCGAGGCTTTTTTAGTCATACTATACCTGCGCCATATCATCCCGGCCGCTCTTCTCCAGGATCAGCCGAGCCTTTCTTCGATCACTGAGACCAGTTCCGAAGCTCTTTTTGCTATATACTCCCTGTCCTTTCCTTCGATCATGACACGCACGAGCGGTTCCGTACCCGAAGGCCTGATCAGCACCCTGCCTTCGCCCTTGAACTCATCTTCCAGTTCACGGCAGAGTTTCGCGACCAGTTCGTCTTCCATGTACCTGTGCTTGTTTTCATTTTTGACTTTTGCATTCTTCAAAACCTGCGGCAGCACCTGCATCACGCCTGCCAGGTCAGACAGCCTGCGGCCGGTCGACCTCATCACGTTCAGAAGCTGCAGTGCAGTAAGCAGGCCGTCACCGGTGGTGCTGTGCTTCAGGAAGATTATGTGTCCTGATTGCTCGCCGCCCAGTACATATCCCTTGTCCAGCATCTCCTCGAGCACATACCTGTCGCCCACTTTGGTCTTGACCAGGTTGAGGCCGTTTTCGCGTGCCATTATGTCCAGTCCGATATTGCTCATCACCGTGACCACTATCGTATCATGGGCAAGCTGTCCCGCTTTTTTCAGTTCCAGCCCGATTATCGCCATTATCTTGTCGCCGTCCACCAGTTCGCCGTTTTCGTCCACGGCAAGCACCCTGTCCGCATCGCCGTCAAATGCAAGGCCGACATCGGCGCCGCACTCTTTGACGTATTCCTTTAGCCGCGATATGTGGGTCGAACCGCAGTCACGGTTTATGTTCAGTCCGTCAGGGCAGTTGTTTATCGGTAAGACCTGGGCTCCCAGTTCTTCCAGCAGCATCGGGGCTGCCTGGTATGAAGCGCCGTTGGCACAGTCCAACGCTATTTTCAGTCCCTTCAGATCGTGATCTATGGTGCTCTTCAGGAAATCGACATAGTCGCGCAGGGTGTTTTCGGCTGTCTTCCTCCTGCCTACCCCGGCGCCTGACGGGAGCAACGAATTGTCGAACCCGTTTCTGACCAGTTCTTCGATCTTATCTTCCGTAGCATCCGGCAGCTTGTATCCCCTCGAGTCGAAAAACTTGATGCCGTTGAATTCGAACGGATTGTGGGAAGCTGAAATAACTACGCCGGCATCAGCTTTGTAGTATCTCGTAAGATATGCCACTGCAGGTGTCGGTATGACACCCAGGCAGACCGCCTCCGCCCCGACTGAGCAGATACCTGCCACAAGGGCGGATTCAAGCATGTTTCCGGATATCCTCGTATCCATTCCCACCAATATCTTCGGAGTGTGATGCGTTTCGGAAGTGAGCACATACGCTCCCGCCTGCCCCAGCTTATATACAAGCTCCGCTGTAAGCTCCGTGTTCGCTACTCCCCTGACGCCATCTGTTCCAAAAAGCCTTGCCATATTTTTCCCCCTGGTGAATAGATTTTAATATAACACCAATATGATAATGCAATTCATACCTGTATTTCAATGCTTTAGCATGAATTTTTTTGCATTTTTGCACTTTATTGTATCGTCGTGCACAGGATGGACGTATCAGTCAAAATGGAGCTGTTCCTGTGATTTATGGGTTCGCCGGAGGTTTCTCTTCTGACTGCTGTTCGCCTGCCTGGTTCTCTTCCGGCGGCGTTTCCGGAGTCCGGGATATCCGGACCTCAACATAGGCCCTTTGCACCAGGTTCAGGTTGCCTGTCTGGGGCAGGTTCAGGTTCAACTGCAGCCTGTGGGTGCCTTCCGCCAGATCGGCGACATCCACCGCAGGCCTCAGCGATGATGCAACGATACTGTTCAGGTCTGTCTGCAATCCTCTGAACTGAACCAGTACCTTGTCTGTGACGATCTCATATACAAGCGTCCCGTCATTCCTCGCATTCAGTATCGCTATATCGTCTTTCGTGAATTCAAAATTCCTCACGACAAGTCCCTCTATATCCATGAAAACCCTGGCATCTTTTGGCGAGTTCACAAGTTCTGTTCCTTCAGGGACGACCAGCGGGACCGTGGTGCTGAGGTCCTTATCCAGCCCGTCGATGTCGACCTGCTCCGTCTTGATCTCCTTCAGGTTTTCAAGCGTTTCGGGAGGGCCTTTCACCAGTACCCTGGAAGGCTCTACCACCCTGTTGTCCAGGATCTCGATGTGGTTGGCGGCAAGCCTTCCCCTTGTAACAAGGGAAACGGGCACTTCCTTGGCCGTCTCTATAGTGACATTGACCTTCATCAGATCGATATTGGGTATTTCATTGCCGTTCTTATCGAATGCTTTACACTGTACCTGCTGTACAACGGTGTCCCTGTCAACATCGGCCAGTTCGATGAAAGCTTTTACGGAGGCGATGCTGTCGACGACCGTTTCTTCCTGGATCACCGGTATCTGCTCGGTCGAAGCCGTGGCGCGCAGCATCACATAACCCGGTTTCATCGTTACGTTGGATACGACTTCCAAATCGAAATATTTTGTTTTGTACCTGGTAAGCTGGATATCGACTTCTTTGGGATTATATGACTCAATCGTCACGTTCTTGAACATGCATACCGGTTCTGAAAGCGTGAGCTTTTTGTAGCTGACCGATTTGATCTGCGAGTAGTCCATATAGACCTCAAAATCTGTCGATCTGATCTTTTCCACCACATTCTGGCGTCCCCGTACGGTTATGTCTATAAATGTCCTGGGCTGGTTTTTCAGTTTATAATCGTTTTCGTCAAGATAATCCTTGTTTATTTCATTCACTGGCACATTGTATATAGTCACTGTTTTGAAAGGGTTGGTCACGTTCGAAACATAAAGCCAGAACAGCAGTGCTATAAAAAAGGCCAGGACCTTTATTTTTATGTCTTTCTTGAACCAGTCTGCGATTCTCACTTGGTTTTGCCCCTCCACAGTATAAGTTTTTTGGAATTTGCCTCACGCTCGGGGAGCAGGTTTTTGTTAAGCGCTTTCCTCAGCGTATCAGCGGTGAGGTTCCTTGTAAGCCCGCCGTTAAGGGCAAAGGATATCTTTCCGGATTCTTCGGAAACGACTATCGCGATGCTGTCCGATACCTCCGTGATGCCCAGCGCCGACCTGTGCCTCATGCCAAGCTCCTTGCTCAGGCTCGGGTTGTCGGTCAGCGGCAGCAGGCAGGCCGCGGCTTTTACCTTGTTGTTGCGTATTACCACCGCTCCGTCATGCAGCGGAGTATCGGGGGTGAAAATATTGATGAGCAGTTCGCTTGATACATGAGAATCAAGCTCTATCCCGCTGTTGATGATCTCGCCGATCTTCACGTCTCTCTCTATTACGATAAGGGCGCCTATGTACCTGGATGAAAGGTAAGTACACGTTTTTACGATTTCTTCGATGACTGCCGTAGTCTGGACCCTGAGGCTGGACGCCTCGTCGAAGTTCAGCAGATCCTTGAACCTGCTCCTGCCTATTTTCTCAAGAGCCCTCCTCAGCTCAGGCTGGAAAAGGACGATGGCACCTATTGCCAATACCGACAGCACCGACCTGAGCAGGTAGTTGATCGTTTTAAGTTCGAGGAAGCCGCTCATCTCAGTCGCAATGATGATCAGAAGGAGACCTTTTATCAACTGCCAGGCACGTGTTTCGCGGACCAGTATAATGAGCTTGTAAACGACCCAGGTCACGATGCCGATGTCCAAAAATGCGCGGATCACATACAAAGGATTGTCAAATCCCATGTAGCCGACGAAATTATTGAACAGGTCGCGCAGGTTTATGTTGCTGAACAGGTCCAAAAATATCCACACCCCTGTTTGTGTAAATCTGTTGTATCTCTCATATGAATTATACCTTTTTTATCTTATATTTGTTAAGAAGTTTTCAACAAATATATAAAATATTTGATGGAAGAGTTGTATGCATTATACAAAACAAATAAGCCTATGTCAGACATTGCCGAGATAAACATGCCTCAGATGCTCCTGTGCGCTCTTTTTCGCCGTTTCAAGAGTTTCCAGGGGCGTAGGCCCGATGTGGAGCATTTTGTAGTTCGGGAAGAAGCGCGACAGATGCAGTACGATATCCCTGTCGATGGAGGAAAGCCAGCGTGCAAGTTCACCTATTTCCTCCGGTGAATCGTTCAGGCCGGGTATCACGAGTGTCGTGACCTCCACATGGCAGCTTTGCGCCGCTCTTTCCACGGTCCTTTTGACATGTTCCAGGCTTCCCTTGCAGTATCTGCCGTAGAAGTCCACGGTGAACGCTTTTACGTCTATGTTCATTGCGTCGATATACGGAAGGAGTTCTTCGAGAGGCTCTTCATTGATGGATCCGTTGGTGACCAGTACGTTCACCAGGCCTTTTTCCCTGACGAGCTTTGCAGTTTCCAGTACGAACTCGTACCATACAGTCGGTTCATTATATGTATATGCAACACCTATATTGCCCCGGCTAAGATATTTCTCAGCCAGGCTTGCCAGCTTTTCAGGCGTAAGTTCGGCCAGCATGACGTCCCTGTGGTTCCAGGCGTGGGCTTGCTCTTCTTCCTCTTCGGCAAACGGGCCGTTTCCATGTCCGGACAATTGTCTGCCTCCATTAACGCTGCCGGCCGATTGCCCCTTTCCACTGTCCGGAACCCTACTGTCTTCCTGATCCGTAAAACCATCTTGCATGCGTGAAGCCGGCTGGTCTTCCCCATGGGCAATAGACCAGTTCTGGCACCATCTGCATTTGAAATTGCATCCGAATGTGCCTGCCGACAGTATGTAACTTCCGGGATGGAAGTGGTACAACGGCTTTTTCTCTATCGGATCGAGCGCCACCGAAGCGATGTACCCGTAATTCAGCGAATACAGTTTGCCGCCGATATTCCTGCGGGCACGGCACACGCCCGTTTTGCCCTGCTGCAGGAAGCACCGGCGCGGACAGAGCATGCAGCGGACGCTGCCGTTATCCAGTTTCTCGTAATATGCAGCTTCCCTCATGACCCACCCCGTCATTAGTGTTTTATCTCTCATTCGTATGTGATGTATTTATGGTTTCACTGCAAATAACATTCGCCGTATTACTGCAGATCACCTCTGCAGTATCATTAGAAATTGCTTGCTTGATTCTCCCAATTACCTGTGCCTCACTACTTCAAAGCGTTCCATCGTATATTTTTCATCGGGCCGGATACCTGCTTTCTGCAGGGCTATTGCGACCTGCTGCTGAGGGGTGTCTATGCCTTCCAGGTCGGGAAGCAGCAGTCCCGAACGCCTGCCCGCTCTTACGATGACGCCGTACCTTTTGACATCCAGTTCGTCCATGGAACTGACCGGTTCCGGATCGCCAAGCACGTCCACCGAGTATACCAGGTCATCCAGTTCGTCCTCCGTGACAGGATCGAACCTCGGATCATGGACGCCTGCGCTTACGGCATTATGTATTATTTCTGCGGCGATATTCTCTCTTGTCGGCATTATGGTCCCGATACAGCCCCTCAGCCTTCCGTGTTTCTTGATCGATACAAAGACTCCCGCCCGTCCTGACCGCATTTCTTCCGGCAGCACTTCCGGAACGTCTATTATGGTGCCGTTCAGGACATACATCTCGAGTGACTTCCTGGCAAGAGCGGTATACGGGTCCTCAGAACTCCGTATCATGCTCATCTCTTCTATCTCTCTCCTGTCCAGCCTGTCAAGCAGGGTCTCTCCCTCAATCCTTGACGCCGGAGTGAATTCCGCAACGGCATAGCCTACGCCGAAAGGACCTTCGTATGAATATACTTCAGGTTTGATCTCGAATTCATCCAGGGCGCCGAACATCATTATAAAGGAACGAAGTCCGCATTCCCCGGCTTCTTCAAGGAATCCCTCGTCGAATCCCAGTATCGCTTCACGGTCGGGCACTTTCAGATAATCCACCAGCCTGCCGTCGAATTCAGGGCCGCATTCGTTGAACCCGTAAGGGCCGTCAGGCGCGAGCCTGTGGGACAGGTCGCCGCTCGCCAGGAATACCGCCTCTTCATCCGACTGTTCGACCGCTTTGGCAATGCACCGGCCAAACCTGTACAGTTCCTTGAAGGGCATTGCCGCTATTGAGATCTTGACTATCCTGAAACCGCCGTATAACTTGTTGATAAAGTACAGAGGCACCATTGCTCCATGGTCCAGTTCCTCGGATATCCGGAATCTTTTGATCAGGTTGCCGTCGAGACCGCCGCAGGGTATGCCCTGGCTGTTAGCCAGCCTGGTTATTTCCCCGGCCAGTTTCAGGTTGTTTTCATAACGCAGCTTCACTTCAGCAGCGCCAAACCTCCTGAAATCGCCCGACAGAACGTCATTGTGGTTGATGAAAATGTAATCCTGGAATACGGGCCCATGCGGGGTAGTGACAATGATCGTCGAAGGCTTTATCTTCGCTACCTCCCGTGCAAGCCTTTCAAGTGCTTCTATAGTAGCGACAGCCTTTTTTTCTTCGCCCTTTCCCACCTCGTGTACTACGATCGGCGGATGCGGCGAGATGAACGCTTTCTTTATCACTCCCATATGTCCACGACCTTTCCGCTGTTATTATGCCTCTCATGATCAGTCGCCGACTATTTCGCCTTTTTCTTCTTTTGCCGGCTGTATCCCATTATCTCACATTTTGCTATTTCACTATTTCACTGTCTCTGTCTCATTATCCCATTGTTCCACATCAATAATCCCGCTGCCTGTCCATCTCTTAGCCTGTTTTCTCCAGTTGCCGGACAGCTGTTGACTTCAGTTGCTGAACAGCAGCATATATGCGATAAAACTGAAAGATGTCAGTAAAAAACCCAGTGTGATTATTATTGCTATCCATCTGATAAATTTTTTATCCATGTAAATTCAACCTCGTTGTTGCGTTACTGATCGACCCTGTCAAACCCTTCGGCAGGTCCAGCTGCGATGCTATTATAATTGATTCAACAACACGTCCTGTTTATCCTTCCAGGTAAAATGAAATTTCTGTTGTTTAAATTTTGTTGGCCCCGTTGCTCAAAATTTCAACTTCTGCGTTAATTACCCGTTATTTTCATTGAAAATATTCAATAAACAGGTGACATAAAACACTGAAAAATCAGAGCAAAATAGCCAAGTTGAAAAAGCATTTCTCGCATGTATATCTGAAACATTATCTGCAAAGCAAAACCCACGAAATTCCAACAGGCGATCCAGATCATTTCCCTATTGTATTTGATAAAATGTCATGTTATAATAACACATGCGCATGTGAAATCAAACACCACGGCCCATTGGTCAAGCGGTTAAGACACCGCCCTCTCACGGCGGTAACAGGGGTTCGAATCCCCTATGGGTCACCAGAAAAACACCTCGGTCAAACCGAGGTGTTTTTATTATAAGCTAAAAAGGATTCGAACCCGGGAGGGCATGAGCGTTAAGAAAAATGCACCGCATTTTTTAGCGAATGCGCACGGCTTACCGGGGAGCTTAACAGCCGTGCGGTCAGCACAGCGAAGCTGGGCGGTCGAATCCCCTATGGGTCACCATAAAAACACCTCGGTCAAACCGAGGTGTTTTTATTTCAGGCTAAAAGGGATTCAAACAAAGGGACATTTCTGCAAATGGATTTTGCAGAAGTGTCCCCTGCCCTTATTATTCTCCATGCTTTAGAAGGTTGAGGCTCGCATTCCTCACATGTTCTGTCATAAGCTTCTCCGCCCTGTCGGCGTCCCTGTCTATGATAGCCTGCATGATCGCTTTGTGTTCCTCCAGCGCCGCCGCTGCCCTCTCCGGGCTGCTCATCGATACTTTCCTGGCTTTCTGGACGTAACTGTGGAACGTGCTCAGCGTATGCATCAGGGGCATACTCTTGCTGGCCTTGAAAATTATGTCATGGAACCGTGTGTCGAACTGCAGCAGGTTGCTGTAGTTGTGTTTCACAGTATAAAACTCCTCCAGGTCGACCGCTTCCTTCAGTTCCTCCATCTCCTCGGGCGTGATCTTTTCCGCAGCCCACCTTGCCGCAAGCCCTTCTATCATCATCCTTATAGTGTAAATATCCTGTATGTCCTGCTGAGAAATGCCCCTGACAGTGACACCCCTGTTTGGTATGGACTGTACCAGCCCTTCAAGTTCCAACTGTCTAAGTGCTTCACGCACCGGAGTCCGGCTTACGCCAAGTTCCTCTGACAGCTTCATTTCGACCAGGTTCTCTCCGGGTTCATAAACGCCGTTCAGGATATCGTTCCGGATCTGGTTGTAAATCCTGCTGTGCAAAGAATTTGACTGCTGACCGGTATCACCGAAATCGACTTTCACAATGTTCACTCCCTAATACTGCTGCATCCGCAGCATGTTATGCCCGATATCCCATTCGTACCGCATGCATTCTTATTACGTTGCCGTGAATTTTACCGCAAACAAATCCTGGGATTTATATAACTCCTTCTGTCGACCCTGCTGCTACTGTCCCTGCTTTTTCGTATAATTCAGCAATCCGCCCGCCAGCATGATATCTTTCTGCCTGTCAGACAATGCGATCTTCACCTTTATCGTCGTGTTGGCAGTCTTGTTTACCAACGTAAGCTCATCTCCTGCTTTTATCTGCTCCCTTGCATTCTCGAGCACAAGCACGTCGCCGTCTTTGATCCTGTCGTAGTCAGCCTCGTCGGCAAATGTCATGGGCAGTATGCCTGAGTTTATGAGGTTTGCCATATGGATCCTTGCAAAGGATTTGGCCAGCACGCCCCTGACACCCAGCTGCAGCGGAGCCAAAGCGGCATGCTCGCGGCTCGAGCCCTGCCCGTAGTTCGATCCGCCTACGATAAAACCGCCTCCGTTTTCCTTAGCCCTCTTCGGGAAGTCGGGATCGCACGGAGTCAGGCAGTATTCAGCCAGGTAAGGCACATTGGATCTGAACGGCAGAAGTTTTGCATTGGATGGCATGATATGGTCGGTGGTTATATTGTCCCCCACCTTTATGAGCACAGTGCCCTCCACTTTGTCAGGAAGCTCTTTGTTCACCGGGAACGGCTTTATGTTGGGGCCTCTTACCACTTCGACCTCTTCCCCTTCGGGCGCCGGCGGAACGATCATATTGTCGTTTATATAAAAGCTTTCCGGCATTGAAACTTCCGGGGCTTCGCCCAAAGTGCGCGGATCGGTGAGTACGCCGGTAATGGCGCTTGCCGCCGCTGTTTCCGGGCTGACAAGGTATACCTTTGCCGACTTTGTGCCGCTCCTTCCTTCAAAGTTCCTGTTGAACGTCCTCAGAGAGACAGCATCCGTTGCCGGAGCCTGCCCCATGCCTATGCACGGTCCGCATGCCGATTCCAGAATCCTTGCGCCTGCTGCGACAAGGTCGGCCAATGCCCCTTCCTTTGCCAGCATGGTCAGCACCTGCTTCGATCCGGGAGCTATAACAAGGCTCACGTTCGGATGTACGGTCTTCCCTTTCAGTATCTTTGCGACCTTTATCATATCCATGTAGGATGAGTTCGTACAGCTTCCGATAGCCACCTGGTCGACCCTGATCGGCCCGATGCCGGAAACCTTCTCGACGTTGTCCGGGCTGTGCGGCTTCGCAGCCAGCGGTTCAAGGCTTCCCAGATCTATGGTTATCTCTTCGTCATATTCAGCGTCAGGGTCAGGCAGAAGCTCGATCCAGTCATCCTCTCTCCCCTGTGCTTTCAGGAATGCCCTGGTCACTTCGTCGCTGGGGAAGACAGACGTTGTGGCTCCGAGCTCAGCGCCCATATTGGTTATCGTCGCCCTCTCGGGAACAGTCAGTGTTTTTATGCCGTCGCCCGCATATTCGATGATCTTGCCGACTCCGCCCTTGACGGTCATTATGCGGAGCACCTCAAGGATGATATCCTTTGCCGATACCCACGGTCTGAGTTTCCCTTTGAGTATGACCCTGCAGACTTTCGGCATCATAAGGTAGTACGGGCCGCCGCCCATAGCCACCGCCACATCCAGGCCGCCCGCGCCGATCGCCAGCATGCCGAGACCGCCTCCGGTCGGCGTATGGCTGTCAGAGCCGAGCAGTGTCATCCCGGGCACGCCGAAGCGTTCCAGGTGGACCTGGTGGCAAATGCCGTTGCCGGGTCTCGAGAAGTATATCCCGTGTTTCGACGCGACTGTCTGTATATATTTATGGTCGTCCGCATTTTCAAATCCTGTCTGTAGTGTATTGTGGTCAATATACGCAACTGATTTTTTCGTCTTTACCCGCGGTATCCCGATGGCCTCAAACTGCAGGTAAGCCATCGTTCCCGTGGAATCCTGCGTCAGTGTCTGGTCTATCCTTATCGCTATTTCCTTTCCGGGAACCATTTCACCGCTTACCAGGTGTTCCTTGATTATCTTTTGTGCCAGGTTCAATCCCATTCCAGTCCACCTTCCTCCCAAACTTGTTATCAGCGCCTGATAGCCGGAAATCATATCTTCTGCCGGTCATCAGGCTTATGTAAACTACTTTTACTATTTGCTGTATATACTCATTGCAGTACACAGCAGCCCATATTGGTGTGCATGTGAATTGTGCAATACGGTACAAGGCCAGGCAGCCATATAAATTGCTGCATCAATAATTATAACACCTGTTGCACCGATCGCCGTGTCATGGGCCGTATATATCAATGCCTCTGTCACCGTATCATTTGCGCACCGCTGTCCGTATCATACCATGTCGAGTATCTCGGGCGCCAGTTCACCTACCGCCCTTTCGAGCTCCATGTCACTGATGCACGTCACCCTGCCGCTCTTGTACTGCTCATCGACCCATTCCTTTATCCTCAGGACCTTGTCGTCCCTCTTGTTTATCTTCCTGTCGCCGGTGAGCCCGAAGTAGCTGTTGATCCAGTGGGCTATCCCGGCAGTTCCCGAGGTCTGGTTGATGGCGACGCCGACAGGCCTGTTGAGCAGTTTTTCTGTGTTGAATATATTGTAGATCTCCTCGTCCTTCAGGAGTCCGTCGGCATGGATGCCTGCCTGGGTGACATTGAAGTGCTTCCCGACGAACGGGGTCCTCGAGGGTATCTCGTATCCAAGTTCCTTCTCGTAATACTCTGCTATCTCTGTAATAACGGTAGTGTCCATACCGTCAGTGGTGCCCCTGAGCTGCGCATATTCGATGACCATTGCCTCAAGGGGCGTATTGCCCGTCCTCTCGCCGATGCCGAGCAGTGAACAGTTGACTGACGAAGCGCCGTACAGCCATGCGGAAGCTGAATTCACGACCGCCTTGTAGAAGTCGTTATGCCCGTGCCATTCGATCAGTTCGCTTGGGAATCCCGCATGGTGCCTGAGGCCGTAAATGATGCCCGGAACGCTCCTGGGAAGCGCGACTCCCGGGTATGGCACCCCATATCCCAGCGTGTCACAGGCCCTGATCTTTATCGGCACGCCGCTTTCCTCGCTCAGTTTGCGCAGTTCCAGAGCGAAGGGAACGACAAAGCCGTAGAAGTCGGCACGGGTTATGTCTTCGAAATGACAGCGGGGCCTGATGCCGACTTCGATGGCAGACTTTATGATCCCGAGATAATGGTCAAGAGCCTGTTTCCTTGTCATATTGAGCTTCTTGAAGATGTGGTAATCGGAGCAGCTGACGAGGATGCCGCTTTCCTTTACCCCCATATCCTTTGCCAGCTGGAAGTCGCTTTTGGTCGCCCTGATCCAGCTTGTCACCTCAGGGTACTCATATCCCAGCTCCTGGCATTTGTACACGGCTTCCTTGTCCCTGTCGCTGTACAGGAAGAACTCGCACTGGCGGATTATGCCCTTGGGGCCGCCAAGCCTGTGCAGCATTTTATAAAGTGTCACTATCTGTTCAACGGTATAAGGTTCCCTTGACTGCTGCCCGTCCCTGAAAGTGGTGTCGGTGATCCATATCTCGTCCGCCGGGAACATCGGCACCCTTCTGTGGTTGAAGGCGCATTTCGGTATCTCGTCATAGCTGTATATTTCCCTGTACAGGTTCGGAGTCCGAACATCCTGCAGCTCGTAGCGGTACAGGGACTGCTCCAGCGTATTCGTTTTCTTGTTGAATATCAGCATAACAACACCCGTCTCTTTATTAAATTTGATTTTGTATAATTGTATACAATAGTACAATCGCTGTCAACACTTTCTTATCGGCAATTTTCTGCATCGATGTTGAAATAAGGAGGATTTTAGCAGTTTATATCGAAATAGATATTATCCGTATTATCTCAGGGGGAGGATGTATATGGCAATTCTGAAAAAGGGGAAATCTAAATCAATTGCTGAACAGGTATCCAACCAGGGAAAGATCTACTTACTCGCATCGATAGCGGTCGGGCTTGTAATGAGCGCCGTATACGTGCTGTTAACACGCAGGTATGCAGAAGCTCTTCTGGTACTGGCCACAGCCATAGTAACTTCCCAGGTCATGCGAATCACAAATGGCATCATGATACGCAGGATCTCACAGAGATTCGAAGAAGAGCTTCATGTCATAAAACAGGGGGACTATTCCAGGTTCCTCGATCCGAAATCTTTCGGCGTGCTGGCCGGCATAGGTTCATCGCTCAACTCTGTGCTGAGCGATATAAGATCGCTGATCGACAGCTTCTTCGCGCTGTCCCATTCGATCGTCCAGGCGTCGAGGAAGGTCGGAACGACAGCGGAACAGGCGGTAGCCGCCATTACTGAAATCTCAAAAACAGTGGACGAGATCGCCAAGGGCGCGTCAGACCAGGCAGTCGATGCGCAGGAGGGCGTCCAGCTTGTCGACAAGCTGTCCGAACAGATCGATTTCGTCTACAAAAGCTACAGCGATGTGATGGACGAGACGAACAACATCCACAGGCTCAACGAAGCAGGCCTTGAATCGGTCCAGATCCTCCGCGAGAGATCTGAGCAGAGTTATAACTCTACAGAAAAGATTTTCTCGGTCGTTGAAAACCTTACAAACACCACGAAAGATATTGGCGCTTTCGTACAGTCCATTGAGGATATCGCCGAACAGACCAACATGCTCGCACTGAACGCCGCTATAGAGGCCGCCAGGGCAGGTGAAGCAGGCAAAGGCTTCGCAGTGGTCGCCGAAGAAGTCAGGCAGCTTGCCGATCAGAGCAGGCGCTTCACCGAAGAGATCATTAACCTGGTGGACAATATAAACGAAGAATCCCAGCAGGCCATACAGGCCATGGAAATGATGAGGAAGGTCTCGAAAGAGCAGAACGAGGCCGTCGACAGCACAAACAAGGCTTTTGGGAACATAGCGGAAGGCATAATAGTGATCGTGGACAAGATAAAGGCTGTAAACGATGCGGTACTCGCGATGCAGAAAGGCAAAGACAACGTGATATCCGCAATCGAAAACATCTCGTCGGTTTCCGAGGAAACAGCCGCATCCAGCGAGCAGGTCGCCGCAACGACAGAACAGCAGCTTAAGGAAATAGACGAAATGAAGGTTGCTGCCGAACAACTTGACGAACTCGTCCAGGAACTCGACAAGAAGCTGAAGAAGTTCAAGATCAAGTAAAATGCCGGTTGGTGCCGGATATAAACGATCCCCGCTTCCGATACGGAGCGGGGATCTTCAGTTTGTCATATCTCGTATTCCTTCATGACCATCGCTGCTTCGGCGTTCGGGAAATTGGCGGCTGCTTCTTCAGCCACGTCTTTCAGATCATAGTCAGGCCAGATATGGGTGAGGAGCAGCTTTTTGGCCCCTGCCATCGCCGCGGCTTTTCCGCACTGTGCGGCCGTCATGTGCGGCGCGCCCTCCGCCCAGTCCTTCTCAAGGAAACCTGCGTCAAGCATCAGCAGATCCGCGCCCTTTGCGAAAGTGACCAGCCCGTCGGTCCAGGACGTGTCTCCCGAGTAAACGAACTTTTTACCGGCGCATTCCGCCGATACCGCATAATCCGTATACGGATGCTTCATCCGCGAGAAGCTGAACTTAATGTCTCCTATGACCAGCTGAGTGTCGTCTGTAATGGTCCAGAGTTCGAAGGCGTCCTTTACATCGAGCCGCTCGTATTCCTCCAATGGTTCCGCGGGAGCATAGACCCTGAGCAGCTTATCGTACAGTCCCCGTTTCCTTCTGAGCTGGATGGCGTATTTCAGCACATGCATGTCAGATACGTGGTCGCCGTGAAGATGGGTCAGGATAACGGCGTCGAGTTTATCGATACTTATGATTTTCTGCATGTTGGACAACACACCGTTGCCGCAGTCGATCAGTACGTTCGTGGTCCCGCTCTGCAGCAGGTAACCCGAGCATGCGCTTCCTGCAGCCGGATATGGTCCGTTGTTTCCAAGCACGGTCAGTTTCACGTTTCACTCCTCCTTTGCGGAAACGATCCTTATAGATGATACAGCATTCATAGAAACAATAGCAATCATATTATATCCATCATCTATCGGTTGCACCGGCTCAAATCACTGTCCTGCCGGTCTATCCAGGTTTATCTTGCTGAATACCAGTACCAAAATGTACCCAAGCACCGCGCTGAATATACCCTGCAGCGTATTGGGCAGCAGTTCCGCGACGGCCGCGGTCAGTCCGAAAGCTTCATCGAACATGCCGAGCAGAAATGCCTCGGCAAGGAAGTATCCGACGATCATCACAGCGGCACCCGCCACTGTGGATATGATCAGCCTGCCTTGCTTCAAAGCGCCGCTTTTGCGGATCTTCGAAGTAAGCAGTCCGACCGCCAGTCCTTCCAGCCCCTTTACCACGAACGTTATCGGAGCGAACAGCAGCGCCGCTGCTGCAATATCCGCCAGTGCGGATCCCACCGCACCGGCGGCCAGACCTCCTGCCGGTCCCAGCAATACTGACGCCAGTATGATCACAGCGTCGCCGAGATTGAAATATCCGCCCGGCAGTACCATCGTAGGTATGCGCGTGAAATAAGTCGCAAGGAAAACAAGTGCGATCATCAGGCCGATCATTATCAGTTTCTTTAATGTATTGTCCTGCATGATATCTCCCCCGTCATGCCAACATCCGCGGAAAAATCCTTCAACTGCGGTTTCTTGCACAAAACGCACAACATGTAACTATAGATTTTGGGAATAATTTTACGTGTGTGCAAATATACTGTCAAGCCACGGTCATTTCACGAAGGAAATGCAGTGCTCCAAACCGGTCTCATCAGTCATGCGCGTATCAGGCTGTACCGTATGGGTATCTACAGCCTCATGGCGTGTATTTCATGGATCACAGCAGTATACGCGCCGCCGGGACGTCACAGGACTTCATGCAGCCTTGCGGATTCCACCACAACTGCTCTCTTTTTAAGTTCATTGTATATTTCCAGCGCCCTGCCTCCCGTGTAGTCACGGCTCTCAGGGTCGCTGTCCTCTATGATGACCAGTTCCGAAGCATGCCTGGCTGCTTCAAGATTCCTTATATTCTGGGAGCCGAATGGCATGTCGCACAATATGGTCATGTCTGAGGCCTTCACAAGTTCCACGTTCTCCCTGAAACTGTCATCGTCTATCTCGCTGAATGGCCTGCAAGTCACCGTCCTGACCCCGAATATGCCGGCACACGCCAGGTCGCTGTCACCGTGGGAAAACACGCCGGCCGTTATATTGCAGCCGAGTTCGAAAAGCTGGCGTATGACGCCGGATGCGGAACCTCCCCCGCCTATGACATGTACGCTGATATCTTTCCTGCTGCGGCTTTCCCCGGATATATGGAAGTCCACCAGGCCGGTCACCCTGTTCCTGTACACGATGGCGTCAACGCCATACGACTGTCTCAGGTTTTCCCGGGTAATTACGGATTCGGGGCTGCCGTCGGCTATTATCCTGCCGTCTTTCATCATTATGAGCCTTGTGCAATAGCGAACGGCGACTTTCAGATCATGTACCGCCGCAATGACTGCTTTCCCGCCTTCGCCCAGTTCGCGCGCATTTTTGAAAAGCTGTTCTTCATAGGCTATATCGAGGCTGGCAGACGGTTCGTCAAGGAGTATCAGGTCGGTCTCCTGTGCAAGCACCCTGGCGAAAAGCGCCCTCTGCCTCTCTCCTCCGGAAAGGGTGTTTATTGCCCTGCTTTCCAGTCTCAGCGTGTCGGTGTACTCCATGCACCTGCGCGCCACCGCATAGTCCTCAGGCGTTTCCGGCCTGAATCGGCCGAGCTTGTGGTATCTTCCCGTCAAAACGACATCCAGCACCGTAAACGGGAACGCAACGGCAGTATCCTGGTGCAGCATTGCGACCATCGAAGCGATCTGCCTGCTGCTCATCGTCCTGATGTCCCTGCCGCCAAGCTCTACGAGCCCGGTGCCCCTGTTGATGCCGTTGATGCATTTCAAAAGCGTGGTTTTTCCGGCCCCGTTCGGCCCTATAAGTCCGATGAATTCCCCTTTTTCAGCTTCAAGCGAAATATCTTTAAGGATATGGACGCCGTCTATATAAAAATTAAGTTTTTCCACTTTTAACAACCTGGCGCCCTGTTCACTGCCGCCGGACTTTTTGCCGTCAGATCCGGGATTTCCGGAAGGCTGCAGAAAACTGCCGTATCTTGATTTATCACCGCTCAAAACACAGCACCGCCTTTCCTCGTTCTGATCAGCAGGTAAAGGAAATAAGGCGCGCCAAGCATCGCCGTTATTATACCTACGTGTATCTCGCCGTTTGCAGGCATACGGCCAAGTATGTCGCATCCGGTGAGGAATATGGCCCCCCCGAGGGCGCTGGCGGGTATGAGCAGGCGATGGTCCGGACCGGCTATCAGCCTCATTATGTGCGGAACTATCAGGCCTACGAAGCTTACAGGGCCGCATACGGATATCGTCACCGCAGTGATGAGCGATGTTATGAGGAGCAGCAGCTTTCTTGTGCGGGAAGGCTCGAGCCCAAGGGACTGAGCCTCTTCCTCACCAAGCTGCAGCAGGTTCAGGTCGCGTGAAAACATCATCAGCGCGGCCAACAGCACAAGCACGGGGAAAGTGACGAGCCTTACCTGCTCCCACATCATGCCGCTGAGGCCGCCCATGGTCCAGAAAACGTACTTGCGCACCTCGTACGTGTTGCTTTTGATAAGGATGAACTGCGTTACCGCGCCTATGAACGTACTGACAGCTATTCCAGACAATATCAGGGTCAGCGGCGCGATCTTACCCTTGCGCAATGACAACAGGTAAATGACCGCAACAGCGCCAAGCGCCCCTGCAGCCGCGAACATCGGCATCGTGTATATGCTCCTGGCTGCGAGCCCCGTCGTTATCGAGATGATAGCGCCAAGTCCGGCGCCGCTGGACACCCCAAGCACACCGGGATCGGCCATGGGGTTCCTGAAAAGCCCCTGCATGACCGCACCGCATGCCGACAGCGCCGCACCTGCGACACATGCGACGATGACGCGCGGGAGCCTTACCATGTAGATTATGGAGACCTGCTCCGCAGGCAGCGTCGGATCGTCTATCAGGCCGATATTGTCGAGTATTATCCTGAATGACCTGCCAAAGGGCACGTATACCGCGCCCAGGGCTACCGCAAGTATTATCATGAACGCCAGCAGCGCCACCAATACCGGCAGGATCACGCTCATTTTTTTATATACAGTGAGATTGCCCGTTTTCAGCATCTTTATGACTTCTCCATTGCAATTTTCTTATTCGAACAGTTCAGGATAGGCCGCTTTTGCCACGTCCTCCACCGCCAGCACGACATAATGCGATATCGCGCTTATGTGGGGATTCGGGACGGAAATGATCCTGTTGTTTTTGATGGCGCTGACGGTCTGCAGGCTCGGATCATTTACCAGTGAATCCCTCATGCTCTCGAATGTATTACCGGGGTCATAATACCAGGAAGGAAGGATTATGATATCCGGATCGAACTCGATTATCTTTTCCTTGGAGATCACAGGCCAGCCCTCTATGCCTGCCCGCGATATTACGTTAACCAGCCCGGCCCGTGTCACAATATCGTCAAAGTTGGTACCCTTTCCGCTGCTGCCAAGTTCGCCGTAATCCATCACCGTGAGCTTCTGCCCGGGCTCGAGGACTGAGAGCCTCTCTTCCACGGCCTTCAGTATCCCATCCATCCAGTTTATCAGCTCCTGCCCCTTCTCATCTGCGCCGACCACATGCGCCAGTTCCGCGATGACGGCCTTCTGTTCGTCTATATTGTTCGGTGTCCTGAAGGCATAGACGGTGATCCCTGAATCCCTCAGCTGTTTTATATAATTCACATCCGCCCAGGTGTCAGTAATAACAAGGTCAGGTTCGAGGGCAATGATGTTCTCGATTTGATCCATCGTAGTCCTGACCCCGACGCCCCTGGCTTCGGCGGCAATATTCGATATACCTTCGTCATCCGCATACCTTGTCAGCGAAACGATCCTGCTCTTATCGACAAGGTCCAGAAGTATCTCGTCGGACCCGAGGGTCAGCGATATGATCCTTTTCGGCGGATTCTCAAGTATCATTACATCCCCGTTGGCATCGGTCACAGTGAGCGGGAATCCCGAGGATGCATTTGTCCCGGCAGCGGTCCCGTCTCCGCCGGCTCCGGTCTCAGAACCGCCGGAAGTATCAAATGATCCTCCCGAAATACTCCCCGATCCATCTCCGGATGCGCCAGCAGTTCCGTTTCCGGCTACGGCATCTTCAGATCCGGCGCCGGACTGCAGACCGGCATTATCGCTTATGCTGCCCGCCCGGTCTTGTCCGGAGCAGCCAGCAAGGACTGCAAGCAGCATTATTACAGCCACCAGTAGAACCAAACCCCTCCTGACGGCAAACCTGCCGATAAGATTTATTTTTTTTCCGCAATCAGCCGTTTTTCTTTCCTGCCTTGGATTTATATCAGCGTTCTTCGCAAAACTCTTCATAAAAACCATTTTTCATCCTCCCTGCAAAATCTTCTTTTGTCCTTCTACTAATGTCCTTCTGCTAAAACTCGATGCCTTTTCTTGCATGTATGCCTTTTTCAGCCGGATGCTTCACAGCCATGATCTCCGACACGTAGTCGGCCAGCCCGATCAGTTCCGGGTCGGCATTCCTGCCGGTCAGTACAAGCTCCAGCCTGTCCGGCTTGTTTCGGATAAAGCTGACCAGTTGTTCCTTTTCGATCATACCGGTCGTGATCGCTCCCAATACCTCATCAAGGATCAGAAGGTCGCATTCTCCGTTTTGGGCGGCATTGACCGCATAGTTGAAAATCGCCTGCTGCTCCGCGGCAGCCTGGACTTTTTCGCTCTCGTCCATCTGCCAGGTGAACTTTTTGGATCCTGTGCCCCTGCAGAGTACGAAGTCCGGCTCGAGTGATTTCAGGCTGTACACCTCGCCTGTCGGAGCGCTTTTCAGGAACTGCGCCATCATCACCTTCATCCCGCGGCCGCAGGCCCTGACTCCAAGACCTATGGCAGCAGTCGTTTTGCCCTTGCCGTCGCCGGTGTAGATATGTATCAAACCTTTCATACGCTTTTTCCTTTCCTGACATGATCGTTTCCTGCAATGAAAACAACGGGAGCGCTTTTACGCAAACAGAAGTGTTCACAAAGACGGCAGCGCTGATAACGGCATCCGGTAGCCTGCCGCGTCCGGCCTGGTCCGCACAGGCGCGTCCATACGTGATAAAAGCCTCCCGACAAAAGGTCAGGAGGCTCTGATATACACAATAAGATGTTCTTTCGACATCCATCACACCCCCTATCTCTCGTAGAGTTAACGGTGTTGACGTACAGGCAGGTCTTCTGGCTTAAGCGTCATCGCTCTGCCGCCCTTCCCGGTTGCCCAGTGGTAATGCGGCAGAACTCTTCTAATACAGCGGCGGGACCGCGTGGGATTCAAACCCAACTTCCCTGTTCGAGCTTACGCTCTGCACCGGCCTGACGGCCGGATACCTGTACATGTATTAAGTTGTCTTTTTATACTACTAGTTTATATCAATGTGTTCGACATTTCAATGTTTATTTTTCCGGACATGTCCAATTGCCGGACCATTTCTGTTCCATTACCGCTGCGGCTTTTCCGCCTTCCTGCAGCTCACTGCTCCAGTATCCTTATGACATTCACGACCTCTTTTACAGACCTCATCGACTTCAGTTCGCCGACCCTTTCCGAAAGGCTCGATTCTGTCATTTTCCCGGTCGTGAATGCAAGTTCGTCATCGATGCCTTTTATGTCTGCGCTGACATATTCAACCCCGCCGAATATCTTCCCGATATCAGCGGCAGCTTCGTTCCTGTTCTTTACTGCGACCCTGACCAGGCATCTGGTCACGCTTTCGCCGAAGGGCACCATGTTGTCCGTTTCTTTCCGCTGCCATACGGATCTTGTGCTCTCGTTATGCTTCACTATATCGATAACGTCGGCCACTACAGCGCTCGCAGTAGGCAGCTTGCCCGCCCCTCTTCCGTAGAACATGGCGTCTCCGATGGCATCGCCGCTTACCACGATAGCGTTGAATACATCCTCGACGCCGGCAAGGGGATGCTCCCTGCTGACGACTGCGGGCGATACACGGGCGAACACCCTGTCCCCTTCCCTCCTGCTGACCGCTATCAGTTTTATTACGGAATCCATCGCATCAGCATACAGCATATCGGTAAGCGTGATGCGGGATATGCCTTCGGTATGGATCCTGCTGCAGTCCACATACTCATTGTAGGCAATGGACGAAAGTATTGCGATTTTCCTGCAGGTGTCATGTCCCTCTATGTCGGCGGTGGGATCCGCTTCGGCATAACCGTTCAGCTGAGCATTTTTCAGGGCTTCATCGAAGCTGCAGTTTTCCCTGCGCATCTTCGTGAGTATATAGTTGGTGGTGCCGTTCAGTATTCCCGTGATGCCATTTATGATATTCGCCGCAAGGCACTGGCTCAGGGGCCTGATTATGGGTATGCCTCCGCCGACACTGGCCTCAAAGAGATAACTTACGCCGTTGTCGGCAGCAAGTTTCAGCAGTTCAGGACCATGCACGGCGACAAGCTCCTTGTTCGATGTCACAACGTGTTTCCCTGCATTGAACGCCCTCTTCGTATATTCCCGGGCAACGCCGGTGCCGCCTATAGTCTCTACGACGACTTTAATATCGGGGTCGCCGAATACTTCTTCGGGATCTTTGGTCATGAGGTCACGGTCGGGGCTGTCCGGGAAATCCCTGATGTCGAGTATCTTCCTTACCTTGATCTTTTCCCCGGCCCTGTCTGCAATGCTTTGGCCGTTTTTCCTTATTACTTCGGCTACGCCCGAGCCGACCACTCCGTATCCAAGTATCGCTATATCCATGATATCAGCCTCCTTAAGTCAGTCCCTCGCAAGTATCTGCTGTTTCCGGACGCCTTCTATCTCGGCAATGCCTTCCATGAGCTTATCAAGATCCATGGTCATTCCGGCGGTGGAAATCGATATGGTGACATCCGCAAGGCCGTTTATCGGCACGTTCTGGTTTATAGTGATGATATTCGCCCTTGCCTCGGCGATCTTGTTGATGATCCTTGAGAGAATCCCGGAAAAATCCTCCACGGCAAAGTACAGTGTGATCACCCTGCCCCTTGAAGTCTCATAGAACGGGAACACGTGGTCCCTGTACTTATAAAAAGCGCTCCGGCTCAGGCCTACTGCAGAAACCGCATCGTTCACCGTCTTTGCCTTTCCGGAACTCAGGAGTTTCTTGGCCTCTATGACCTTTGCAAAAACTTCCGGCAGGATCGCACTGTCCACCAGCAGGTACATCGATTTGCTCTCCATATTCTCCTCCCGCCACGCAAGGTATCTGGCACCTGTCCACGGTAGGCGCACATTTGTGTTTCATTTGTGTAATATTAGCACATATTTCGCTTAAAATCAATATGGAAAACAAAAAAGGACAGGCTGAATTCCAGTCGTGACCCGGATATACCCGAACCTTGACCCAGGACATGTTTCATTACGGTCCGCTTTAGAAAATAAGGCAGATCAGATCCTGTTTGATATCGATTTCCTGTCAGTCAGATGTCTCAGATAATTCTATATCCAATAGTTCGATATCATGACGGCCCGGGATCGATCTATTCAAGCTCAATCCTGTACAGCTTCACTGTCACCGGTCCCGTCAAAAACTTCGCGCGTATCGTTGTTCCTGATGAAAGACTGCTCCCACCTGGATACGTACTCGCCCATGCACCACTCAGCCATTATCACGGCGCTGCCTTCCTCAAGCTGGATCTTCGCCAGCGGCTCGTCCGCAAGTTTACTTCCTTCGATCGCATAAAGCAGGATATGGCTCCTTGTCAGGATGACAGCCAGGTCCCTGTTTGGCGACGTGTATATGTCTATTGCATTGGGAAGCTTGTCCTTCATTTCCTTCCACGGCACATGGAGCACATCATAGGCTACCATGTTCGACGGCGGGATTAGATTAAGGTTGAAATCCATGTAAGGCAGATTGCCCTGGCGGTCCGGGTCGATCCTGCCTTTGAAGAACCAATGGCCTGTTTTCCTGTAGAGTGCGAAATTCTTCTGCTGCTCATCATCGTCAAGGATAACTATGCCCTCATATCCTGAATTGACCAGCACTTCAGTTATGGCGTTCTCCATCGCCATGGTCCCGTTTTCCCCCGCCATGTCGGATATCTTTATGCCGTCGACGTTCATCAGGTTATCAACGGGCAGCGTCCTGAGGTTTTTTTCATAAATCGCTCCTGCATTGTCACTGTCCGTGCCGTAAATGGTGTTTTCGACGCAGGCGTAATCATTGCCCACATAAATGATCGCCCGGCGTACCCTGGTCTCCATCCTTTCCGATACATTTTCAGGGCTGGCCGCAGAAGGCCTGTCGACGGCTTTATTGGAAGTGTTCGTGACCTTAAAGGCGCGCAGTGTGTCTACAAGGCCTGATGGACCGGGCCTCTTTTCCACCATCAGTTTCCAGAAGCCGTCCATCCTCGGCAGGTATATATCGTCAGCATATAGTACAGGTTTTATCTCGCCGTTGATGCATGATATCCAGTATGTCCCGTATTTATAATCGCCCAGCCCGTCGGAAGTCTGAACAGGATAGCGAACGCCCATCAGCAGTCCCGAGCGCAGGGGCTGTTTCTGCGCAATGGCATCTTCCTTGCCCGATTCCAGCGTATCATGCCCGTTTATCTCCTGTACGCTGCCGACATCATCGGATACCTTTCTCATCACATATAGACGGCCGTCGATGACCGCGATTTTTTCATCATTCGAATCGATTATGAATTCGAACAGGAAGCTGTCCTTCGAATATACGTTGACAACAAGTATTTCGTTTTTTTCATAATTCAGTTTCTTCAGGATATCCCTGTTTTTGTGAAAGAAGTACTCGTATACATTGACGCGTTTGATCTTGTAACTTATATCGGTGAAGACCTGGCCGGCGTAAAACATGGTGTTCTGAGTGAAAGCGACCTTCTCCCCGGTCAGGCTGTCATCCGCATCCGATATATCAGTTATTTCGTCTGTGAGCCGTCTTTCCAGCACCCATGTGCCCGCGGCAGGCACTGCCATGTTGACCGGGCTGATTATCCTGTCCGTGCTCTCCGGCACCGCCTGCGTACATGCGGACAGCGTCAGCGCCAGGGCCAACAGCATCATGAGGATGCGGCACGGCTTACAATAAAGGCTTTTCTGGTATGATCTCCGATTACCAGTTCTCAGTATTCCGCAATGCTGTTTTTCCATCATGCCGCACCTCCTTCCATGATACAGGGTATCCGTATCACTACCTTGGTGCCTTTGCCTTCCCTGCTGTATATGTTAAGACTGCCGCCCATCATCTTGATTATTTCATCGCAGATGGACAGTCCCAAACCGCTGCCAAGCTTGCTGTTCCTTCCTTTGAAGAACTTTTCCTTTATATACGGCAGTTCATCTTCCGGTATCCCGCAGCCTGTGTCGTTCACGGTAAAGATCACCTCGCCGCCGCTGGCCACGGTCTTGAACAGGACGCTCCCGCCGGCCGGGGTGAACCTGAATGCGTTGTCGAGCACGTTGATGATGACCTGCTTCAGCCTGTTGCCATCGGTAACGATCTCAGGCAGTTCTCCTTCCATCTCGACGCTGAAGTGGAGACCGTCCCTTGCAGCCCTAGGCGCAAGCTGCCTGCCGACCGTGTCGACGAATTCCTCCAGCTGCACGTTCTCCCTTTTTATCATAAGCTTGCCCGAAACCAGCCTTGAGAAATCCAGCAGTTCCTCCACCATCGCCGTGAGCCTGTCGCACTCGTTTTCGATTATGTCCAGTCCGTTCTCGTGCAGTTCCCTGTCTTCGCTGCCAACTTCCTTCAGCGTGACGGCCCAGCCCTTGATCGATGTGAGGGGCGTCCTCAGTTCGTGGGAGATGGAGGATATGAATTCATTCTTCATCCTGTCCCTTTTCTCGACCTCCTCGGCAAGGTAGTTCAATGTGTCGGACAGCTTGCCGATCTCGTCGTTGTATGTTTTGACGCTCCTGGCATGAATATCTCCGGATGCCATTCGGGCAGCCGCATAAGTCACCTTTTTCAGCGGATTGACGATAGTGCTCGAAAGCAGCAGGCTCAGCAGCATGGACATGACCGCCACCACGGCCCCTATTACTATGAAGATCCTTGAGACCGACCTTACGTCCTCGTCCACACCCCTGAGCGAACTTATGAAGCGCAGCACCCCGACTGTTTTGCCGTCTGCCGTAAGCGAAGCCGACACGGCCATCACACCGTAGCTGTCGTATGGCACTTTCCCGGTCCATGAACCCCTTCCCGTTTCGAGGGCTTTCTCCACATCGGGCATCTTCTCATCATCTTCAGGCATGTAACCGATGGAATCCATGAGGACCCTGCCGTCGGTGTCGATGATCTGGACCTGCGCCGACGTTTGTCTCCAGAACGTATCCACGTTGTTCATTACATTTTCGGAAAGGGAAGCATCGGAAAAATACCTTGAATACATCTCGCACGCGATCTTCAGCTGGTTGTAGAGGCCCGCTTCCAGGTTGTTGTAATAGTTGACGCGTACGATGTTGATGATGAGCGCTTCCATCACAAGGATCGTCAGCAATATGATCACTATGAAACCAAATGTCATCCTGCTCCTGATACCAAGACTCATGCTGGATTCTCCCCGGGATCCGTCATCTGTCGCACCATCGGTAGCCGTATCCCCATACGGTCTCGATATATTTGGGCTTCGAAGGATTGTCCTCTATTTTCTCCCTGATCCTTCTTATGTAAACGTCCAGCGTTTTCAGGTCGCCGAAATAGTTCTTCCCCCATACGGCGTTGAAAAGTTCGTTTCGGCTCAGCGCCCTTCCGACATTCGACATGAACATCTTCAGAACGGCGAATTCCGTCGGTGTCAGCTCTATCTCCGCATTGTCCTTGTAAAACTTCTGGGACTTCAGGTCCATTACGAGATTTTTATAGACAAGCGGCTCCTCGTCAGGCATCTTTATACGCTCGATCCTTCTGAGCACGCTGTTTATCCTTGCCGTCAGTTCCCTCGGGTTGAACGGCTTTACCATGTAATCATCGGCGCCTATTTCAAGGCCCGCGATCCTGTCGATATCCTGGCCCCTGGCGGTCAGCATGATAATAATGAGCTCCGGCATCTCGTCACGGAGCTTTTTGCACACCTCAAAGCCGTCGATACCGGGCAGCATCACATCGAGCACCATTACCTCCGGCTTGTATGCTCTCGCCATTTCCAGGGCCTTTTCGCCGGTTTCGGCTTCAAGCACCGTAAAGCCGCTTCTTTCCAGATTTATGGCTATGAATTTTCTGATCGATGCTTCATCTTCAACTACCAATACCTTGGTTTTCGCCTCGCTCATTATGATGACCCCGTTTGCGTGATTACAGATAAACAAAGTGACACCCTTATTCTACAATATTTTTGGCTCTTGTGCCATTGGATCGTCGATAACTCTGTTTTTATACAGATTTTACAGAAGGCTGGAATACTGTCCGCCATTTCCGAATTGCAGGACCGGCGTCTCAGGAGATCATTTTGGATGCGCTGTCCTGCTGCCGCAGGATGTCTCCGGCAGTCCGGTATATACATGAAAACAGATCACTTTCAATGGCGTTTGAGGTAAGTTTTTCAAAAACTCTGACAAAGACGTCCTGTGTAAGCCGGCATGCCTCATATTCATTTGCGCAGTTGATCAGAAAGTAATTGTAAACATTGCGCTGATGTGGAGCCGTCAGCTCTTCAAATGCTTTGACGCCGCCGTTTCTGGCCATTTTCAGGAGTCGTCTTTCGTGTTCGCTCATAATCCCGCATCCTCCATAAATAATCATACGATTTTATCAAAGACAATAAATTAATAATTGGTTAAAATTTTCATTTATTACAAATCAAATAATACGTTAAAATTTTGTTTAATTCCGCGGCTATATTGTGTTATTATAGGTAATAATGCAAAATAACAATGTCTCAAAATGCGCTGGGAGGGATAGATTTGTCAGAAAAGATAAAAGAAATGGCGGATCGTATCAGGGAGATCAGAGAAGTGTCCGGGATATCGGCCGAATCTCTGGCCAAAAAGCTCAATATTCCGACGGACTTGTACAAGCGTTATGAAAACGCCGAGGAAGGCGTGCCCATATCGACGCTGTACCAGATAGCGGGCATACTGAAGGTGGATATGACGGAACTGCTGACAGGAAGCACTCCCCGGCTGCAGAGCTATTGCCATGTCAAAAAAGGTGAGGCCCCTTTTATAGAGCGTTACAAGGGATACAAGTTCCAGAGCCTCGCGTACAGTTTCATGAACAGGAAGATCGAACCGCTTCTCGTTACGATAGACCCGGAGGAAAATAACAAAAATATGTCTCTTGTGACCCATCCCGGGCAGGAGTTCAACTTTGCCCTTGAAGGCCGGATAAAGGTCATACTCGGAGGCAAGGAGATAATACTTGAACCCGGTGATTCGCTGTATTTCGATCCTACCATCCCCCACGGCCAGACCGCGGCGGACGACAAGCCGTGCAGGTTCCTGACGGTCATCCTTAACGATAAGCTGTGAAAGAGACATGAGTATATAAACAAAAGGAGTTCAGATACAAATGCTTGATAAATTTTTGCCCAGACAGGATTTCAGCTCATATGAAGATTTCAGGGAAAACTACAGGGTAAATCTTCCTGACAACTTCAATTTCGCTTATGATGTCGTAGACGAATGGGCCGCCCGACAGCCCGGCAAGACTGCAATGGTATGGTGCAACGATCACGGCTGCGAGCGTATTTTCACATTTGCCGACATGAAGAGGCTCAGCGACAGGGGCGCCAACTTTTTCAGAAAGTACGGGATCAAAAAGGGCGACACCGTAATGCTTCTGCTCAAAAGGCACTGGCTTTACTGGGTATGTACGCTGGCCCTGGAAAAGATAGGAGCCATATCTATCCCTGCAACGATCCAGCTTACCAAAAAAGATATCATATACAGGTGTAACGCAGCCTCTGTCAAAATGATCATTTCAGCAATAGACCACGAGATCGTCTCGTACATAGAGGAAGCGGCGGCCGAATCCCCCACCGTCATGTACAAGGCCCTGGTGGGCGAAAAAAGAGAAGGCTGGATAGATATCGAAACCGAAATTGAAAATGCGCCTGATGAGTGGACAAGGCCTGTCGGAAGCGAAGATGCCGGAGGCCGGGACAATATGCTGATGTATTTCACATCCGGGACCACGGGCATGCCCAAGATAGTCGTACACGACTTCTATTACCCGCTGGGCCATATCGTGACCGCCCGTTACTGGCAGCGCCTCGGAAGCGAAGGTCTGCATCTTACGGTATCCGAGACAGGATGGGCAAAATGCGCATGGGGCAAGATATACGGCCAGTGGATCTGCGGTGTCGCAGTATTTGTTTATGACATGGACAAGTTCGTACCTGTGAATCTTCTCAAAATGATGGAAAAGTACAGGATCACTTCTTTTTGCGCGCCGCCGACCATATACCGCTTCCTGATCAGGGAAGACCTCTCGAAATACGACCTTTCAAGCATAAAAACAGCGTGTACGGCCGGAGAGCCGTTGAACCCCGAAGTGTACAACCAGTTCAAAAATGCGACCGGACTGGATATAATAGAAGGTTTCGGCCAGACAGAGGCAACCGTGCTCTGTGCCAACTTTGAATGGATAAAACCGAAGCCCGGCTCAATGGGCAAACCGTCTCCGCTTTACAATATCGACATAGTGGATGACAACGGCAACACCTGTCCTCCAGGCGTCGAAGGCAGGATAGTGATAAAAGGCCTGGACAGGGAAGTTCCTCCCGGGCTGTTCAAAGGTTATTACAGGGATGAGGAATCTACTTCACGAGTCTGGCACGACGGCATGTATGACACCGGGGACGTGGCATGGCGGGATGAAGACGGGTATTTCTGGTTCGTCGGGCGCTCGGACGATGTAATAAAATGTTCCGGCTACAGGATCGGCCCCTTCGAAGTTGAAAGCGCGCTGATGGAGCATCCGTCAGTCCTCGAATGCGCGGTCACGGCAGTGCCTGACCCTGTCAGGGGACAGGTCGTGAAAGCGACCATCGTGCCGGCAAAGGGATGGCATCCCAGCGACGAACTCATAAAGGAACTGCAGGACCACGTAAAGAGAGTGACTGCTCCGTATAAATACCCGAGGATCATCGAATTTGTGGACGAGCTTCCCAAGACGATAAGCGGCAAGATAAAGAGAAAGGAAATCAGGCAGCACGATCTTGACAGGTATTGATGAAATACTGATACAGTCTTATTTAAGCCTGATGATGTACCGATGATGTTCAATCAAGTATGGAAAAGGGGGATTCGTGTCCCCCTTTTCCGCATTTATTACTTATCCTGATTCTCTTTTTCGTTTTTCGTGTGCACTTGTCCTGCCTGAGTTTTATCCTTACTCTGTCCTGATAGCCTCCAGCGCGCTAAGCTTCATTGCACGCCTTGCCGGCATGAAGCCTGATATGATGCCGACGAGCGTGGCAAAGACCAGTGCTGCCAGGGCAAGCCATGGCGGTATCAGCGAAACGATGCTTTCCGAAGGATCACCATAATAGTATCCGCCTCCGAACAGGCCTCCCGCATAGCGGTTCAGGAGCACTGAAACGCCGTAGCTGAAGCCTATACCGAGTAAGCCGCCTATAAACCCTATCAGCGCAGCTTCAAAGAGGAACAGGTTCCTTATGTCGCCGAGCATGCAGCCGAGAACTTTCATGACGCCGATTTCCCTTGTCCTTTCATATATGGACATGACCATGGTGTTCGTGATACCAATCGCTGCTATCAACAGCGATATTGCTCCAATGCCGCCGAGTACGGTCTGCATCGTCGCCGCCGTTTCCTGCATGCTTTTCAGGATGTCGAGCAGGCTGTAGGTACCATAGCCCATACTCTTGATTTCCTCCTGTACCCTTTCAACATCCTTCATATCTTTTACCTTGACCTTTACCTGCCAGTAGCCATCGTCCATACTGCTGGAGCCACGTCCGCCCTGGGCCCGTTGGTTTTCCTTTATGATTTTCTTCAGATAATCCTTGTTAACGAATACCGCGTAGGATTTTTCATCCTGGGAAGGTTCCAGTATACCGACGCCGCTGACTTTGTACAGTTTTGGCTGCCTGCCGCCTGTCTGGCCGCCCCCGCCGGGTATCCGCTCTCCGTAGCTGTAATCGAAGGTCATCACCATCTTGTCGTTCAGGACGTCCACATCAGGCTCAGGCCTTTCACCGTCCACGCTCCCGCCAAAGTAATAATATCCTCCGAAGTTGTTCCTGGACCGCGGGTTGTAAAACTGGTAAGGAGTATCGGAGCCGAAGAGGAGCGCCGTCGTATCCTCCTCGGTAAGCAGCCTTCCCTTTGCAACTTTGAAATCAAAGGCCTCCTGTATCTTGGGGTCGATGCCCATTATATTTGCGTACATCATGTATTTGCCGGAAACCAGTTTCAGCGACGTCTGGAATATCGGCATGACGGCCTCCACGCCTTCAATGGCCTCAAACTTCGCCACGGCATTGTCATCGAGCACACTCTCCCTCGAATAGCCGCCGCCTTTGCCGTCCTCTTCAAAATACCAGCGGTTCACCTCGATGACATTGAGGCTGCCCATCTTGCTGAGCTGCCGCCTGAAGCTCTCATTCATCCCTATGCCGAGCGACACCATGACAACTATGGCGGCCGTACCTATGAGAACGCCGAGTATCGTCAGGACGGACCTGGTCTTCCTTCTCATGAAGTTTCTGAAAGCAAGCCTTATAATGTCCCTTTTACTCATCGAGACTCAGTTCCTTTCTTCTTACAGCCCTCTTCCTGAGGACGATCACAACCACGACTGCCGCTATGACGACCGCTGCACCGATACCAATGTATATCCATATGCTCACTTTCGAAGATCCTTTTTCCATGCCCGGCATTTCCATACCCGGTATGTTGCCCGGACTTTCGAACGAAGGCTCCGGCATCGCCATTTCCATGACATTCAGTTCGAATTCTTTCCGTATCTCTGTGGTTTTCCCGTTTGCATCTTCGAAAGTGAACAGTATGGCGCCTTTCTGCATCCCCGGGTTCATCGGGGTGAAAGAAGCATCGAAGTAATCGGTCCTGCCCGGTTCGAAGTTGCCTACATAATAGCTCAGGCCCTGTCCCTGGAAATCCCCCTCGACACTGACCATAAGGTTGTAGAGCGTGGATTTGCCCATATTGTAGAAATCCAGGTAGACTGATACAGGCTGTCCTACGAATGTTTCAGTCATCATGCTGATGTCGCCTGTCACGAGCCTCGGGCTCTGGAGCACCCTTACGCTTATGGATTCCTTTGCGGTGTACGGGTTCCCTTTTTCATCCTCATATTCAAAATTGACTGTCAGCATATATGACTTCTGCTCCGCGTCAGGTTTTGCCTAGAGCACCAGTTCACGTTCGACGTTCTGCGTCCGTGGTATGTTTTCTATATAGAACGTATTGCCCGATTCAGTCGGGGTAAAGGTACCATCTTCAGATGTGACCGTTACCTTTATGTTGGATACGTCAACAGTCTTGTTGGTGTTGAGGAACGACATTTTCAGGCTGAATTCGCCGCCGGCGCTCACCGGGAAAGGATCTATGGTGTAATTGTCTATGATGATCCTCGGGACCGTCTTGCCCGCGTCATTTTCCACGAACACGCCTATATACTGCGTCGCGGTGAATTTATTTCCGAAGGCGTCCTCGTATTCCACGTTCATCGATATCGGGTAGTTCTTCGTTGCAGCGTCATCGGCAGTATACAACGTGAATGCGACTTTCTGCGATTTGTTGCCTTCGATCCAGTCAAAGTAGACCGGGTTCATGGATCTGACCACGATGCCCGTTTCTGTGTTCAAAGTGACTTTTACATTCCTGGCCGACGCTCCGCCGTTGTTCTTCAGATCGAAGCTCACATTGAATTCCTGCCCTGCTGTGAGAGCCCCACGAGGCGCCGATATCTGGCTGAATGCCAGGTTCGGCCTTGCGCCTTCGCCTTCCTCCGCAGGGACGAATATTTTGTACTGTTCATTGTATTTACTGCCGGCTGAATCCTTGTACTCGAACGATACGGTCAGTTCATTGCTGCCCGCCGCCCCCGACGCAGGCGGCAGCAGTTCATAAGATACCGTCGCAGAACTGCTTCCGTATATCCTGTCGATAAATTTCACGTCGGTGGAGTTATACGCGGTAAATCCGCCGCTTTTCAGTCCTCCGAGAGTCACCTTCACGTCGTCCGCCCTGAGGTTGCCCAGATTTTTAAGTTTCAGTTCAAGTGTGATCACATCCGAAGCGGCGCCGGACTTTTTAACGTTGATGCCCTCGACCGTGATTATGGGACTCCTGTTGTTGTTCGCCACCCTGATATATACGGTCTCTTCGGATGTAAACTGGTTACCGAACGCATTTTCATAACGCATGCTCAACTTGAGAGGATATATCCCCTCAGGCGCAAGGTTCCCGATTTTGACTTCAAACACAACTTCAGCCGAGTCATTCCCGTTTATGCCGGAAATGTACCGATCCATGTCATAATAGTTTTCCAGCACAAGAGGGGCTTTGGCTTCATCCAGCAGCTTCAGCGACAGATCGATATTTTTAGCTTGGTGTCCGCTTTTGTTGTCGATCTTGTATTTCAATCTGTATGTACTGCCGGCATTTATCACAGGCATTTCTCCGGCATCCACCACCAGCCTGGGTACATATTGACTCGTGTCTACAGGCGGCTCCTGAGTGGGTACTGCCTGAGGAATTTTTATATTCTTAGTCTCATCACCGTCTTTACCCTCAATCTTATATCTAATTTTGAGAACCAGATCCCTGCCGTTTCCGTTGTAATATACATTGAATCTTATCGGATCACTTTCTTCTTTTGACTTAAGTTCAGCTATCCTGGGACCCTGATCAGAGGTCCAGCCACTGAAAGATGCTTCTTTGATAATGATCTCTATGTCGGTCATATCTTTATCAGTCTCATTTTTGATAACAAGTCCCATCTCCACAACATCATCTTTATGAATCGGAGAATTGGTGGCAGGCTCGCAGGCCATGATCCTGATAAATCCATCGCTACCATACGCAACGGTGCAGCTAAACACCTGCAGGCACAATATCAGTACTGCTAATACGATTGTTGTCAGTTTCCTCATTTGAAACCCCCCTGGTATTATTGATCTCGATTTTCTCTATATTGCCGTCCAGGATGTGGACTATCCTGTCGGCATAACCGGCGATCTGCAGATCGTGGGTCACTATGACCAGCGTCTGGTTGTGCTCCCTCGCCAACCGGGTGATCAGTTCCATTATCTCCCTTGTCGTCTTTGAGTCCAGATTGCCCGTAGGCTCGTCAGCGAACACTATTTCAGGCATCGCCACAAAAGCCCTGGCGATACCGACCCTCTGCTGCTGACCGCCGCTCATCTGCGACGGTTTGTGCTTCTCATGGGTCGACAGGCCGACTGCCTCCAGCATCTCCCTGGCTTTCTTGTCTCTCTTTGCCCTGGGCACTCCCTTAAAAATCAGCGGCAGGCTGACATTCTCAAGCGCAGTGAGCATCGGCAGCAGATTGTATGATTGGAATACAAAGCCCAGATGTTCCTGGCGGAACTTTGCCAGCTTTTTCTCGCTCATTTTTTCTATTGCCTCGCCCTTGATCCGTATAGTACCCCGCGTAGGCTTTTCAAGACCGGCCATGAGATTGAGGAGAGTTGACTTGCCCGAACCCGATGTGCCCAAAAGGCAGCAGAATTCGCCTCTTTTGATGTCCAGGCTGATATCGTCCAGCGCTACCACTTTCTCATCGCCGACCCTGTACACTTTTCTGAGGTTCCTCAGTTCTATTATGTTTTCCGAACTGCCGTCACTTTTCTTCCTGGTTTCCAAGTCGCTCTCATGCTCCTTCTCCGTTGTGATCCGGACCGCAAAAGGTCCACAAATAATAATACGCGGTAAAACCCGCAGTCCTGAAATGATTAGACTACAGCAAATTGCATAATGTTCCCTGCTATGATAATTATTTTTTACCGGTTCATGAACTGGATGTCGCACAGATGCCTGTACACGCCATTATATGCATAAAGTTCCGAATGGTTTCCAGATTCGACAATCCTGCCGTCATCGATCACAAGAATGGTGTCGGCCTTTTTGACTGTTGAGAGCCTGTGGGCTACTACAATGATGGTCCTGTTTTCGGTGAGTTCCTGGATCGCCTGCTGTATTTTGGCTTCTGTTTCCACGTCCACGGCAGCGGTGGCTTCGTCAAGTATGAGTATCGGAGTGTTGCGCAGTACGGCCCTGGCGATCGAAAGCCTTTGCTTCTGCCCGCCTGACAGCTTCAGTCCCCTTTCGCCTATGACCGTGTCGTAACCCTCCGGCATTTCCATTATGAACTCATGCGCCCTGGCAGTTTTGGCCGCCCTGATTATATCCTCCATGCTGGCGTCTTTGCTGCCATACGCGATGTTCTCGGCCACAGTGCCATTAAAGAGGAAGATATCCTGGAGGACGATACTGATCTGGTTCCTCAGCGACGACAACGTGATCTCCCTCAGATCCTTCCCGTCCAGCCGGATGCTGCCTGAATCAGGATCGTAAAAGCGGGCGATGAGGCTTATGATCGTGGTCTTGCCTACTCCCGTAGGGCCCACCAGCGCCACCATCCTGCCCGGCTCCGCCCTGAAGCTGATATTGCGCAGCACCGGCACGTTGTCTATGTAACTGAAACTAACATCGTCAAACTCGATCTCGCCCCTGCATTCCGTTATGTCCACGGCGTTGGGACTGTCTTTTATGTCCGGTTCGGTGTCCAGTACCTCGAATACCCTGTCAGAACCGGCTATGGCCTGCTGGAGGTCTTCCGTGACTCTTGCCAGGTTGCTTATGGGCTGGTAGAAAAGGTTGAGGTACAGCATGAACCCGACTATGTCGCCCACCGAAAGTTTGCCGTCCAGTGCCAGCAGACCGCCGAACAGCACCACGATGACAGTGCCCATTGAGCTTACCGCCTCGACGGTGGGATGGAATACAGCGCTCAGCTTCAGCGCATGCAGTATGGCCTGCGCGTAGCTGCCGGCCTTTGCTTTCACGCGGTCCTTTTCCTTACGCTGCTGGTTGAAAACCTGTATCTCTTTCATTCCTGAAATGTTGTCCTGCAGGGTGGCATTGAGTTCGGCAAGGTTCCCCTGGGCAGCGCGGAAATTGGGCCTCACCTTGTTTGCGAAGACCCAGCTTCCGAAAAGCAGGAACGGTATCGGGATCAGCGTCAGCATGGCTAACTGTACATTGGTGAGAAACAGAACAACTGCCACGCCTATGACGACAAGGACATTCCCGAACAGTTCGGGTACCACATGGGCGATGAGCATCTCGAATGTGGCCGTATCGTTGGTGGTCCTGGACATGAGCTGTCCGGTCTGCTTATCCTGGTAGAACCTCAGCGACAGCTTCTGGAGATGGTCATACACCCTGACCCTCATGTCAGCGACAAGATTCCACGCGGCTTTGTGGCTGAGATAGCTGTTCAGGTACCTGAAAAGTATCTTCAGTATGTACGTCGCCGTCAATGCCAGCGCTATCGTCCTGACATCTCCAAGCGAATCACTGCTGAATCCGCTGGTGAGTATATCTATCAGCCATGTGATCAGCCTCGGGCCGACCAGGTTGAGCACGGTAATGGCGATGATGCTGAGAGCCGATATCACAAGCAGGTGCCAGTATGGTTTTGCATATTTGACAAGTCTGATTATGTTTTTCATATTACCTCTCCATTTTTGTACTTTGCATTTTTTATTGTTGTATCCTGGTTCGAAAATTACTGTTATGAATATTATAACGATGAATGTCATAATGCGCCAAAGAATTTTTCGATTGCATGGATTTTCCTTGCCTCAAAAAAATAAGGTGAAGCTTCTTCACCTTATTTTTGGAGAGATTTGAGATTATGCAGTTTCTGGCATGAGTCACACGGCCGGGACCCGTCAGCCGCATTTGCTGAACCCGCAATGCCTGCAGATCACGCAGCCGCCTTCATGTTCCACCGGGTTGCCGCAGTCGGGGCAGTGTGTCATATGCAACGTCTCACTCAGGCTGTACCCGCTGTCGTTTTCATTGATTTCAGCCATGCTGCTCAGACGTCTTTCATCATATTCGGGAGAATTGCCTGTCGGCCTCGGTATATAGTCGATCCTTCCGGTATCTGTCATGGACTTTTTGACAACGTCCTGTATTATCTTTGCATCACCGTTGCTGAAGCCGTTCTCTTTGCCGTTGCCGTTCCCATTCCCATTCCCGTTGCCGTTCTGGAGCTTAAGCACCTTTTCTATCAGCCGGCCGATCGCATCAGGGCAGGACAATACCTTCAGATCCTTCTGCCTTATAGTCGACGGACACCTGATGCCTTTAAGCTGCTCCACGATGGATTTCGCATCGATGCCTGACCTGAGCGCTACAGACACGAGTCTTGCCGTAGCTTCGGACTGAGACGGACATCCGCCTGCACGCCCGGTATTTGTAAACACTTCGCAAATGCCGTGTTCGTCATAGTTAACAGTTATATAGAGGTTCCCGCAGCCGATCTTTACCTTTTCAGTGAACCCGGTGGTGATATCGGGACGCGGTCTCGGCGCGACCACAGGCATCGCTTGCTGCGGTACGACTTCAGCCCTGGCTTCGGATGCCCCGGCTTCGGTTTTCGTACCTTCCTTCCCTTTGACCTGGCCGATGTTCAGTACCTGCATCTCCCGGCTGCCGTCCCTGTAAATGGTCACGCCCTTGCAGTATGTTTTGTATGCCAGTTCGAACACCGCCCTGACATCGTCGCGGGTGGCGTCGTGGCTGAGGTTTACAGTCTTGGACACGGCATTGTCGGTATACTTCTGGAACGACGCCTGCATCCTCACATGCCACTCGGGAGATATATCATGGGCTGTGACAAACACTTCCTTTATATGTGGCGGGATCTCCGCAAAGTCATGGATCGATCCTTTCTTAGCTATCTGTCTCATGAGATCGTCAGAATAGAAGCCTTCCTCTTCAGCGACTTTCCTGAAGATCGGGTTGACCTCGATCAGTTCGTCATTGTCCATTACGTTCCTGATGTACGATATTGCAAATAACGGTTCGATGCCGCTGGAGCAGCCGGCGATTATGCTCAAAGTCCCTGTGGGAGCTATAGTTGTGGTCGTTGCATTGCGCACCCTTACGCCGAGTTCCTTGTAAATGCTCTTGTCGAAGTACGGGAACACACCTTTTTTCTCCGCCAGTTCAACGGACATCCTGCGGGATTCATCCTGGATGAAGTGCATGACCTTCTCGGCAAGATCGATCGCCTGCTGGGAATTGTACGGTATGCCGAGCTTGCAGAGCATATCCGCCCAGCCCATGACGCCAAGGCCGATCTTCCTTGTCCCCCTTGTCATCTTGTCTATCTGGGGCAGAGGATAGCGGTTCACATCTATGACATTGTCAAGGAAATGCACGGCTTTTCTCACTATGTTCCTCAGCCTGTCAAAATCGACCTCGAACTTGCCGTCGCTCTCCTTCACCATAAGGCTCAGATTTATGGAGCCGAGGTTGCAGGCCTCATACGGAAGAAGGGGCTGCTCACCGCACGGGTTGGTGCTCTCTATCTCGCCCAGTTCGGGAGTCACGTTGTCCTTGTTGATCCTGTCGAGGAATATGATGCCGGGTTCGCCGTTGTTCCACGCATTGTCGACGATCATGTTGAATATTTCACGGGCGTTTTCCTTTTTGACCGACTTATTTGTCCTCGGGTCTATCAGATCATACTCCAGGCCCTGTTCCGCCGCTTTCATGAACTCTTCCGTCAGCGCGACGCTTATATTGAAATTGGTGATGTCCCTGTTATCCTGCTTGCATGTGATGAATTCGCGTATGTCCGGGTGGTCCACCCTGAGTATGCCCATGTTGGCCCCTCTTCTCGTACCGCCTTGCTTCACCGCTTCAGTTGCCGCATTGAACACCTTCATGAAACTGATAGGGCCGCTGGCCACACCGCCTGTGGAATTGACCGTCGCGCCCTTTGGCCTGAGCCTTGAAAAGCTGAATCCGGTGCCGCCGCCGCTTTTATGTATCAGTGCCGCATTCTTGATAGAATCGAATATGCCTTCCATCGTATCCTCGATGGGCAGCACAAAGCAGGCGCTCAATTGTCCAAGAGGCCTCCCCGCGTTCATCAGTGTCGGCGAATTTGGCAGGAACTCCAAATTTGCCATCATGCTGAAAAATTCTTTTTCGATTTTCTTCAATTCTGAGGAAGTTGCATAAGGCTTGTCTGCCGCCGCTATCGCTTTGGCTACGCGTTTGAACATCCCTTCGGGGTCTTCAAGAAGTTTACCAGTTTCGTCCTTAGCAAGATAGCGTTTCTCAAGGACCTTGATGGCATTCTCAGTTAAATTCATGGCTCGGCCTCCTTGAACGTGACACAATATTTTGTGGAATCGTATTTTTCCTGGCACTGTATATTGTATCACTTTCGCAGATTTGTCGTCAAGATGAAAATGAGGCAACAGGCACCAAACAGGGAATGGTTCTCCTGCCTGGACATGGCGCCGCGACAGCCGGAGAAAAATCGTGCCAGGTACGAAACACGGACACATATTTCTGATTTTAAATATGTGTCTGTATGTCGTGCCTGGCACAATATCCAGGTTTCTTTACTCCTTCAGCAATGCCTCTTCACTGTAGGTGTTCCTTGCATCCCACAGTATCCACTCTTCGTAGCCCGCGTCATATACGGCCTGGATCTGCTGGCGTACCTGTTCGGGGCCGTATTCCTGGTAATACTTCTTCCCGGTTTTTCTATCTTTGAGCCATGTTGCTGTGAAATCCTGCAGATAGGGCCTTACCTTTGCCTTGTAGCCTTCCACCTGAGAAATCCTGTCCCGGCATTTCACAAGTGAATTGTAGACCACTTCATAGGGTTTGAGATCGGGCACATCGAACTTCACCTTGTTGACTATCTGTCCGAGAGCATAGTGGGACGGATAGACCATCGGCGATATGTAGTCGATGTCCATGCCTACGAGTTCCAGGTACTGGCCTATATTCTCCGTATCCTTCGGACTTTCCAGAATGATGCCGAACACGTCAGCTGAAATGGGCACTTCTGTTATCTGTTGCTTTGCATATGCCAGGAACTCGTTTATAGCCTCATATTTTTCTTTATCTATGCCTGAGAAATCCCCGGTCTTTTTGGTGCCGTCGGGGAACCTGACATAATCGAACTGTATTTCGTCAAATCCCAGGGCAACGGCTTCTTTAGCTATGCTGATTGTATAATCCCACGTTTCCCTGTTGTACGGGTTAAGCCATGTTATGCCGTCCTTGTCCTTCCACAGCCCGCCGTTCACATGCTTGACGGCCAGATCGGGCCTCTTCAGGGAATAGACCGGGTCCTTGAACACGACTAATCTGCCGATCACATATATGCCATTGTCGTGGAACGCTTTCAATACTTTTTCGGCGTCATATTTCTTTTTCCATGTGCCGTTTTCACGGACCTCAGGCACCTGCGATTCATAGCCGACATATCCGTCGTCATCCTTTATGTCTACTACGTAAGCATTGATCTCGGTCGCGTTTGCCAGTTCCACGTAATGCTCCAGTTTCTGCGAACTGCCCGCCGTCCAGCCGGTCAAATAGAGCGCCTTGACTTTTATACGTTCTTCTTCTTTTTCTCCCGGTTCGGTACCCTCCGCATTTTCAGAGCCTTCAGCCTCACCCTGGTTCGGATCGTTTCCCTCCGCCTGTTCTTCCGGATCAGCGGTTTCCGATCCCTGCTCCGAAGCTGCTGCATCGCCGTTTTCCGTTTCGCCGGCAGTTTCATTGCCTTCCGCTCCTGCCGTATTTCCGGCATCTCCTGTATTCTGCTGCAGTTTTTGCCCCATGCATCCTGTGACCAGTATCATCAGGACCAACAACATCGAGACCAGCCTGGCCGGTTTCCTGAATTTCATGATTATGCCCCCCATATTATCCTTTGTGCAGCCTTCAGTATTTTATGTACACTTGCAAATTTTATTATAGGTATTTATTAGACATGACACTTTATTCTAAGTTATTACATAATACCACATATTATAACACAAACCCATTAAAAAAAGGTAAATAAAATGAGAAGCAAACACGGTTTAGCCGAATGTACCGCATTCTTCTGCATTACAGTTCATTGTGGGACTTATATTATGGGAAGCCGGATATCATGAAAAATCGATACGAAAAATAATACTGATGCGCTGTGATGCGGAGCGCCGTATAAGTAATCGTAATACTATTGCCAGTCAGGCAAATGCATCTTCAGAATGTATCATATCCTCATATAATCACATTGACAAATCCCATTATCAAACCCAGCAGTCCGCCCAGCCATATCAGGGCGTTCAGTTCCTTCCTCATCAATGTCGTGACAAGGTTTTCAAGCTCCAAAAGCTCAAAATCGTTGATCTTGTTGCTGACCATTTCCGCAATGCCCACCGTATCCAGGACGCCCTCAAGCTTTTTTGTGATTATGTCCGTATATACATTCCATAAATACTCTTTTACTTCAGGCAGCCTGTCCTGGTATTTGGTTATGATATCTTTCAGCGGCATGTTGATTAACTCATCTGCTTCACCGTCGAGGAACTTTTCTATAAGAGGCTTCGACCTGCTGGCGATCAGATCGTTTATCCTGTTTGCAAAAGGCTTTTTCATGGAGTTGAGCGCGCTGGCGGTTATCGATTTGAGTATAGGCTTCGTCTTTGACATGATCTCGTCATACGCGTAGTCGACTATGGTCCTGCCTATATCCTGTTCAATGGCCCGCTTCGTTATTGTCTGTGCCAGGACATCCTTTGCATTGTCCAGCTTTTCCTGCATTTTCTCCTTTTCAAAGAACTTTTCTGCTATCGATCCGACCGTATCGCCGGAATTCCTGTATTTGTCGATGATCTCGTCCAGCTTTGCGCTGAATTGCTCCTTCATCGATCCGGACAGCAAAGTCGTCTTTAAAGTGTCCTTGTTGATCAGTTCCCTGCTTATCACTTCGCCTATGGATTTCGCGAGCCTTTCCCTCTCTTTCGGGATCAGGCCCGGAGTGAACGGCAGCCTGAACCTTCCTATATATATGGGTTTTAAGGGCCGGAACATCATCCTGATCGCCAGTCCGTTTGTTATCAGCCCTATAAGCCCGCCGACGACCGGGGCCGTAATTATCTGTATGTCCATATGATTTCCTTTCTTTTATCAATTTGGTTCTTGTATCAGTATTATTGTATCGTTTTTTCTGTATAGTTGCTGCTGTAAAAGCTATCAGTGCGCTTGCGGATGCCGGCACCGGCAACTTCCGGGCCTGGCCGGCAACCTTCGGAGCAGCCTGTACTTAACATGCAGTAGTCAAATATGCCGTACACCCATTAATATTAACGAAACAGTACGGTTTTTGTCTTGTGCCAGTCCAGGCAAAAAAGTTCTTTTACTGCGGATATTAGTTTCATTTTGGCGGTTTCGGCTATTTTTACCGCGAATCTCTATATTTCGACTACTTAACCGGTCCGCCGTGTATAGAAGCCCTATGTAAGTCAAACGTGGAGGCTTTATGTAGACTGGGGTATACGGCATTTCTCCGGAAGGATGGGTCCTTATACGGCCGTTAAGTTTCCACATATTTGTGGTATTATAGAGATTGGCGGACGACGATTTCTTCTAACGGCCGCATGCAGCAGCACATTTTCTGCCGGAACACTCCGGCGCATGGCTGCAATGCCTTATTTAACTGAAAGGAGACCAATATGATCAACGTAAGGGGAAAATGGGCATTTATTACCGGAGCTGCAAGAGGCATCGGTTATCTCGCCTCGATATCCATGGCACGGCAGGGATGCAACCTGGTATTGCACAGCAGGTCAAGAGAGCATACTAAAAAAGTGCTTTCCGAAGTAAGGGCGCTGGGCGTCGAAGCATATGATGTGGAAGCAGAATTGACTGACGCTGCAGCCATTGGGAAAATGCTCGACGAGATAGACAAAAAAGGCACCCAGGTAGACATCGTGCTGAATAATGCCGGTTTACAGCCGGGCTATCGCACAGACTATTTCGCTACGCCTGTTTCGGATTTCACGTCAGCATTTTGGGTCAACACCATCGCGCCTGCCATGATCTGCTACAGATTCCTGCCCGGGATGATAGAACGCGGTTTCGGCCGGATCGTCAACACTACCAGCGGTATCCGCAACGAACCGCAGCAGGCCGGTTATTCCGCCGCAAAAGCGGCACTTGACAAATTCACCACGGATCTCGCCGCAACAGTGGATGGGACTGATGTAATCATCAGCCTTACCGACCCGGGATGGTGCAGGACCGATATGGGCGGCCAGCATGCGCCCAACTCGCCAGAAAGCGCATTGCCGGGCGTGATCGTGGGCGTTTTCGTCAACGACAGGAAAAGCGGAAGGCTGTTCAGGGCACAGGAGTTCACGGGCATGACGCTTGAGGAAGCCGTAATAAAAGCGGAGAAAGCAAACGCGTGACGTTCCTCAACCATAAAGAAATACCCGTGACTGAGGAGTGTCACTGCACCTTTTACAACGCAAAAACCCCGCCTTTTGAGCGGGGTTTTTGCGTGGCTCCTCAAGTAGGACTCGAACCTACGACCCTGCGGTTAACAGCCGCATGCTC
>ENA-UPSB01000700-UPSB01000700.1-bioreactor-metagenome-genome-assembly--contig:-NODE-700-length-50080-cov-4.981989_pt1 | contig 50080 bp, 47 predicted proteins | sample MGYA00238182_ERZ773286 | MGnify/ENA primary metagenome ERZ773286 (study PRJEB29026, sample SAMN07631240) | bioreactor metagenome | isolation source: Switchgrass digestor | place: USA: Dartmouth...
TCAAAGGCAGGATGATGCGGTAATCATTGGTCATCTCGAACAGGAGCAGGATGGCCGTCAGGGGAGCGTGCACCGCGCCGGCGAGCACGGCTCCCATCCCCACCATGGCAAAGGCGGGCGTCGCAAGCGGAAGGCCGGGAAACAGCAGGTTCGCCAGCGTACAGAATGCCGCGCCCAGCACCGCTCCCAGAAAGAGCGACGGCGCGAAAACACCGCCCATAAACCCGCCGCCGATGCTGATACCGGTCATCAGCAGCTTGGCAGCGAGCAGCGCCAGCAGAAAACCGGCCGAGAACACCTGGTTTGCCAGTATTTGCTCAAGAGTTTCATAGCCTACGCCGAATACCTGCGGCAGGAAAATGCCCGTCAGGCCCACGATCAGGCCGGCCGCCACAGGTTTGACCCAGCGCGGCGCCTTCCAGCTCTGGAACACGTCCTGAGCAAGGTAGAGCACACGTACATACAGCGCCGAAACCAGACCAGCCAGCAGGCCGAGGACGAGATAAAACGGCAGCTCCAGGATGGAACCGAACTCATACGCCGGTACATGAAACGCCGGCTGGGGTCCGGACACGGCCTGGGTGAAGATGGAGGATGCAACGGATGCTACCAGGATGCTGCTCAGGGCGCCGACACTGATCTCGCCCAGGATTATTTCCAGGGCAAAAAACACTCCTGCAATCGGCGCGTTGAACGCTGCGGCAACACCGGCCGCGGCGCCGCTGGCCACCAGCGCGCGTACGCGGTCATCCGAGAGGCGCAGCACCTGCCCGGCCATGGAGCCCAGGTTCGATCCGATCTGCACGGAAGGATCTTCCGGTCCGACCGAGGCACCGCTGCCGATGCTCAGCGCGGCGGCCAGGATTTTGGCCGGTACCCTTTTGTAGCGCAGACGGCCGCCTGCCAGTGCCACGGCTTCCATGATTCCGGCAACACCGTGGTGGCGTTCGTGGCCCACCAGGAAGGCGCCGATCAGACCGACGATCAGGCCGCCGCTCACCGGAAGCAGCGCAACGGTCCAGTCTCCGTAGGCGGCCAGCGCCCCGCCCAGCTGGTCGAAAAAGATCCACCGGGCAATGACGATGCCCTGTTTGAACAACCACACACCAATCCCGCTGGCCAATCCGACCAGACCGGCCAGGATGAGGGGCAAAGCGGGTTCATAAAGCTGCCTGCTTTCCAGGCGCTCGAGTAGATTGCGCATGTTATTGTCTTACCTCGCCAGTAATGATAAATAGAGTATACCGCTCACGAGGCGAAATTAAAAAACAAGGAGCCGTCACTTGGACGGCTCCCTGCCGCGCTGCGGCTCCCTATCGAATATCGAGGAGGGATGCCGCAGCGCTGGTTAACGTACTACTATCGTACATGTGGGCATCACCTCCTCTGAGTGGGATAGCAAAGGAGGGGGTAGTCTCCTACCCGCACCGGCTCAGAGGAGCAGCTCCTGTGGCCAGTCTGGATAGTATCACATGTTTTCGCCCATATGTCAATGGCGACCAATTAAGTCATAATAAGTATTCCCTGGCGGCAGGAGCGTCCTTCGTGATGTTCGCCAGGCCTAAGCGCTCGAAATGTGCCCGGCAATCCCCGGCCAGTTGGACAGCGGCTGGTCGGAGCGCACCAGGTTGATTCCGGCCTGGCGGAACTTTTCAAATGCCGCATCGGCCTGATCGGTGTAATCGACAATCCCGGGCACCACCACTGGTGAGCAGCAGTCCTCCAGCAGGTATATCTTTCGAACCAGGCTTTCGTCCTGCTGGCGGACGTCCGCCAGCAGATCTTCAACCGTCCAGGCCACACAGTGGCTTTTCGCCTGGCCGGCGATCACCAGGGCATCATACTGCTGCAGTTTTTCGAAAATTCGACTGCTCTTGCGCCCCAGGACACGACCGTCCGGTCCTTCCTGCACCTCGGGACCGATAACGGAATAGCTTTCGGTGAGCGGCTGGTTGCCTTTGATAATCATGTCCGGCTGCGAGGCGCGGGCGATGGTGTGGAAGAAAACGGCCTCTTCCACGGCGGATACCAGGGCGTGCCCTGTGCTCCCCAGCATGGCGTGGTACGGCCAGATGGTCAGGTCGTATTTTCCCTGTTCCTTTAGCTGGCGGGTGTAAGATTCGAGCAGCTCCTGTCCATACTCCGGGGTGATCCCCAGACTGGGTGCCACCGCCGGGTTGAATTTCCAGCGCCCCTGGACCACATCCTCCACGCTGACCAGTGTGTTTGCAGGGGGGTGATTGCCCTGTGCGTCGATCAGGAAAATGGCGTGGAAAATCTGGATTGCCTGGTGAGTATCCAGGGTCAGGGCGATATGAGTGATCTGCCCCAGATTTTGATAGAGAAAGGTCACCAGACGACGGTTATCGTCTACGGCACCGGTCCCCGAGCGGCCCCCAACGTAAAGTTCATATTCGGGAATGCAAAACGTATTCTGCAGGTCAACGCCCAGAAATGCGATCTTGAACTCATCTTCGGCTGCCGGACGGATGGCATGCAGCCCGGCCCAGCGGCGGGCTTGGCGGGCACGCTCCTCGTACGGCACTCTCCAGACCTGCCCGACCGCATCGGGGTTAAAGTGATCAGGTATGGGGAGTTGAGAGTGTCTGGTTGAGGTGTTCATTTTCTTAATCAGGGTCGTGGCCTTCCAGGCCTTTCAGGTTTTCAGCTCCGGGAAGCTTCCCGGCCAGCCGTGCGGGCTGGTGGATCAGAATCGGCAGATGCTGCGAGCAAATCCAGGTTTCGGTATCGCGAAAGACAAAGGAAACCAGCGGGATTTCATCCGGTCCCCGCTGACAGTAAACACATACACGATTGGTTTCGTTCACGTAGTCACCTCTCATTGATCGGTTTTCGAGTTTTATTTTCTGCGGCCGCGTCCGGGGCTGCGGCGGCCTGATGACGCTGAACCGCGGTAAGCCGGCGCAGTAATGGCGCAGATACGGCACAGGCGCGCATCGTTCATGCGGCTGAGCAGGCGCGGGTCCATCTCATCCTTATAGTCCGCTGTAGTGATCACGGTCGGCAGGGCGGCGTTGTAGCGGAAGTTGAAGAGCTGGTACAGCTTTTCGCGCACCCAGGGGGTCATTGACTGTGTGCCCAGGTCGTCCAGGATCAGCAGCGGTGAGGTGCGCACCTCTTCAAAGCGGCGGTCGAGTGTCACTGTGCTGGTGGGACTGAAGGTGGCCCTCAGGTGGTCCAGCAGATCGGGCACGACCACAAACAGGGGTGGGTAGCCCAGGTCGGCGCGGTAATTGGCGATTGCCGCGGCCAGGTGCGTTTTCCCACACCCGTAGGAGCCAGTAAACACCAGCCAGCCTTCCGGGCGCGCGGCGTATTCCTGCGCAACGTGCAGGGCATTTTCCAGGCTTTTGAGCTCCTCCGGCTTGAGACCCTCATTAAGGCGCAGGTCAAAGCTGGCAAACGTGCGCTCGTTCATCAGGTCCAGAGAGGAGAGCTCGTGGTGACCGATGTCGATGGTCGGCCGGCGGTAATCTGGAGCAATGATGCGCATGATGGTCACCAGCTCGGGGTCCTCCAGCCGTGAGCGGATGCGTCCTTCAATTTCATCCAGCGTCAGGTTGGTGGTGACCACCAGCGGCAGGCGGTTGATGTAGCGGTAATTGATGATCTGGAACAGTTTCTCCTGCGCCCAGGGTGTGGCATTCTGCGTGCCGAAGTCGTCCAGCACCAGCAGTGAGGCCTGGCGCACTTCTTCAAAGCGTTCTTCGAAGCTGGTGTCGTCGCCCTGGTAGGCAAAACGCAGTGAATCCAGCAGGTCTGGCACCGTGATGAACAGGGTCGGCACGCCGATTTCCACGGCGAAGTTGGCGATTGCTGCGGCCAGATGCGTTTTCCCGCAGCCGTAACCGCCCTGCAGCACCAGCCAGCCCTGAAGCGAGCGGGCAAACTGCTGGGCGTGGTTGTAGGCCCGTTCCAGAGAGGCCGCCTGCTGCGGCCACAGGCCTACCCGGCCGCGAGGGTGGAAGTTGTCGAAGGTAAGGTGAGACAGCTCGTCCAGGTGGCTGAGCGCAAACAGCTTCTCCCGCACCCGCTGGCGGATATCAGCATGCCGGCAGGAACAGATTTCCAGTTTGCCAAAATTGGGATGGCCGACCGGAACATCCATCCGCAGATAGCCGATACCCTTGCAGAGCGGGCAGTCCGGGTCTCCGGGCAGATCCACTGCAGGTTTTGAGGACTCCGGACCAGTCCTGTGCGTATCTTTACCGGTGTGAGACGTCGGGGTTCTCCCATTCGGAATACCGCCGGCGATCTTTTTCAGAGTCTCGTCGATCTTTTCGCTCATCGCGTCCCTCTTGGAACCAGCGCTCAAGAATAGCGCTCACGTAGCGCCAGCTGCGTTTGTTGCTTTCAACTGCGATACGGAAGGCTTCTTCCAGCCAGGGTTCGGGGTAGGTTTCCTCGGCATCGCGCAGCGCATCGGCGATCAAAGGGGTGATCGGGCCGATGTTTTCCTCGTACAGCCGGAAGATGTTTGGCGCTTCGCGCCCGAGTTCGATGGGCGGCTGGCCGTCAACAGCCGGGCGCCAGAGGCCCTGTTCGATGGCCCGTACCCCGGCCCTGCCTTTGGGCGAATTGAGGAAATAATAGCTGCCATCAGACCCGCGAGCCTGCAGCAGCACCCCGCGCTCGACGGCCTTTTCCAGGGCTTCGTCCAGAACCTGCTCGGGCGCTTCCCCCAGGGCCTGCATAAAGCGCTCGTCTTCGACCAGGTCGCTGCGCTGCAGGCAGCGGAATGTGCCTTCCATGCGATCCAGACGCCAGAAGAAATACAGAATCAGCTTCAACTCTCCCAGGTGATCCACCTCAGGCAGCAGTTCGTTGAAAAAGGGGGCCGGGATGGGAGTGAAGTAAACTTTTCCTTCTGGAAAACCGCGGAATTTGCTCATGTTTTTACATCTTTGCGAGATCGATGTGGCGGGTAGCCGCGTTTTCGAATTTGGCCAGGTTGCTGCGGAAGACCAGTTCCACAGTGCCGACTGGACCGTTGCGGTGTTTGGCGACTTTGATCTGGGCCAGATTCTGCTTCAGGGTGTCTTTTTCATACATTTCAGGGCGGTGCAGGAAGAGCACAATATCGGCGTCCTGCTCCAGGCTGCCGCTCTCACGCAGGTCGGAGAGCTGCGGGTCTTTATCGGCACGCTGTTCGACGGCGCGCGAAAGCTGTGCGGCTGCCAGCACCGGCACGTTCAACTCACGGGCCATCACTTTCAAATTTCTGGAAATGTGCGAAACCTCTTGCACGCGGTTGTCGGTGCGGATGCCGCCGCTCATGAGCTGCAGATAGTCGATGATGATCAGATCGAGCTGGTATTCCAGGTGCAGCCGGCGGCATTTGGTGCGCAGCTGCAGGGGGGTGAGGGCCGGCGTGTCGTCCAGGAAAATATGTGTGTCGCTCAGGACCTCGATGGCGTGGGTGAAGATGGGCCATTCATCTTCCTGCAGCTTTCCGGTGCGCAGACGCTGCGAGTCGATGCCCGTCTCCTGGGCCAGCAGGCGCTGGACGAGCTGTTCGTTCGACATCTCCAGAGAAAAGATGGCGACGTGTTTTTTATGGATCTGGGCCGCGTTTTTTGCAACCGAGAGCATGAAGCCCGTCTTACCCATACCCGGGCGGCCGGCGACGATAATCAGATCGGATGGCTGCAGGCCGTTCAGCATGCGGTCCAGATCGATGAAGCCTGTCGGCACGCCGTACATTTCATCGCCGCGGCTGGCAAGCTGGTCGATGCGGTCGTAGTAATCGCTGAGCACCTGCGAGATGGACTGCAGGTCGCGGGTCAGGCGTCGTTCGCTCACCCCAAAGATGGCCTTCTCCGCTTCATCCATGGCCGCGTCGATGCCCATCTCTTCCTGATAGGCCAGCTTGGCGATCTCATTGGCTGCGGCCAGCATGCGCCGCCGGATGGCTGCCTGTTCCACCAGGCGGCCGTAAGCTTCGGCATGCAGCGAGGTGGGGACGTTGTTGATCAGTGCCGTCAGGTAGGCGGGCCCGCCGACCTCCGCCAGCTGCCCCATCTGGTCCAGCTCTTCCGATACGGTCAGGAAATCGATCGGAATGCGGCGTTCGTTCAGGCGGGTGAAAGCCTCCCAGATGTACCGGTGGCGGTGAATGTAAAAATCGTCAGGGCGCAGGAACTGGGCGACGTCGTAATAGGTTTCAGGGTTAATCAGCACCGCGCCCAGCACAGCTTCTTCGGCTTCACGGCTGTGGGGTACGACCTGCGGCGCAGGGGATGTGGTTGCTTCAGCAGGGGTATAATCGCTCATTGGCGTGGAGAGAAACCAGCTCAGGATTAAAAACCGGGGCACCAGAATCTGAGACTGGTAGCCCCCGGTAAAACCCGCAGGAACCGAAGATCAGTCTTCGTCGTCCTCTTCGTTATCTTCTTCGTCATCGTCGCTGTCAATATCCAGATTGTTCAGGAAATCCTGGAAAACGGACAGCCGCTCTTCACCATCTTCGAGTTCCACATCGTCGGCCGGGACGCTGTCGATTTCTTCGCTCTCATCCTGTAGATCTTCTTCGGGGATAATACCGGCCGAGTCCATCACCGAGCGTGCAACCAGAATGGGCACATGAGCTCGCACGGCAATTGCCAGAGCATCGGAGGGTCGGGAGTCTACATTCAGCGTGCGACCGTTCACCTCGGCGACAATGTTTCCGTAAAAGGTGTCATCACGCAGCGCGACAACTTCCACGCGCAGGATGCGCGCTCCCAACTGTGTGAAGATATTTTTCAAGAGGTCGTGAGTCAGAGGCCGGGCAACTTCGACTTCTTGCAGTGCGATAGTGATCGATTCAGCTTCGTAAACACCAATCCAGATTGGTAAATAACGTTCAGCATCCCGTTCGCGCAGGATCACGATGCGCTGCTGGGACATTAAGCTGACGCGAATGCTATCGATCACGACCTCGACCATATCGGACATAAACGCCTCCGTGATAAGTTCAGATTTACCAGGGCTCGCTCAGTATGTTTCGGGCTTGATGGAATTCCACCGTCACAACTGAAGGGTCTGTATGGCTACCTGTAAGCTGGTGACACCTCAGTCCCGGTTACTGGCACTCCTTTGCATCTGTGAGTGCAGGCAGGATGAGGCGCATGTTCGGGATGGAATACCGCCTTTCTTGTATTCTAACATAGCCGTGACGCGATCACAACTTTGATTGTTCTGTTAAAGAAGGATTTCACCGCCGCACGGCACCGGGCGGAATGGCGAATTGCTGCCTGATCACTGCGATTCTGAATCATTGTTAAAAGCTGGTACTCTGGTGCTATTTGCTATTTTTTAAGATAATCGGTATAATCGATTCACCTCATCATCGGTTAGAATCAAAAACAGGTAGGGGTGATGAAGGGTTACACGCGGGAAAAGGCTGAATGAAAGCCAGAATTTTGTGGATTGAAGGTAAACGGGCTGACAGCCCGTCTTTTATACCCATTTTACGGAAAAAGGGCTACCGGATTGAGACCGTGTCCTCGGGGGCTGAGGCATTAAAGCGCCTGGAAGATGTCAATCCTGAACTTGTGGTGGTCAATGCCGCTTCCATGCGCACCAGCGGCAGGCGCATCTGCCGTTCGCTGCGCGAAAAGATGAACGGCGTCCCGATTGTGACCATCAGCGCGGCGGGAGAAAGCCTGAAAGGTGATCCCTGCGTCAACGTAGCCCTGACCCTGCCTTTTACCGCACGTAAGCTGCTCAACCGCATCCGCCCGCTGCTGCCCAGCGACGACGACAAAGTACAGCGCGTGGGCCCCATCTGTCTGGATATGGAACGCCTCAGGGTGGAATGCGATGGGAAGGAAGCGCGGCTGACGCCGCGCGTGGCGCTGTTATTAAAGATCATGCTGGACAACCCGGGCGAGGTGCTGGAACGGGAAGCTCTGTTCCGCAAGCTGTGGAAGACGGAATACACCGGTGACACCCGCACCCTCGACGTGCACATGAGCTGGCTGCGCAGAGCGATCGAAGTCGACCCGCGCAACCCGCGCTATATTAAAACCGTGCGCGGGGTGGGGTACCGGCTGGATATTTGAAATCCCACCAAAAAACGGCAGGGCTCATCCGGACTTCCGGATGAGCCCTGCTTTTTATTAAACCTTAATCGAGCAGCATATGGATTTTTCGCAGTACTTCTTTCAGACATTCTTCCGGCAGCCTGCCAATCAAAACTGCCCGGCGAGCACGCCAGTCCAGGCTGCGAATATGGTCGGAAAGAATCACTCCATCAACCCTAACTTCCGGTGGTATTTCAATTCGCCTGTATCTCTTCCAGAGACAGGTCATACTGGCGGGATTGTATTGTGCCCAGCTTCTCCGGCCAGCGCCCTGTCAGGGCCTGCACGATGCGCCCCACGTGCACATGCGTGTTCTCGATAAAGAGCGTGTAGCTCTTCTGCGACCCCGCAGCGGCCGTCCCGGCAACGTACAGGCCGGAGACGTTGGTCTCCATGGTCTCGGGGTTGTACTCAGGCGCCCGCTCATCTCCCAGCAGGCGCACTCCGGCCATCTCAAACAGGCTCATATCGGCCCGGAAGCCTGTCGCCAGCAGCACGAAATCGGCCGGCACCTCCTGTCGCGCGCCGCTCTCCACATGCTCCAGGACGACATGCTCCGGCGTGATCTCGACCGGGACCGTGAGGGGGTAGTATCCAATATTGCCCAGCTCGATCTGGGTTTTCAGGTCGGGCAGGATCCAGTGTTTGATCACCTGAGCGTCAAAATCCGCCCGGCGGTAGCTGATCGACACCTGGCTGCCGGCCCGCCAGCAGCGCAGAGCAGCCTCGGCTGCAGAGTTGCGCCCGCCGACGATCAGCAGGCGCTTGCGGAAGTAAAGATGCGGGTCGGTGAAGTAATGGCTCACATGGGGTAGGTCTTCGCCCGGGATGTCCAGCAGGTTCGGGGCGTGCATGTTGCCGGTAGCCAGCACGACTTTCTTGCTGAAGTACGTAAACTCCCTGCCGCGCGCCCGGGTGTGCAGCAGGAAGCCGCCTTCCACCGTCTCGATCTTTGTGACCGGTTCGTAGGTTTGAATCTGAAGGTCAAGCTGTTCGACCAGGCTGCGCAGATAGGCCAGATATTCTTCGCCGGTTGTGCGGCTCTGGCGCGTGTTCGGGATCGGTACGCCGGCCAGCTCGATGCGTTCGGTGGTGCTGAAGAATTCGGTGTTGCGCGGCCACCAGGAGATGGTGTAGCCGATCTGGCGCGCCTCCAGATGGAGGTAGTTAACCCCCTGGCGCTTCAGAGCGGCAGCCAGCTCGATTCCAATCGGGCCGGCGCCGATAATGGTGACGTCCGTCGATCGCACAGGCTGGTTTCCGTTTTCGTACGTCGGTTTCATGTCTTTCTGTTCCACTGTTCCAGATCCGTCAACTTACACTTCTACCGGGATGACCTCACCCTGCGTGGTGACCAGGCGGACTGCCAGCGGCCTGCCGTCCGGGGAGACCGGCAGTTCCAGCTCGGAGCGGATCGTTCCCGCTCGCGCCGGCCGCACAGCCTGCACGGCGCTGCGGAACACCTGTCCATCCCAGCCGGGGTCCACCTCCCAGTAATCCAGTTCAGGAAGCTGCTGCAGGTCGATCCTGACTCTGCGGCTGCTGGCATCCAGGTGGATCCACTCGTTGTCCTGCACGGGGCAGCAGGGGACCGGAGTGCCCCCGGCGCGCTGGATAATAAACGGCGGCGCCCCGGCTTCCTGAACCAGGCGAGCGCGCGTGGTGTGCACGGCGCGCCAGGTGACATCGGCTGCGATAAAAGAGCGCCCCAGGCGCGCGGCAATCAGGGGCGCAGTGCCCGAACCGCAGAAGAAATCGGCCACCAGATCTCCCGGGTTGGATGAGGCCCGGATGATGCGCTCCAGCAGTGCTTCCGGTTTCTGGGTCGGGTAGCCGGTCCGTTCACTGTGCAGGCGGGCTACCACCGGGAAATACCACCAGTCCTCGGGCACCTTACCGCGCTTCAGGTTGGGGACCTTTCCAAAACCGGCCCGGGACGAAGAAGCGAACGTCTTCACCGTGTTGGGGTCGTAGGGCTGGCGCACGTCGTCGACGTTGAAGGTGTATTCTTTGCTCCTGGTATACGCCAGGATGGTGTCGTGTTTGCGGTTGAAGGCGCTGCGAATGGGCGATGGCCCGTGGTAGACCCAGACGATCTCGTTCAGCAGGCGATCAGCGCCGAAAATCTCGTCCAGCAGCACGCGCGCGTACGCGTTGGCGTGCCAGTCCAGGTGCAGATAGAGTGTCCCTGTCGGTGCCAGCAGGCGGTGCATGAGCTGCAGCCGGGGATAGAGCATGTCCAGGTAGGCGTCCAGGTCGGGCCAATCGTCCGGGTATCCTTCAGCGAGCTGCCAGTTCTCCGGGCGGCGCGAGTCCTCGCCGCGACCAATGCGCGCCGGGTAGCGGCGGTTGGTGAAAAAGGGCGGGTCGGCGTAGATCAGGTCGATTTTGCCCTCATACTCCGGCAGCAGCGCAGCCATCACCGCCAGATTATCCCCGTAGATCAGGCGGTTTTGTGGATCGGCATGCGGATAGCCTGCTCCCTGCGGGAATACCAGACTGTCTGCTACCAGGGTGCAGGGGGAGGGTTCGTATGCCTTCTTGCTGGCCCAGTTCAGAGTTGGCATAAGGATAATAAACTCAACAGGGGATCGGGGACGCTGTTCGTTCCTCGATCCCCTGCAGTATTCATCCGGTTACCATGCCTGGCGCGGCGCTTATTTGCCGAAGCGAGCGCGCAGAATGTCTTCCAGCGTAGGCTGGCCGAGCTCCTGCAGCTCGTAGCGTACGCGCTGGGTGGGCTTGTTGATCTTGACCACACGATTCAGGTCGATCGGTGTGCCAATGATCACCAGGTCCGCATCCGAGCGGTTGATGGTCTCCTCCAGGTCGCGGGTCTGCGCTTCGCCGTAGCCCATGGCGGGGAGTACGTTGCCGGTTGTGGGGTACTTCTCATATGTAGCCAGGATCGATCCGACCGCGAACGGGCGGGGGTCGATGATCTCGGCTGCGCCAAAGCGGCGGGCGGCAACCCAGCCGGCGCCGTAAGCCATTTCGCCGTGGGTCAGTGTGGGGCCGTCTTCCACAACCAGCACGCGCTTGCCCTGGATCTCCGCAGGGTTGTCGACGAAGATGGGCGAGGCGGCTTCTATGAAGACTGCGCCGGGGTTAATGAGGCGCAGATTCTCACGCACCTGGATGACGTTCTCGGGCGCAGCGGTGTCGACCTTATTAATTACGAAGACATCCGCGCAGCGCGCCACGGTCTCACCGGGATGGTAGCCGATCTCATGGCCGGGACGGTGCGGGTCGGCAACTGCGATCTGCAGGTCGGGTACGTAGAAGGAGAAATCGTTGTTTCCGCCGTCCCACAGGATGATATCCACTTCCTGCTCGGCCTGGCGCAGGATTTTCTCATAATCCACGCCTGCATAGACGATGACGCCGTTGTCGATGTGCGGTTCGTACTCTTCACGCTCTTCAATGGTGGTCTCGTGCTTATCCAGGTCGGCATAATCGGCGAAGCGCTGCACGGCCTGTTTGGCCAGGTCGCCGTAGGGCATGGGGTGGCGGATGGCGGCCACACGGTAGCCCAGATCGCGCAGCACCTTCGAGACCCGCCGGGTGGTCTGGCTCTTGCCGGAGCCGGTGCGCACAGCGCAAACGGAGACCACCGGCTTGCTGGATTTGATCTGCGTGTTCTTCAGGCCCAGCAGGCGGAAGTCGGCGCCGGCGGCCATCACCTGGGAGGCTTTGTGCATCACATAGGCGTGGGGCACATCGCTGTAGGCAAACACGACCTGGTCGACATCGTGCTTGCGGATCAGGCTGTCCAGCTCGCTCTCCGGGTAAATGGGGATGCCTTCGGGATACAGCGAGCCGGCCAGCTCCGCCGGATACGTGCGCCCTTCAATGTCGGGGATTTGAGTCGCAGTGAAGGCCACAACCTGATACTGCGGGTTATCACGGTAGTACACATTGAAATTGTGGAAATCGCGCCCTGCGGCGCCCATGATGATGGTGCGGATCGGGGTCATTGGTAACCTTGTCTCCTGGTTTGGAATGGGTAAAGAAACGGAACCCGTAAAATGCATTTACGGGTTCCGGTGTCCACATTACATGACCTCCGGAGCCTGGATGCCCAGGAGATACAGGGCGTTGGCCAGGACCTGACGTGTGGCCGCCACCAGACGCAGGCGAGCCAGCCTGACCTTCTCCGAGCCGGCTTGCAGCACCGGAACGGCATGATAGAAGCTGTGGAAAGCGGTTGCCAGATCGTAGGCGTAGCTGGCGATCACCAGCGGGCGGTACTCCTGAGCGGCCATCTCAACCGTGCGGGGGAAGCGCGAGATCAGGTCGATCAGTTCGATTTCGTGGGTGGTGAACTCGTAATCGAAATCCACCGCCTCCGGAAGGTCGACCCCTGCCCTGCGCAGGATGCTGCAGGCGCGCACATGCGCATTCTGGATATACGGGCCGGTGTGCCCGTCGAAATTCAGAGCAGCATCGATATCGAAGACAATATCTTTGTTATTGTCTACCTGCAGCATGGCGTAGGCCAGCGCACCCAGCCCAACCTGCCGGGCGACTTCTTTGCGCTTTTCTTCTGGCAGGTCGGGGTTTTTTTGCTCGATCTCTGCCAGCACACGGTTCTCCGCCTCGTCGGCCACGTCTTTAAAGAGCACTACGCGCCCGCGCCGGGCAGACATGGCGCCTTCCGGCAGGCTGACGAAGCCGTAGCCCAGGTGGTAGCACTTTTCGGCCTGTTTAAATCCCCACAGCTCCAGGATTTTGAAGGTCTGCTGCATGTACAGGCTCTGGCGCACGTCGATCACGTAGATCGAGCGGTCCACGTTATATTGTTCGAACTTCACCTTGGCCAGAGCCAGGTCTTTTGTAAGATACAGGGTGGTGCCGTCGCTGCGCAGGATGACGTTGGTGCGGTATTTCTCTTTCTTCAGGCCCAGTTTTTCATCGATGCGCACGAGCACCGGACCCTCCGGGCGTTCGTCGTCGGCGATGCCGAGTTCGATCAGCTCGTCGACGATCCCTTTTGCCATCTGGTCTACTTCGCTCTCGAAAAACCACACGTCGATCTTGACGCCGATCATATCCAGGATGGCGCGCAGCTCGTCCAGGCTCCACTGGCGGGTCTTTTCCCACAGCGCCCGCACTTCCGGATCGCCGGCATCCCAGCGGCGGTAGAGTTCACGCCGTTCGGCTTCATACTGCTCGCGCCGGGCTTTCTCTTCGGGGGTCTCGTTCTCTTTGGGTTCGAGCAGGTTTGTGGCCTCGACATACAGGTTCAACAGCCACTGGCCCCGTTCGTGTACGCCTTCTGGCTCCTTACCCTGGTAAAACTTCTGGTAAATCCAAACCACAGTGATCACGCCCAGTCCGATATCGCCCGGATAGGAAGCGCGGATGGTCTCGAAGCCGGCAAAATCCACCAGACGGGAAAGAGCCTCGCCCAGGATGGCGTTGCGGTAATGACCGATGTGGAAAGAATGGTGGGTGTTGGGCTGGGCGAACTCCACCATCACGCGCTCATTTTTGGGCTCGCCGCGCCCAAAATCCGGACCGCTTGTCAGGACGGCATCGACGACACGCTTGCTGAACTGGGGCTGGGAGAAATACAGGTTCAGATAACCTTTAACGGCCTCGGCATGCGACATCCCGGCAGGGAGTTTGAGGGCGGCGGCCACATCGCTGGCGATTTCCTGCGCCCGCTGGGGGACATTCAACCGGGGCCCACCGGAGGCGGCTTTCTGGCGCGCTTCCTGCGCCGCAAGCTGGAAAAATGAGGTCGAAATACCCCATTTGCCGGCAAAGGGCAGGGGGGTCCATTGAATCTCTACAGGATCGGGAAGCTGGTTTGCTGCGCAGTAGGCGCGAATTTGAGTCTCGATGTTTTCCTGCTCGGCCCTGAACATATTTCACCTGTCAAGCGGGATTTGGGAGGAAGTCCCCTTGGCTGTCCTGCCCTCGGCTGATGATTATAACATGCAAGCCCAACGCGCAAAAACAGCGGGAGCACGTCCGGCTCCCGCTGGTGCGTTAATAGCAAAGGGTAAATAATGGTGGGAGTACCTGAGGGGAATCAGCCGGCGGCTTGTCGCTCGAGCTGGTTCAGGCGCTTCATCAAGCGGCTTTTGCGGCGAGCTGCGTTGTTTTTGTGAAGAATGCCTTTTTCAGCGGCCTTGTCCAGGGCGCTGATTGCGGTGATGGTTGCCTTGCGGGCCTCTTCAAGGTTGCCCGATTCGATCTGAGCGCGAGCTTTCTTCACAAAAGTGCGGGCGCGGCCGACATAAACCCGGTTGCGCAGGCGGCGTTTTTCATTCTGCCGGTTGCGCTTAATAGCAGACTTAATATTTGCCAAAGCAGTCCTCCAGAATCAATCTTCCTTTTTCAATGCATACCCTTTACAGGGACACGTTATTTTACATGATGGCTTTCGCTTTGTCCAGTAATTCGCAGGTCTTTACAGCTCTTTTTATCTACCGGATAGCGAACAGAGCGGCACGTTGAACTCTATTAAGGGCAGGATACCCGGTGTTTTCTTCTTCTAATCGGCTTTGACCTGGCAGCAGCCCGTCTAAGAATTGTATATGCAAATTGCAATAGTCTTGCTTTTGGGCTCTGTCACAGGTATCATTAATGCACCAGGCTGGTCGGGCGATCGCGGCTCCGCATGCCGGAGTCGAGGAAAGTCCGCACTCCACAGAGCAGAACGCCGGGTAACTCCCGGGGTGGGGAAACCTGCCGGATCGGGCCACAGAAACACACCGCGAAAGGCGGCCGGGTAACCGGCTGCCCCGCAAGGGTGAAAAGGTGGTGTAAGAGACCACCGGCGCATATAGTAATATATGCGGCCAGGCAACCCCCGTTCGGAGCAAGGCCAAGCAGGGACTGTGCCGGTTTACCGGCCGGAAGTTGCTCGCTTCTTACGTCCCGGGTAGGCTGCTAGAGCTGTACGGAGACGTACAGCCCAGATAGATGATCGCCAAGGACGATTGTCCTACAGAATGCGGCTTATAGACCAGCCTGGGGGAATTGAACCGGTTGAAGAAACCGGTTCTTTTAATTAATATATAGACACCATCAATATTGCGGGCAGCCAGCTCCATTGATGCCATTACCATGCCCCGAAGCTCCCTCTTTGATAGCCAGATCCATCTGCAGTGAGGTGCGCGAGCGTGATGAAAGCTCAAACCGGTATCGCAGGGAATGATCGAGCAGATACGAAGCTCTTCCGCAGAGCTTCTATGGTCCTGCCGATCGGCGTGCTGTTCCTGATCCTCTACTGGATCAGCACATTCAACTATCTGCTGTTCCACAGCCTGGCAGAATTCTTCAGCGCCCTTGTGGCTGTCGGGGTTTTCATTGTCGCCTGGAACTCGCAGCGCTTCCTCACTACGGGCTACCTTGTTTTCCTGGGGGTTGCACACCTGTACGTCGCTTTAATCGATCTGATCCACACGCTTGCGTATCAGGGGATGGGGGTATTCTCGACCCCCGGAGCGAACCTGGCCACACAGCTCTGGTTGTCGGCGCGCTATCTGCAGAGTATTTCCATTCTGCTTTCCTTTATCTTCCTGCGGCGGCAGGTTTTGCGCTGGGCGGTCGCCGGAGTTTTCGGCGTCGTCCTGGCGTTGATCCTGGCTTCCATTTTCTTCTGGGACATCTTCCCCATCGCCTATGTAGACGGCGCTGGCCTGACGCCGTTTAAAATTTACAGCGAATACCTGATCTCTCTGTTCTTCCTGATTGCTCTGGGGCTGCTGTGGATCAACCGCAGCGAGTTCGACTACGGTGTGCTGCGCCTGATGAGCCTCTCGCTGGTGTTTTCCGCTGCCAGCGAGCTGGCTTTTACCGAGTATATTGGCGTCACCGACTTCGCCAATATGGCCGGGCACCTGCTCAAGATCCTGGCTTTTTATTTCCTCTACCGGGCGATTGTGGTCACCGGTTTTCTCAAGCCCTACCGCCTCCTGTTCCGAAACCTGAAAGCCAGGGAGAAAGAGCTGCGCCGCGCCCATGACGAACTGGAGCGGCGCGTGGAGGAGCGCACCGAGCAGCTTAACCAGACCAACCTGTCGCTGCAGCGTGAGATCGCCGAGCACCAGCGCACCGAGGCCGAGCTGCGCGAATACCGCGAGCGCCTCGAGGAGCTGGTGCACGAACGCACCCAGAAACTGGAAGCGGAGATCGCTGAACGCCGCCGTCTGGAGGCCGAGGCGCGCATCTACTCCCGCCGGCTGGAGCGCAGCAACCGCCATCTGCAGGACTTCGCTTCTATTGCTTCGCACGATCTCCAGGAGCCGCTGCGGAAAGTGCGCGCTTTTGGAGAGCGTTTGATGGACAAAGCTGCCGGGCGGCTCACGCCCGAAGAGCGTGATTACCTGGAGCGCATGGTCTCCGCCTCGGAGCGCATGCAGAACATGATCAACGATCTGCTGTCTTACTCGCGGGTGACGACCCGGGGCGAACCGTTCACGCTCGTGGATTTAAACCAGGTGGTCGCCGATGTGCTGCAGGATCTGGAGGTGCGCATTGAGCAGAGCCGCGGCAGGGTAGAAACCAAGCCTTTGCCCCAAATTGATGCTGACCCCCTGCAGATGCGCCAGCTGCTGCAGAACCTGATTGGAAACGGGCTGAAATTCCACCGCAAAGATACGCCCCCGGTTGTCAGCGTGGAGGCCGCAGGGCCCATGCAGGACCCGGACCTGGGTGAAATTGTAGAAATCCGTGTGGTGGACAACGGGATCGGCTTCGACGAAAGTAAGCAGGAAGAGCTCTTCCAGCCTTTCTTTCGCCTGGTCAGCCGCAGCGAATTCGAGGGCAATGGTATGGGGCTGGCCATCTGCGGGAAGATCGTCGAACGCCACAGCGGCCGCATCTGGGGCGAGAACCGCAACGGCACCGGAGCGGCCTTTATTGTTCAGCTGCCTGTGCGCCAGCCCAGGCCGGCAGAATCAGCGGCAGACTAATTGCCTCTTAATCTTGCGCTGATATTTAGCCGCCATAAATCGAGTAAAATCGGACAAACGTTGTTCGGAATTGAATAAGGAAGTTTCATGAGCGACGAACAAGTAATCTTTTCGATGGTTCGGGTCAGCCGGACAGTCCCGCCGAATAATCGCCAGATCCTGCGCGATATTTCGCTGGGCTTCTATTACGGCGCCAAGATCGGCGTGCTGGGCCTTAACGGGGCCGGGAAAAGCACGCTGCTGCGCATTATCGCCGGCAAGGATGACGGGTATACAGGCGAGGTGGTCTTCTCGCCAGGCTATACTGTGGGCCTGCTGGAGCAGGAACCGTACCTTGACCCGAACAAGACCGTGCGCCAGGTGGTCGAGGAGGCGGTCCAGCCGCTGGCCGACGCCCTGCGCAAGTTCGACGAGGTGAGCGCGAAATTCTCCGAGCCAGACGCCGATTTCGACGCGCTGATTGAGGAGCAGGGCCGCCTGCAGGACTTTCTCGACCGGCACGATGCCTGGACGCTGGACAGCCGCCTGGAACTGGCCATGGAAGCCCTGCGCTGTCCGCCGGGAGACACGCCGGTCTCGGTGCTTTCAGGCGGCGAGCGCCGCCGGGTGGCTCTGACCCGTTTGCTGCTCACCGAACCCGACATCCTGCTGCTCGACGAGCCCACCAACCATCTGGACGCCGAATCGGTGGCCTGGCTGGAGCGCCACCTGCAGCAGTATAAGGGCACCGTCATCGCCGTCACGCACGACCGCTATTTCCTTGACAATGTGGCCGGCTGGATCCTGGAACTGGACCGCGGCTACGGCATCCCCTGGAAGGGCAATTATTCTTCCTGGCTGGAGCAGAAGGAAGAGCGCCTGCGGCGTGAGGAGAAGGCCGAAAGCAAGCGCCTCCGCACGCTGGAGCGCGAGCTGGAGTGGATCCGCATGTCGCCGCGAGCGCGCCAGGCGAAAGGAAAGGCGCGCTATACGGCCTATGAAAACCTGCTCAGCCAGGAAGCGGAGAAGCGCCGTGAAGACCTGGAGATCTATATCCCCCCCGGCCCGCGCCTGGGCAACCAGGTAATCGAGTTCGAATCGGTATCGAAGGGCTACGGCGAACGCCTGCTGATCGACAACCTGACCCTTTCCATTCCGCCCGGCAGCATTGTAGGCGTGATCGGACCGAATGGGGCGGGTAAGTCGACGCTGCTGAAGCTGATCACCGGGCAGGAAAAGCCCGATTCCGGCCAGATCCGCCTGGGCGAGACCGTGAAGCTTGCCTATGTCGACCAGAGCCGTGAAACCCTCGACCCGGAAAAAACAGTCTTCGAAGAGATCTCCGGCGGAGAGGAAGAGATCGTCCTGGGTGGACGCCGGCGTAACGCACGTGCTTATGTTGCCTCGTTTAACTTTCTCGGCTCCGACCAGCAGAAGAAGGTCGGTGTGCTTTCGGGCGGCGAGCGCAACCGCGTTCATCTGGCGAAAACCCTGCGCAGCGGCGGCAACGTGATCCTGCTGGACGAGCCGACCAACGACCTGGATGTCAACACCCTGCGTGCCCTGGAAGAGGCGCTGGTCAACTTCGCCGGTTGTGCAGTAGTGGTCTCTCACGACCGCTGGTTCCTGGACCGCGTGGCCACCCACATCCTGGCCTTCGAAGGCGACAGCCAGGTGCGCTTCTTCGAGGGCAACTGGTCGGAATACGAAGCCGATCTGAAGCGCCGGTTGGGGAAGGAAGCCGAAACGCCCCGCCGTATCAAATACCGCAGCCTTACGCGCTGACGCTCTGCGGCCCCAGGGGTTTACTGCAGGCCAGACGGCCCGGGCCGCACACCGCGAACCACGAACGCCCTCCCGGCACCTGCGCCGGAGGGGAAGGAAGCAGTCGATCGTTCCAGCCGGGGCGCCTGAGATCAGGCGTCCCGCGCTGGATATCAACCGGTAGAGCCTGCCCGCTTGTGCTTTCCGGCGGGCTCTCGGGGATTTTTATTACCATCTGGGGGTACTGCCATTCATTACCGCCACAAGGAGGAAAGATGAAGTCAAAACGTGAACAGTTGAAGATGAAACGCCGCAGGAAGAAGATGTACACCGCCATCGGGTGGGGGGCAGCGGCCCTGATCGTCCTGGGCGTGATCGGGTATGCCCTGTTCCTGGCTATACGGCCGGCCATGGGTGAGGAGGTGGCCGTGATGCCCGATACGCGACATGTCCCTGAGGGAACCAACCCGGGCCCTTACAACACCAACCCACCCACCTCCGGCCGGCACTATGAGGTCACCCTGCGGCCCGGTTTTTACAACGAGGGCGATATCCAGGTGACCCATCCGGAGGGGCATCTGGTGCACAATCTGGAGCACGGTTACGTCATCTTCTGGTACAACTGTTCAATCCTGAGCGAGCAGGAGTGCGCCGAATTGAAAGAGGCCATTCAGGCCGTGATGGAGGCCGAGAACTATAACAAGGTCATTGCCTTCCCCTGGAACTCCATTGAAGAGCCCGTTGTGCTGACTTCCTGGGGGCGGCTGCTGCGTATGGAGAGATTTGATGCGGACCTGGCGCGCGATTTCGTGCAGCGCAATCGCAACAAGGCCCCCGAACCGAACGCAATGTAGTCTTTCAGGGCATGATCGAAGTTCTTTCTCAGAACTGAACCGGGCTGCGCGCTGGGGAGTGTGTGCGTGCAAAATCCGGGCGGCTGAGGCCGGGAATTCACCTGGCTTCAGCCGCTTTACTTTCCGGGGTTCGACAGGAGGGATAAGATGAACCATTTTCAAAAGTATCTGATTGAGGAGTTTGCCGAGGACTACCAGGAAGGTTATCTTTCACGGCGCGAAGCGTTGAAGCTGATTACTTCGGTGAGCGGCAGCCTGCTGTTTGCCACCTCCATACTGGCGGCCTGCACCCCGCCAGATACCGGACCGGCCGGGGTAGTCACCCAGCCTGCCGCTGCCACCACGGGCGCAGGGGGCCAGGCTGCGGCCTCCGGAGAGCCCCCTCAGGGGACGGCCAGCGCAGACAGCCCGGCTGTCGAGGCGGGTGACATACAGTTTGAGGGTGAGCAGGCCGTTCTGCTGGGCTACCAGGCTCGCCCTGCCGGCGAAGGGGTGTATCCGGCCGTACTGGTCTGCCACGAAAACCGCGGCCTGACCGAGCATATCAAAGACGTTGCGCGCCGCCTGGCGAGCGCCGGATATGCCGCCCTGGCGGTGGACCTGCTCTCCAGGAACGGGGGGACTGCAGCCCTCAGCCCCGACGAAGTGCCCGGTATCCTGGGTAACACGCCGCCTGAGCAGTTTATGCAGGATTTTCAGAGCGGGTGGGACTTTTTTAAGACGCAGCCATTCGTCGACCCGGAGCGCGTGGGCATGGTGGGCTTCTGCTTTGGCGGCGGGGTCACCTGGATGGTGGCGGCGAATATGCCCGAAGTGCGCGCGGCAGTGCCTTTTTACGGTCCGCACCCGCCGGTTGAACTGGTGGCGAACATCCAGGCTGCTGTGCTGGCCATCTACGCCGGGCGCGACCAGCGCATTAATCAGGGCATCCCGGCCATCGAAGCGGCCATGCAGGAAAACAACAAGGTTTATGAGAAGGTGATTTACCCGGATGTCGACCACGCTTTTCACAATGACACCGGGAGCCGCTATAACGCCGAAGCAGCCCGGGATGCCTGGAACCGCACCCTGGACTGGTTCGACCGCTACCTGCGCCAGGCCTGAAAGGCTGCGGCCGCAGATGGCACCAGAGCCTGCGCGTTTTGATACACAGGCACTGGTTCGCCGTCGAGCCTGGTTATGGTTATTGCACGGTTAACCCTGGGGAACCGGCGGGTACCTTCACCTGGGCCAGGCGGGTCAGGCTGACCGGTGTCAGCCTTCATTTGGTGTGAGCACCAGGATCTCGCTCCCCTCCGCCGCATTGGACATCACATATACCGCATGCAAAGAGCCATCCTCTGTAAGGGCGGAGGATGGCTCCACGGCAGCCGCCAGGGATACCAGCAGGGCGACCTGGGTCAGCCGCAGTGCCAGGCGGTTTTTATCAGGGGAGTCTGTAATCTCAGGAACATGGATTACCTCCTTTTTTTCTGTTCCCGCTTGACGTTTCGAGCACAGCGCAGCGATCTCACAGGAGGGATTCCTGAGGATTACATAATCCTTCCCTCGCACAGCCGGCTGGTGGGCGGCCTCAGCGGGCGCTCACCTCGCCAACCTGGAACGTGCCGCTCATCCCCAGCATGGCGTGGCCCAGCACCGTACACTCGTAATCGTAACTGCCCGGCTCCAGGTAGACGGTCAGGGTCGCCTGTTCGCCCGGGTCGATCATCTCGGTCTTCGCATTCACACCGCTGCCTCGGATTTGAAAGTCGTGTGCGGTGTGCCCTTCGTTGATCACCACAAAAGTGACTTCACCAGGGGCAGGCCGGGCGGGGTCGAAGTCCAGTGAGAACTCTCTTGCCGTCACTACAACCGTGCTGCCTGAACCGGCCGGTACTTCACGGGGCGTATCGGCCCGCCGTTCTCCTGCGCCTGCCAGCGGCAGCCGGCAGGCCAGTGCGGCCACCAGCATCACCACGGCCAGTAAGATCATTCGCTTTTTCGTGTTCATCGCTGCCTCCTTCTTTTCCACCTGTCCTTCCGACATCATCACGCTGCAGTTTACGGCAGGCGGTGGGCTCTGCCATCACCCCGACCGGGTGAAGACCGCCAGAGGGCGGGGTGAAAAAAGGGTGAGAGACTTAATTTCAGAAAACTGTCCGGCTGTTTGATATACTTGGCACCTTAACGGGGAGTGAAAAGCAAAGGAGGATTTACCAGCACATGTTCTGCCTGTTGATCAGGACGCCCGGGGAGCGCCGGGAGCGATGAACGCCAGTTTGTCGCGCAGGGCGCCGGCGCCCCTGATGGAATTTCTGGGAGGCATCCGCGCCGAGATGCCCATCCTGCTGGGAGTGATCCCATTCGGGATGATCGTCGGTCTGCTGGCCATGGAAGCCGGCCTGACGCCGGCGGCTGCTCAGGCCATGTCGTTTATCGTCTTCGCCGGCTCGGCCCAGTTTATCTCCACCCAGCTTTTCGCCACTGGCGCTCCCGGCCTGGTGATCGTGTTCACCATTGCCATCGTCAACCTGCGCCATGCGCTGTACAGCGCTTCAGTCTCTCCCTATACACGCAGGCTGAGCCATCTGTGGAAATGGATCCTGGCCTATCTGCTGACCGATGAAGCCTACGCAGTGACCATCACCCATTATCAGCAGGAGGGGGATGCCTCTGAAAAGCACTGGTTTTTCCTGGGCTCGGGGCTGGCCCTGTGGACGACCTGGCAGCTCAGCACGGCCGTGGGTATCTTTCTGGGCGCGCAGATACCGGCGAGCTGGTCGCTGGACTTCGCCGGGACCCTGACGTTCATCGCCCTGCTGTTCCCCACGCTCAAGGACCGGGCCAGTGTGGGTGCCGCGCTGGCTGGCGGGCTGGCAGCCATTCTGGCTTACGGGCTGCCGCTGCGCCTGGGGCTGGTGGCTGCTTCGCTGGTAGGAATAGCGGTGGGGGTGTTGATTGAGGTGCGTTTATGGAAGTCTGGCTGACTCTGCTGGCGGGCGGACTGGTCACATTCGCCACCCGCCTGTCGTTTATCCAGCTCTTTGAGAAGTTTGAGATCCCTTCCGGGCTGAAGCGGGCGCTGCGCTTCGTGCCGCCTGCTGTGCTGGCGGCCATCATTTTTCCGGAACTGCTGCTGCGCGAGGGGGTGCTGGCGCTGGAAACCTCGAATTTCCGGCTGCTCGCCGGCCTGGTGGCTGCCCTGGTCGCCTGGCGCACGCGCAGCGTGGTGCTGACCATTGCGGCAGGTATGGGCGCCCTGTACCTGCTGCAGGGTTTGTTTTAAAAAAGGCGGGCGCAGGGTGTACAGCCCGCGCCCGTCTGGTATGAAACAGACAGCCTGCTATTCGAACAGGCGGCTCAACTGCTGCCGCAGCTGCGTGCGGCGCTGTACGGCGGCGGGCAGGCTCTGGATATATTCATACAGCCCTTCATAGCGCTCAATTACATATTCGAGGGCATGGGATTGGACCTTCTCCAGGCTGGCGGCCTGTACGGCGCTCCAGCGTTCGCGCTCATGCACCATGCGCTGCATGCAGCGGACAGCGTCCTGCGGGTCCCCGGGGCGAAACAGCAGACCGTTGACGCCCGGATCCACCAGTTCGGGCAGCGCCTGTGATCGGGCGGCCAGCAGCGGCCGTCCACACGCCATGGCCTCCAGTGATGCAATGCTGAGCAGCTCCGCCTCGGAGGGCATGGCGAAGACATCGACGCTGTTCAACAGGGCCGGCTTGTCCTTCTCGGGAATAAAGCCGGTGAAGCGCACCCGTTCGCCGAGGTTCAGTTCGCACGCCAGGTTCTGCAGACCTGGCAGGGCGGCGCCTTTTCCGGCGATCACCAGCTGCACGGGCGCCTCCGGCCACAGGCTCAGCGCTCGTAAAAGAACTTCCAGCCGCTTTTCTCCGTCCACCCGTCCAACGAACAGGAAGACGGTTTTTTCAGGATCGATTCCGAAGCGCCGGCGCACACCTTCGCGGTCTACCTCCGGCATGGGGCGATAAACGTCTGTGTCGACTCCGCACGAAACCGGGATGACCGGTGTGATCAGCCCCTGCCGGCGCAGGATCTCCGCGGCTGTGCGTGAGGGGGCGGTGACCAGGTCGAGCTGGTTAAACAGCCCGAGCATCCAGTGCCACCGCGCCCACCGGTAGCCCTGCTGGAACCAGGTGATCGACTGCATACAAGGCGCAAGGTTCTCGGGCATAAAGTGGTTGGTCCCCATCACTTTGAGCCCGTACTGCACCGCGCAGCGCTGCGCGTGCTGGCTGATCGGGTAGTGGTCCTGTATATGGACGACATCGGGCCGGAAGGCGGCGAAAATCTGGCGCACCGCGCGCCCCGGGAAAAGTGAGATCGTCGCGCCGGGATACCATCGGTTGAGCGAGACGGCCTGCAGACCGAAAACCTTTACCCCATTGTGAGTCCGCTGGTAAGGGCGCACAATTTCGGACTGGGTAATCACCGCAACATCGTGGCCGCTGCGGGCCAGACCTTCCGCCAGATTCACAGTAAAACGAGCCTGCCCGTTGAAGGCAGGGTAATAGGTTGCTCCTGCGATCAGTATTCGCATCGCTTTGCACCTCTCTGTTCAGTTGGTGTGTTCGTGCTGGATGTTGGGTACGCGCTGCTTCTTGCGCAGCGTACTGCGGATTCCATACAGGATGACAAGCACAAGCAGCACCGAACCCGCCACGCCGATCATTTCGACCCCGCGTTCCACCTGCCGGATGGCGTGAGCTGCATAGTATCCGATGATTACCAGTGAGCCGGTCCACAGCATCTCGATGGGCAGCAGTGCGGGGAACCAGCGCCGCCAGGAGACGCGCACCAGACCTGCGGCAACCAGGGATGGGATGACCAGTCCGGCAGTGAGCTTGGCAATGACCAGGATACGGACTGCGTTTTCGCGCATGCTTTCGGTCAGGTTCTCGATCTGTTCACGCTGAACCCCGAATTTCCCCCCGATCTTCGTCAGCCAGTCCAGCCGCCCGGCATATCCCAGGAAATACCACAGGCTGTCGGCCGTCAGGTTGCCGGCAGCGGCTGCGACAAACACAAGGGGGGGCTGCAGCAGGCCGGTCGACGCGGCCGCGGCAGCAAACAGGGTGGCGATAGGGCCTTCCACGGCCACCAGGATGGCTAACAGCAGATAGCTCCACAGCCCCATCTCGGGTAGATTTCCGGATTGAAGTTGTACGAATAAAGTTTGCAGCGCTTCCATACTTGCTCTCCCGGAAATAAATCCCAGGGTTACGGCAGGTTCAGGCGTAACATCTTAACAGCAGAACACGGTTCCGGTGCTTTCAAAAAGATTAACACTTCCTGCGGGATCGTGTCGCTCTGTTATCTCCCCTGAACACAGCTTCTGGTTGCTTGTAAAAATTAGCCAGTTTGCCAGGAATTAGGAAAGTATACCACTCCCGCCTGATGGTGAGCGGTGATCCTGTACACAGCGCCCGTATGAACAGGCGCCCTCTAGAGCGTGGTGATGCCTTGCAATTCTGTTTTCTCCGGTTGACTTAACCAGTTCACTGCCTGCCGCACAGCGACCCCGGAATATTACGAATACCGGCCTTACAGATTAGAAGGATATCTCGAAAATTGGGATGATTTGCGTTATGATAATAACGCTCTCTATCCTTTCCAGTCTACAGCGCAGCTTATACTGCAGCCAGGAGTGTTGGTTTGGCCGGCTATTACCCGATGATCGAGACGATTCCCGCGGCACAGGATTCCTTCCTGGGCGACTATCCCTATGAAGCCGTCGAGACAGCTGCCCTGCGCGACGGCACACCGGTGCTGATCCGCCCGATCCGCCCGGACGATGCACCGCGGCTGCAGGAAGGTTTCCGGCGCCTGTCACCGCGCAGCATTTACCTGCGTTTCCTGGAGGCTTATAAAGAGCTGAGCGACCGCCAGGCGCGCGAGTTCTCCTGTCTGGATTACGTAAACCGCATGGCGCTGGTCGCGGAAATTGAGGAGGATGGTGAATCTCACCTGATCGGCGTAGCGCGCTATGCCATGATCCCCGGCGCGGAAGAAGGCCTGGCTGAGGCGGCAGTTGTGGTGGTGGACGAATATCAGGGGCGCGGCCTCGGGAAGCTGCTCATGCGACATCTGGTGCAGTATGCCCGCCAGCATGGGGTGCACTCCTTCCTGGCTACCATTCACGTGAGCAACGCGGTCATCCTGCATTTCATCCGCAGCAGCGGGCTGCCAATGGAGAAAAAGATCGTTGAGCCCGGGGTGTGGGGAGTGCGCGTCAGACTCAACCAGGATTGAACCGCCCCAACCGGGCGATCATTCAAACAGGTAGAGTGTATAAGCCGGGTCGCGATAGACTTCCCGCAGTCCGTCGCACTGTAAATCTCCCATTTCAGCTGGAAACACAATATGAGTGATCCCTTCGGGGCGGAAGGCTGCCGCGCGGCTGCAGTCGGGCTGCAGGTAGAAGCTGTCTGCCAGTTCGATGCGCCGGCGCCATTCGAGCACGTCAGCGTCCCGGTAAGGGATGGCCTTGAAGTCTACGTAAGCCGGCGCGCCGCTCTCCAGGCGGAAGTCCTGCATTTTGACCGGGATTAAATAAACCTCACCAGGCTGGCGGTGGCTGGCGACATACGCGCCAAGTGCGTTTTCAGGCTCGCGCCCCTTGCGTTCAAAATCCAGGACCAGGCGCACCCCTCCGACCAGTACCGCCAGCCCAATCAGCGCCAGGGCTGCAGCCTGCAGCATGGATGAACAACGATTAATCCGTTCTGGCCAGCGTTCGAAGACGGTCTGAACCAGGCAGCCGGTGAGCAGTACAGTGGAGAGCGGGACCAGGAACACCGAGATGCGCCACGGGAAGATGATCGCCAGGTTGTTGTCCTGCAGAGCAGCCTGCAGCAGCGTGAGGCCGGCGGCGATCACAGCCGGGACCAGCAGGACGGTGAAAATGCGTTTGCGCCGCACTGCCAGCAGAGCCAGGGTGATCAGGATGATCTTGAAGACCGCCGTGATATCGAACCACCAGGAGATGAGCGCGTGGTGGGGGATGCGGAAGTGGACCAGGATTTCACGGGCCTGCGCGGTGGTCTCGGGCGGTGTGCTGCCAAAATTCCCGTACACATAGTAAAGGATGGGGGATACCAGTGCCAGAGCCAGCAGCCCGGTGAACAGGGGGGTGCGAATCTCACGTGTGTCCAGATAGATGGTCAGCATGTAGGCGGCGGTCAGCGCGGCTGCGCTGAGCAAATACGTGGGATGGATCGTGGCGGCCAGCACGGCCAGCAGCACCGCCAGATAGGGCCGGCTTTTCAGGAACATCCAGATGGATACCACCAGCAGCACGCCGAACGCACTGGGCTGCAGCACCGTCCCCAGAAGACGCTGGTCCGCGACGCCGTCTTCAAATAAGTAGGTGAAGTTGGCTCCCAGCAGGCGTGAAAGGGCAAAACGCAGCCCGGCTGAATGCAGCAAATTGATCAGTGCCAGGAAGACCAGAAAGCGGAGTTTTGTACGGCGCACGTCGAACACGTGCGCCGCGATCTCGATCACTGCCATCACGTACAGTCCCAGCAGCAGGGCGTAGATCAGCAGGAACACAGCGGGAGACTGGAAGATGCGGTAGGTGATTTCGACCAGGAAGCTGAATACTGGGGTGGGGTCCAGGGTGTTGGCCAGCCAGTCCTCGTGAAGATAGCCGTAACCGGCATGGGCCAGGCCGTGCAGGAAGTACTGGTTCTGGTTCGATGTGAACAACGGCGACTGGGTGTAGGCCGTGGAGAACACCAGGGTCAGGAGAAGATAATAAGCCGCCCTGCGCAGCGCAGTCAGGAGAGCCATCTGGCTACGGGTTTGTTCTTGTGAGAGAGATGTGGCCTCAGTCTGCATGGGTTTGAACACCGCTTAATGATCAGAGATAACAAGCTGCCGCCGGATGCAAAGGTACCATCAGGAGCGCATGCAACCGCCGGCCGTGTTCTGCGTATTATACAGTGAAACCAGATGCACCCCTTTCAGGGGCAGCAGGTGTAAAAAAACGAGCAAAATTTGAAGGAGAATCGCTCATGCAAACCCATATTAAAGTGCTGGCCTGGCTTTACATCCTCCTGAGCGCAATCGGGCTGATATCAGCAGCCTGTTTGGGGGGCATCATCGCAGCCGGGGGAGTGATCTCGGGCGATCGCGACGCGGTCCTGGTGACGAGTATCGTCGCTGTGGTACTGGCCGGCGTCGTAGTCCTGTTCTCTATCCCCGGTTTGATCGCCGGGCTGGGACTGCTGCGGTATAAATCCTGGGCACGCGTGCTGGGGCTGGTGCTGGGGATCCTCAACCTGCCCGGATTCCCGACCGGTACCATCCTGGGCGTGTACAGCCTGTACGTGCTCCTGGACGACGAGTCCGCCGCCCTGTTTTCTGGATAAGTGTAAACCGGGGTGCAGTATCTCAAAGACCCACTTTCATCCTTCCCTTTACTGGTGAGATGATGTGGGGCAGGTAGAGCGGTTTGCCGCCCGCCTGTGATCGAGCGGGGCCTCGATACCGGGGCCCCGCTTGACTGCTGTGTAACCCCAGACCGGCTACCGGATCAACGGCAGCGCCGGCTTTGCCATCCCTGACCTCTTCAAGGTAGGGTAAAATCGCACCGGCAGGCTGCGGAGTACTTCTGGGGACAGTAAGCTTCCCGGGCCTGCTTTCTCACTGCGTGAGTATTGAATATCTTCGACAAGCGAGGGGAGTATGAAAATTACTATTCTTGCTGTAGGCACGCGCGGAGATGTCCAGCCCTATATTGCCCTGGGGCAGGGCCTGCGGGCGGCAGGTCACGAGGTCTGGGTGGCGGCTGCCTCTAACTTTGAGGGGTTTGTGCGCGAATTCGGACTGCATTATGCCCGGCTGGACGCCAGCTTCAGAGACCTGCTGCAGAGCGATGCGCTCCAGCAGGCCATGACCAGCCGTAATCCCATCCAGCGGCAGCGCGAGGTGCTGCGCATGGTCCACCACTCGCTGGAGCTTTTTGCGGCCGGTACCTGGGAGGTGTGCCAGGGTGCAGATGCGATCATCTATTCCACTATTGCCGTGACGGCCTACAGCGTGGCTGAAAAGCTGGGTGTGCCGTGTTTCTGGGCGCCGCTGATGCCGGTTACCCGTACGCGCTTCTTCCCGAGCCTGACGACTCCGCTGGGGAACGGCCGCAGTGGGCTGCTCAACTGGCTTTCGCACCTGATCGAAGAGCAGGCTGCCTGGCAGCCGGCGCGCAGTTTTGTCAATCAATGGCGGCGTCAGACCCTGAATCTGAAACCATTTCCCTTTTGGGGGCCCTACGGTCTGCTCGAGGAACGCCGCCTTCCCGTTCTCTACGGCTTCAGCGCTCACGTTGTGCCCCGGCCGGCGGACTGGAGCGAACGGATCCATATGACAGGCTACTGGTTTCTCGATTCTCTGGACGGCTGGCAGCCCCCGGACGGGCTGGTGGACTTCATTGAGGCAGGCCCCCCGCCTGTGTACATCGGTTTCGGCAGCATGTTCAGCCGGGATGCAGAAGCCACCACGCGGATTGTCGTCGAAGCGCTGAGGCGGTGCGGACAGCGGGCGGTGCTGGCGACCGGTTGGGACAGCCTGGGCGGCGTGGAACTGCCGGAAACGGTCTTCCAGATCGATTCCGCCCCTCACGACTGGCTCTTCCCACGTATGGCTGCAGTGGTGCATCATGGAGGGGCTGGGACGACCGCGGCGGGACTGCGCGCCGGCGTCCCTTCCGTGATCGTCCCCTTCGCTGCCGACCAGCCGTTCTGGGCGCAGCGCGTGTATGAACTGGGCGCCGGCGTCAGGCCTGTTCCGCACCAGAAGCTCAGCGCGGAACGGCTGGCAGAGGCGGTGAGCGAAGCGGTCAGCAGTTCACAGCTGCGCAGGCGCGCGGCCGCGATTGGGGAGCGCATCCGTGAAGAAAATGGTGTGGCTCGCGCCGTCGAGATCGTTCAGGATGTCGTCTGTTCCAATGCTGGGGAAAACGGGCAGCGCGTTTGGGATCGGGCCATCTTGCCCCAGCGGACCTGACCGCCGCAGAACGAAAAAAGATTCCGGTTTCAGATCCGCATAAAAACATGGCCCACCCGTTTATTCGGGATGGGCCATGTTTTCGTGCTCGTCAGCGGCCGGATGTCCGCGTTCGCCTGCCGGTTCAGCTGCCGCGCATGCTGCGCAGTGCTTTGCGCGGGTTCAGTATCCCCATCACCATGGCAGCCATGAACCCGCCTGCAGTGAGCGCCGCCAGCGCAATTTTTGTCAGGTCGATCACGGGTTCGACGCGCACCCCTTCGGGGGAGGCGATGACCACAGCAACCGGCCGGGAAAGCACGCGTCCGCCGCCCCCACCTCCGCTGCCTCCGCCGCTGCCGGTACTGCCATCCTCATCTTCCGGACCGGTGCCAAAGCCCGTACCGGCGCCAAAACCCATTGCAGACAGGATTTCAGCGGTGGGGATGATCAGGTGGTCTCCGTTTTCTACAGGTTCTCCATACACGGCCTCGACTCTTGCCGCGCTGAAAAAGGTTTCCATCGTGTTCTGCACGATGTCCAGCGCCGGGTCTCCGGTGAGCATATCCAGATCATCGTCCAGCATGTCCAGATCCTCATCGTCGTCCAGCATATCCTCAGGGAAATCGTCGTCCATTCCAAACTCCTTAGGTTCTATCTCTCATACTTTTGGGTCTGAAAAGCCAGAAGAGGGCAGCGCTTAATGCAGCAGCGGCATAGAGCGTCCACTGCACATAGCGGGTGATATCCCGGATGGGGATAATCTCCTCCTCTCCACTGGCGCCAGTTACCAGGATGGACTGAGGCCGGTTCCAGATCAGCCCTCCCTTTCGTCCGGGAAAACGCACTGTCAGCGTGCGTGTGAACGGGGTGATGGTAATGCCGCGAGTGGCAATGGGCTCTCCACCCCGTGTTTCAATGGTTAACCAGTTTGACATGCCGGTTTCCTTTTGATCCTCTGCATTTGTTCGTTCGCTCGTATCGCTGGGCTAATATTGCTCAGACGCTGCGGCGGCATCCAGGTCACACGGATGGTTATCTCTGTGCTATTCTGTGGACACGGTTATTCTACATCGTCCGGGTGGACCTCGTGTTTTTCGGTCTGGTCTGCGTATTCAGATCCAGTGCTGCCCGCCTGCTCGCCCCGCTGGGCCATCTGTTCGGTGGCTTTCTTCAGTTCGTCGTTGACCTGCTGCAGCGCGGAGAGAAGGTCTTCGCGGATGCGGCTCTGTGCCTCTCCACTCACCACCTGCTCCCTGACTTCTTCGTAGCCGCTTTCTACAGCTTTGCCAAATTCGCGCAGCCCGCTTTCGATCTCCTGCTGCAGCCGCCTGCGCTCCGGGCTTTCCCAGGCCACCCGCAGCGCTTCGATCAAGTTTTGTCCCAGGTTGCGAAATTCGTCCGCCAGCCTGCCTTCAGGTTTTGATTCGCTCATATTTTCCCTCCTGAGTCCTGCTTTTTGATCCGTCGATCAGTCCTGTTCGATTAGCGGAAATCTACCCGCACACTGCCGGAACCCTGATCGATTTCCAGTTCGATTTTCTCCGCGGCCTGAGCGTAGCCGGGCGTCTCCCATATGCCGTCATCATCCGCTTCCCCCATGACAAGCTCCAGTTCACCCGGTGCGCTGAAGCGTCCGCTGCCCGAATCCACTTCCACTCGCACAGCAGATCCGGCGGGCAGAGTGATGTCGACGGCGCCGGAGCCCGCATCGATGACAGCTTTGTAATCACCGGGGGGCAGCGCGAGCGAGATGCTTCCCGAGCCCGAGTCGAGCCGCAGCTCATTCAGGGTCAGTTCGCTCAGATCGAACTCGGGCGCGCCGGATCCGGTGTCCAGGTACAGGTCATAGGTCACGCCCGGGTGCAGCGCCAGGTTCCATTCCCGTTCACCTGCTGCAGCGATATTGAAGAAGCCGAATGAGTTCGAGCGGGTGTCCAGGCGCACCGTGCTCTGCTGGCCGCGGCTGGACACATCGAAGATCAGGCTGCCGAAATAGCTCACATCGCCTTCGATCAGGTTCTGGCTGCTGGCAGGTGCAGCGCGCAGCGTGCCGTCATTCCCACCCCAATCCATGGTCACGCGGGCGGTCTCCACCGGCCCCAGCGGGGCCGAAATATGCTCGGTCCTCAATTCCGCCCCTGCTGTGAGCTGGCTGAGGGCCGGGATCTGGGGCGCAAGCAGAAGCAGGACGATCAGACCGCCGACCAGCAGCAGAGCGATGCAACCCGAAATCAACATCCCGGCAGTAGAGCGCCTGCCGATAATCAGATCCAGCCCCAGCAGGATCACCGCCACCGGCCACAAACGCAGCAGCAGCGCCAGGCTGTCGCCGGGGAGCAGGTTCAGGTTGGCCAGCAGCAGGATGACCCCTAAGGCGATCAAAAGGATGGGCCATACCAGTGATGGACGGTCCCTCCGCACGGTTTCTGGGCTGTCGCTCATAAGCTATCTCCCCTGTTCCTGATTATTGCGCCTGATCAAGTGAATTTCGCGACGGGCGGGCTCAAGATTAATTGTGCCTTAGTTTTACTGGATCGACAAGGGATGAATGTGGTCTTGAGCGTAAACAGGGGAAAACGATAATGAGGGGATTTTTAGCGAAACGTCCCGGTCAGCCGTGCCCAATACAGGCGTTGTTGTCAACAATGCAGCCGGCGGGCATGTCTGCTCGTGGTATAAGGGTTCCAGGCGCTGGTGAGTCCCCGACAAAGAACGGCCAGAAGCAGTCCAGGCTGTGCCCCTGCCCGGGAAATGAGAGACTATTCCGAAATCGCGACCAGGAAAGCGCTGGGCCGTATATCAAATACCAGTAAAAATAACAAAAATGACGCTCAAACCTTGGAATAATGGAGGGTGTAATGAATCGAAAATTTGCGCTGCTGGTGATCCCGGTCCTGATGATTTTTACCCTGGCCTGCCGGTTTACCGTCGATCTGCCCATTCGCACGATCGAAACCGGGCCTACGCAGACAGAAGAAATAGAGGTCCCTGCCCCTGACGCAGAGCAGGTCGATCTGATCTTCTCCTTTGGCGCCGGTGAACTGAACCTGTCTCCGGGTGCGGGGGACGCACTGGTCAGCGGTACCGCACGCTTTAATGTTGAACAGCTTGCCCCGGTGATCGAAGAAGACAATGATTCGGTACGCATCAGCAGCGGCAATAACGGCTTTAATGGGATTCCCCGTTTACGCAGCGAGCTGGTGAATGAATGGGATCTGCAGCTGGGGAGCACCCCGGTGAACCTCGAAGTCCGGGCCGGTGCTTACCGGGGTGAATATGATCTGGGCGGCCTTGCGCTGCGCTCCCTGATCATCACCGACGGCGCCTCTGATGTGGACCTGGATTTTTCGGAGCCCAACCAGGTTGAAATGCGCACCTTCCGCTACCAGACAGGCGCCTCCAATGTGGATATGACCGGACTGGCCAATGCGAACTTCGAGCGCATGGTCTTCGAGAGTGGAGCCGGGGATTACTCGCTGTATTTCTCCGGCGAGCTGCAGCGCGATGCCACCATTGACATCGATTCCGGGATCAGCCAGGTGACCATCATCATCCCTGAAGGGACGCGGGCCGAGGTGCGCCACCGGGGCGGGCTGGTCAACATCGATGCCGACCCGGAATGGAAGCAGTCGGGAGACGAATATATACTCGAGGGTGACGGACCTACGCTGACCTTCAACATCGATATGAGCGCCGGTGACCTGCAGCTGCGCGTACGCTGATGGGTCCATGCAGGCACGCCTGCCCTGGAAACCATAAAAGCCTGCCCGGTTTTGCGCCGGACAGGCTTTTATTTTGTGTGCAAAGCGAAAGGTTTCCCCTTCTTTCGCTTTGAATCAGAGAACGTAATGGATGACTAGTCGAGTGCGCTGTACCCCGGCCCGTTCTGGAAGTAATCGTAGTTGGCTTGAATATCTTCGGTCAGATCGACGATTTCGCCAGCTTCCAGAACGCGGACCGTATCCAGCGTTACAGGTTCGCCGTGGTGGTTCGTCCCCTCCCAGTGGCCGGTAAAGCCCACCCGGTTGAGATACTCACCGCCGCGCGCTGTATAAGCGCTCGGAACCTCATCTTCAGGGAAGATCGCCTCGTAAGGGCATTCGGGAATGCATGCGCCGCAGTCAATACAGGTATCCGGATCGATATAATACCAGGGCCACTCCTCCTGGGGCTTACCAGGAACGATACATTCCACCGGGCAGACATCCACACAACCAGAGTCTCGCAAGCAAAGGCTGGTAATAATGTGAGTCATTTGTAGCTCCCTTCATCTTTATGGTTCGCTCTCAACGCTTGAGGCTATTTTACCTCAAAATGGATGATAACGATTTTATTTGTTCAACAAAATACAAACCATCGAGGCAGAAAAGGGAGAGCTTTCCGGGAGCGGCACCCCCGGAAAGCTCTGGTATTCGATAACAGAAGCGCGCGATCAGCCTTTTGCTTTGTTGAAGCGCTGCGCGACCTCATCCCAGTTGACCACGTTCCACCAGGCGGAAACGTACTCGGCCCGCCGGTTCTGGTACTTAAGGTAGTAAGCGTGCTCCCAAACATCAATACCCAGGATGGGGGTCATGCCTTCCATCATGGGGACATCCTGATTGGGCATGGAAATGACAGCCAGGCGGCCGTTCTGGATTCCCAGCCAGGCCCAGCCGCTGCCAAAGCGGGTCATCGCCGCATTGGTGAAGGTGTCCTTAAAGGATGCAAAGCTGCCAAAAGCGCTGGAGATCGCCTCGGCCAGCTCGCCGCCGGGCTCGCCGCCCTTGTTGGGGCCCATGATCTGCCAGAACAGGCTGTGATTGAAGTGACCGCCGCCGTTGTTGCGCACAGCAGTGCGAATGTCTTCCGGAACCTGATTCAGATTACCGACCAGATCTTCCAGTGATTTACCGTTTAACTCGGGGTGCTTTTCAATGGCGGCGTTGAGGTTGCTGACGTAGGCGGCGTGGTGCTTGCCGTGGTGAATCTCCATGGTCTGCGCATCGATATAGGGTTCCAGCGCGTCAAACGCGTAGGGAAGTTTGGGTAATTCAAAAGCCATCTATATCCTCCTTTTTCGATGACTCCCAATTGGGATAAAATTGTTAATTCTGGTGTTTGTCAAACGGTCTCAGACCGTATTCCCCGCTTCAAACAAAATTGTATTCCGCACCCTTATATTTGTCAAGCAGAGTTATACGATCTGTTTTATTTGAAAAATAATGCATAATATCTTGTTGAAAAAGGCGGTTTTCCAGCCATGAAGCCTGCCGCATCTCCCCCTGTGCTGCCGCCCGCCCTGGTCCTGATCCTGGGGGTGGGAGCCGTCTCGACCGCGGCGATCTTTATCCGCTATGCCCAGGCATATGCTCCCTCGCTGGTGATCGCTGCCTTCCGTCTGGGGATCGCCGCGCTGCTGCTGGCGCCCGTGGCGCTGCTGCGCTACCGGGATGAACTGCGTTCGCTGCGTCCCACCGACCTGGGTTTCGCCCTGCTTTCAGGGGTCTTCCTGGCGCTGCACTTCGCCGCCTGGATCACCTCGCTGGAATACACAACGGTGGCCAGTTCGGTGGTGCTGGTGACCACAACGCCCCTGTGGGTGGCTCTGATGTCTCCCTTTACCCTGCGCGAGCCGCTCTCACGCCCGGTGCTGGGCGGTATGGCGCTGGCCCTGGCAGGCGGGATGATCGTGGGGTTAAGCGATGCCTGCACCTGGGGCAGGGGCGGGCTGGCCTGCCCCCAGCTGGGCGAGATGCTGCGCGGTCAGGCTGTCCTGGGCGACCTGCTGGCGCTGTTCGGCGCCCTGATGGCGGCCTGTTATTTGCAGATCGGGCGTCGGCTGCGGGCGAAAACATCCCTGATCCCCTACATTTTTCTCGTCTACGGCATGGCAGCTCTGCTGCTGGTGGCTCTGACGGTCCTCGCCCGCCAGCCGCTGGGCGGTTATCCCGCTCCGGCGTACGGCTGGTTTGTGCTGCTGGCCCTCGTCCCCCAGCTGCTGGGGCATTCGGCCTTTAACTGGGCTCTGCGCTATCTTTCCGCCGCCTACGTCTCTGTTTCCCTGCTGGGGGAACCGGTCGGATCGACGGTGCTGGCCTACTTTTTTCTGGATGAGACCCCAGCAGGAATGAAGATTTTTGGTGCTATACTTATTCTGACCGGGATATTAATCGCCTCACGCAGGGGTGCAGGGGCCTGAACGGCACGTTCCCTATTGGTGAATTCTGGAAATGTCCTCACTGGGAGTGAATATCGCAATTCTGAACGAGAACCGTATCCTGCTCACCAGGCGCGAAGACTTTGAAGTCTGGTGCCTTCCGGGCGGAGCCGTGGATGAGCGCGAATCCCTGGCGCAGGCTGCGGTGCGTGAAGCTCACGAGGAGACCGGTCTGGAAGTGGAACTGCTGCGCCTGGTCGGTGTCTACTCCCAGCCCAACTGGCATGAAGACGGCAGTCACATCGTCCTCTTTGCAGCCCGTCCGGCCGGCGGTCAGATCTGCCCGCAGTCAAGCGAGGTGCTGGAAATTGCCTATTTCGCGCAGTGCGAGCTGCCCGAGCTGATCCTGTTTGGCCAGCAGCGGCGCATCAAAGACGCCTTCGCCGGGGTGGTAGGAGCGGTCTGGTCGCAGGAGGATGAATGGCCGTTCGACCGCCATCTCAGCCGCCAGGAGCTGTATGCCATGCGCGACCGTTCGGGATTATCGCGCCAGGATTTCTACCGTAAATATTTCGCTCATCTGAATGTCGATCAGGATCGTTTAGAGGTTCCTCCATACAAGATTAACGGCTAGACGGGTCAGTGGACGGATGTCTTCGAAAGGCGCCAGGACGACGTATAAAAAAGATACCAGAACGGCGAACGGGCAGGATGCTTCGCTGAAGCCGCCGTTTTCCGAACCCCATTTTGAGCGCACGCTGACCCTGCTCACCCGCTTTGAGCGCTTTTCGTGGGATATCGGGGGCGTGATCCTGCTGTCGATCGCCCTGATGACCCTGATCGCGCTGCTCTTCCCCCAGTACGCGCAGGGCATCCTGATCTCCTGGTGGTCCGGGCTGCTGCTGCGCTGGTTTGGCTGGGGCAGCGTGTGGATCATTTCCACGGCCACCGTTCTGGGCCTGTGGATGCTGCGCCGCCGGCATGTTTTTGAACTCCCCCAGATCCCCTGGGGGCGCATCCTGGCGCTGGAGGCTGCCGCGTTCACTTCTCTGGCGCTCCTCTCTGTACTGGGCGGGAATTCACTGGAGCGGGCGGAGCAGGGCCTGGACGGGGGTACGATCGGCTGGGGGCTGGCCGAGCTGCTGCGGATCATCCTTTCTACAGCCGGTCTGGGAGGGCAGTTCTGGCAGGTGGTTCTGCTTGGCCTGCTGTTTGTCCTTTTCGCGGCCAGCGGTACCGGCCTGTTCCGCTGGCTGGCTGCCTGGGCGCGCGGGACCTCAGCCGATGCTTCCGCGTCTACCGGTGCACCCGCTCCGGTATTGAGCGAAGCGCCGCTGGCTTCTCAGGAGGCGCGCTCCGGCCTCCTCAAGGAGCGCAGGAGAAAACCTCCCAGCCTGCCGCCAGAGTTCCGTAAGAATTTCCGGCTGAAGCCCGTGGATGAGCCGAAGACGCCGGTCACCCCGGTTGTGCGAGACGACCGCCTGCCGCCCCTGGATTTGCTGGCCAACGAACAGAGCAGCCGCCCGGATGAGCGTCATATCAACCTCACTGCTGGCCTGATTGAAAAGACGCTCTCAGAGTTCGGCATCCCGGCGAAAGTGGTCGGCTTTCGGGTCGGGCCGACGGTCACCCAGTTTGCCGTTGAGCCGGGCTTCCTGGAAAAGGATAAACCGGGCAGTGAAGGAGATGCAAGGCTCCAGAAGGTACGCGTGGCGCAGATCTCCGCCCTGCACCGCGACCTTGCCCTGGCGCTGTCGGCCGAACGGCTGCGCATCGAAGCGCCCGTTCCCGGGCGGCCTTTTGTGGGTATCGAAGTGCCCAACACCCGTTCGACTATCGTCCGCCTGCGGCCGATCCTGGAATCAGAAGCCTTCCTGAAAATCACTTCGCCGCTGGCGCTCGCCCTGGGGCGAGATGTCTCGGGGCAGCCGGTGGTGGCCGACCTCAGCCGCATGCCGCATCTGTTGATCGCCGGCACGACCGGCTCGGGTAAATCGGTCTGTATCGAAGCCCTGACCACCTGTCTGGTGATGAACAACACCCCAGAAGATCTGCGCCTGGTCATGGTCGACCCGAAGATGGTGGAGCTGGTGCGTTTCAACGGCCTGCCGCACCTGCTGGGGAAGGTCGAGACCGATGTGGAGCGCATCCTCACCGTGCTGCGCTGGACGGTATCAGAGATGGACCGGCGCTACAAGCTGCTGGAAGCCGCCCATGCGCGCAATATTGACTCCTTCAACCGCAAGGTCCGCCGGCGCAAGGGCGAGCAGCCCCTGCCGCGCATCGTGGTCATGATCGATGAACTCGCTGACCTGATGATGTCTGCCCCGGACCAGACCGAACACAGCCTGGTGCGCCTGGCGCAGATGGCGCGCGCGGTGGGCATCCACCTGGTGGTGGCTACCCAGCGCCCCAGCACCGATGTGGTCACCGGCCTGATTAAAGCCAACTTCCCGGCGCGCATCGCGTTCGCGGTCGCCTCTTCCATTGACTCGCGTGTCATCCTGGACACGGTAGGCGCTGAAACACTGCTGGGGCGCGGCGATATGCTTTTCCTCAAACCGGAGGCCTCCTCCCCGGTCCGTGCTCAGGGGGCCCTGGTGACCGACCAGGAGGTGGAGCGGATTATCGCCTTCTGGCAGCGTGCCATCCCGCCCGCTGAAGAGGAAGAGAAAGCTCCCTGGGAAGAGATGGTGGAGCAGGAGGCCGTGCTGGCGGATCGCGACGACCTGGTGCGCCAGGCGATTCGGGTTGTCCAGGAGACGCAGCGCGCCAGCGCTTCGATGCTCCAGCGCCGCTTGAAGATCGGTTATCCCCGCGCGGCCCGGTTGATCGACGAACTGGAGGAGCTGGGGGTGGTGGGGCCTCCGCAGTCTGGCGGACGTGAGCGCGAGGTCCTGATCAGCCCCGGAGATGCAATCGATGGGCTGCCGTTAACGGACGACGAAGAAGAATAACCCGGGACTCCAGTCTTCTTGACAGTCCCTGTGGCATGCGATAGGATACAAAGATTATGAAATGTGCCCTGTTTCTGCAATCCGATGTGGGATGACCACATCGGATTGCATCATACCCGTATCAGCACACGCTATAAGGAAAAGGTATATATCGAATGGAACAAATAGCCGACAGGAAGCAGAGAATGACGCTCACAGATCTGATGCGAGTACGCTTTAAAGGGGTGCTGGATCCCGCTGCCGCATTTCTCAACCGCCTGGGAATCATGCCCAATGTGATGACCCTTCTGGGGCTGGCAGGCAATGTCATCGGTGCGTTTTTTCTGGCTCAGGGCCAGATGACAATCGGGGGCCTGATTGTCCTCCTGATGGGCCCGATCGATGCGCTGGATGGCACCATGGCCCGCCTGCGGGGCATGGACGGCAAGTTTGGCGCTTTTGTCGACTCGGTGTCCGACCGTTATTCTGAACTGATTATCTTCGCTGGCCTGCTGGTTTACTATGTCCAGCAGGAGAACCAGCTGGCGATCCTGCTGATCTACGCCGCGGCCGCCGGGTCGGTCCTGGTTTCTTACCACCGGGCGCGCGCGCAGTCCCTGGGGATTGACACCAAAGTCGGCATCCTGACGCGTATGGAGCGCTATCTGGTCCTGGCGCCGGCGCTGCTGCTCAACCAGGTGATGCTCGGTCTGTGGATTGTCGCCATCTTCGCCCATGTCACCGCGCTGCAGCGCATCCTGGACGTCCGCCGGCAGTTCCGTGAGATGATGAATCCCTGACAGGTAACCGAAACAGATACTTACATTCGCCTCGTTCGCTGCAGCCGCTGTTCAACCCATCCATCGAATTCAGTAGAAGAGAATTATGCCCGAAGGATTTAATATTGGTCCGCTCACCATTCGCTTTTATGGCATTATTTTGATGGCCGGTGCCCTGGCCGGTGCCTGGCTGGCCAGCCGGGAAGCCCGCCGCAGGCAGATGAACAGCGAATTTGTGTGGGACGCCCTGATCTGGGTGCTCATCGGGGGCATTATCGGTGCGCGCCTCTGGCATATCCTCACCCCACCGCCCTCGATGGTCGCACGGGGTATCACCACCTGGTATTATCTGACGCACCCACTGGATGCGATCAATATTCGCGCCGGCGGCCTGGGAATCCCGGGCGCCGTAATTGGCGGAGTGGCTGCGCTGTATTTCTACTGCCGGCGGAAAAAGATGAGCATCGCGCCCCTGCTCGATATCGCCGCGCCCGGGCTGGCGCTGGGGCAGGCGATTGGCCGCTGGGGCAACTTCGTCAACCAGGAACTTTACGGCGCCCCAACAGACCTGCCGTGGGCCATTTACATCGATCCGGCACACCGTCTGCCCGAGTTTCAGGACATCGCTTATTACCACCCCCTGTTTCTTTACGAATCGCTCTGGAACCTGGCCAATATGTTCCTGCTGCTCTGGGTGGGCCGCCGCTTTGCAGACCGGCTTAAAACCGGAGACCTGTTTCTGGTTTACCTGATCGTTTATCCCGTCGGCCGGTTTTTGCTGGAGTTTCTGCGCCTGGATGCCTCTCAGGTGGCCAACCTCAACGCCAACCAGACCCTGATGGCGGTGATTGCCGTGCTGTCTGCCGGGTTCCTGATCTGGCGCCACCGCAGAAGCCGCGAAACGCAGGTGCAGGAGACCACCTGAGCGGCGTCCCAGCCGGCGTTTGAATCTCGCCCGGGTGGATGAATACTGCTTCGTGGGATCTCCTTTTTCTTTTTTCGCCTGGAAAGGGTTGCATCATGCCAAAACTGAAGATCCTGGGTACTTCCAACGCAGTGCCAACTGAGAAACATGAAAACACCCACATGGCGATCACCGGGAAAAAGCGTCTGGTGCTGGTGGATTCGGTTGGCACGCCCACCGTGCGGCTGAAACAGGCCGGGCTGGATCCCCTGCAGATCACCGACCTGATCCTGACCCACTTCCACCCGGACCATGTCTGCGGAGTCCCCTCGCTGTTGATGAACACCTGGTTGATGGGCCGGCATGCCCCGCTGAACATTTACGGCCTGCCGCACTGCCTGGATCGCATCGAGCAGTTGATGGAGTCCTACGAATACCGCGCCTGGCCCGATTTCTTTCCGGTCACCTACTACCGCCTCCCGGAGGAGGAGAAAACCCTGGTGCTGGAAGACGAGGACCTGCGCATCCTTGCTTCCCCGGTCCGTCATCTGATCCCGACTATCGGCCTGCGTGTGGAAGCCCTGCCGGACGGGCGGGTGCTGGCTTATTCATGCGACACCGAACCGACGCCTGCAATGGTGCGCCTGGCACAGGGCGCCGATGTGCTCATTCACGAAGCTACCGGCCTTGGCCGCGGGCACTCTTCCGCCGGGCAGGCGGGTGAGATCGCGACCCAGGCAGGGGTGGGCTGCCTGTATCTGATCCACTACCCGACCCTGGACGATGGCTACCGCTCGCTGGTCGACCAGGCGCGCAAAACTTTCTCCGGCCCGGTATCCCTGGCTGAAGATTTCATGGAGATCGAACTACCGGCGCGCTGAATTGATCCGGACGGTCTGACCACCGTCTGGATCATGAGTTGCGCGGAAATGTAAAAATCAGGAGCTTGTTTCTCTGCTACCAGCCATCAACGAACGGCACCCAATCCTGATTATCTTTCAGGTGCCGGCCGAAGATATAGCTTGCAGATGCCGGGGGCTCGGTGGGCTGGCGCAGCAGCTTCATTTGTGCCTGCTCCAGGGTGCGCCCCCCCTTGCGGTGGTTGCAGGCCGGGCAGGCAGCTACCAGGTTGTCCCAGGTGTGTTTTCCCCCCAGACGGCGCGGGACGACATGATCGATGGTCAGGTATGGGGGATGCTGGCCGCAGTACTGGCAGGTGTAGTCATCGCGCCGCAGAATTTCGCGTTTGGTCAACCGCACACGTGGGCGCGGCCGTTTGACCATCTTTTCCAGCCGGATGATCGATGGCCGGGGATAGGATCTTGATACGGTCTGAATCTCGCCGCGTCCGTTAAGAACCAACGCTGCTTTACCGCTCAATATCAACCCGATGGCCCGGCGGGTGCTGCAAACGTTGATCGGCTCGAAGTTGGCATTGAGAACCAGAACTGGTGCGTACATGGTTCCCTCCAAACTTTGCGAATTATAGCACGGGTTGTTTTTGTTCGAGTAGGGAGCAGATGCCTGCGCAAACCACACGCTTCACTGTATAATAAAGATATGGAACCGAAGGAGTATCGCCCCGCAATTGCATCTCGAAAAGCAGAACTGGCTGCATGGGCGCTGGCCCTGGTCACCTGTGGAGCCTGGGCTTATGTCTCCCTGACCGGCCAGTTTGTACACCGTGCAATGCCGTTCGTTTCGGTTTTGCTGCTCATTTTTGCAGTCGGTAACAGCCTTGCAAACTGGATGGACCGCCGCACGCGCATTCGGCTGGATGATCAGGGTGTGGAGTTTGAAAATGGACTGCGCCATACCGTGCTCAAATGGGATGAGATCCAGCAGGTGCAGGTTTTTCCCTCTTCGTGGGGCAAAAAAGTGCGCGTGATCGGCCCACAGAAGCTGTTCATGTTCCGCACGATGGGTAAGGTCAAAGTGCAGGGCGAAGAGGTGGGCCGCCTGGGGTTTCCGCAAGGAGATGAGATTTTGAGGCTGCTGATCGAAAACGCAAACTTGAAAAAAGAAACCAGCAGCCAGCAGCCGGCCGGGGCAGTCTATTATTACGCCGCGCGTGAATGACAGCCTCTGCGGTGAGAACTTCGCGCCCTCCGCAGAGGGCGCGTTTTTATTTGAAATTATTCATTCAGGGGTTGACTGGTTGTCCGTTCCCGGAGGAATTTTCCCTTACCGGGCAGCGGGCAGAACGAGTCGCGTCCCCGCATACAGGAAGGAGAAGGCATTATGGAAGCAGTGAAGAAAATGACCATCGACGAGCAGGTTGCTTACCTGATGCAGGGCACCGAGTACGGCGATGAAAACCTCAAACAAGCCATGGCCAGCGAACTGCACGAGCGGCTGCTGGAGGCGCAGAAGGCAGGCAGGCCGCTGCGTGTGTACTGCGGTTTCGACCCGCGCACCAGCGACCTGCACCTGGGGCACACCGTCCCCATGCGCAAGCTGCGCCAGTTCCAGGAGCTGGGGCATGAGGTGATCTTTCTGGTCGGTAACTACACTTCTTTGATCGGCGATCCGTCAGATAAAGATAAGCTGCGCCCGCAGCTGACGCCCGAAGAGGTGGAGCACAATGCCCGCACATACGCCGAGCAGGCGTTTAAAGTCCTTGATCCCGAACTGACCCAGGTGCGTTTCAATGCTGAATGGCTCTCGAAGCTGACCTTCGAAGAGCTGATCCGTCTGGCATCCAACTTCACCCTGCAGCAGTTCATCACGCGTGAGAACTTCCGCCTGCGCTGGGAGCGGGGCGACGCTGTGTACCTGCACGAGACCTTCTACGCCCTGATGCAGGGCTACGACGCCTACGCCCTGCGGGCGGATGTGCAGGTGGGCGGCACCGACCAGCTTTTCAACATTGTCACCGCGGCCCGCAAGCTGATGACCTTCCTGGGCGAGAAGCCGAACATCGGCATTATCCTGGGGATCCTGCCGGGGACGGACGGTGAAGTGAAGATGAGCAAATCGCTGGGGAACCATATACCGCTGCTGTCCTCGCCGGAGGATATGTACGGTAAGGTGATGAGCGTCCCCGATCATGCGATGGGCACGTACTTCCGTCTGGTGACGCGCTGGACGCCTCCCGAGATTGAAGAACTGGAGGCCGGGATGGCCGCCGGGCGCCTGCACCCGCGCGACGTCAAGATGAAGCTGGCGCGCGAGATCGTCTCCATCTACCATTCGCCGGAGGCGGCTGAGCACGCTGAACAGGAATTTATCCGGGTCTTCCGCCAGGGCGATATCCCCGACGAAATGCCCGAATACAGCCTGCAGAACGGCGATACCGTGCTGGATGTGCTCATGAACAGCAAGCTGGTCAGCAGCCGCAGTGAGGGGCGGCGGATGATCGATCAGGGCGCCGTACGCCTGGACGGCGAGACGTTGACCGGCGCTACCGATCCCTTCCCGCATCGCGGCGTGCTGCAGGTGGGAAAGCGCCGCTTTTTGCGGGTTGTCTGAGAAGAAAGAGAGCCGGTGGCTAAGACCGGCTCTTTTTTTGTATCTGGCGCTGTACTCAGGCGGTGAAAACGGATCTTACTACCCTCACTCCTCCGGCTGCATGGCGCTGTGCAGCAGGCCGAGACCGATCTCCTGGGCCAGCGCCGGATCCTCGGTCTCCAGCACCACAACCGCAGTGAGCGGCGCACCCTCCCACCTCCCGGGAATCGTTCCGCCCACAAACCAGGTGACCTGGCGGTCTTCGCCGCTGGGGGCCACCGAAAGGATGCGCCAGATCTCGCCCGTTTCATCCGCCAGCAGGCCGGCCGCTCTGCGGGCGGCGTTTTCATCCAGCACCGGCGCCGCTTCGCCCTCATCCGCCAGCGGCACCCAGCCGGCCCCGGGAGTATTGACGGCGGAGACCAGGCTGGCAGACCGGAAATCGCCCCCGCCGCTCAGAGCGGCGGCTGCCTGCGCCACCTGCAGCGGGCTGACGCGCAGCGGGACGCCCAGGGCCAGTTCCTCTGCTCCGCTGGCAGCCAGATCGAAGGGCGGCTGTCCGGGGTCAGCGGCTCCAGCAGGGAGGTCAAAAATTCCGAGCGAATCGAACAGCTCCTGCACGGGTCCGGCGCCCAGGCTGGCGGCCAGAGCGGCCAGCGCGCCCGGGCAGCCGCCTGAAAGGGCCTGCCCCCAGCTCTCGCTGTCGGGGGGTAGGGCACAGGAGAACTGCTGCTCGCCAGTGCGGTAGTCCAGCGCCTCCGGGAAAGGGGGTATGCTCTTCTCCGCCATCAGGCGCGCCAGCAGCGGCGCGGCCAGGGCCGCGCCGGGCGCATACTGGCCCTGGATGGCCCGGTTGATCAGGGGGGCGTGCGGGTCCTGCAGCAGGTTCTGCCAGTCGCTGTCCAGTTCGTTGGCGTTGAAGGTGGGGTGAGAGGCCATCGCCAGCACCTCGCCGTTCGCGGCGTTCAGCAGCACCGCGGCGCCGGCATTCTGCTCCAGCAGTTCATCCGCCCGGATCTGCAGATCCAGGTCGATGGTCAGGCGTACATTGAGGCCGGGCGGCGGCTGGCCGTACAGCAGGTAGTTGACCCAGATGGTCAGGTCGGGGTTTCCCTCTAACCCGCGCAGGTATGGATCCAGCTCGACCTCGAGGGCGGCCTGGCCGTACACCGGGTGGGTGTAGCCGACCACGCTGCTCAGGGCCGGGTAGAAAATGCGCCGTGTGTAGCTGCCCGGTTCGCCTGTCGTCGCCGCGATGGCCTCGTTGCTGCGGTCCAGAATGGCGCCGCGGCGCACGTAGCGGTCTCCGATGGCCCGGCGGGGGTTGTCGGTGCGGGTGAGCAGGTCCGGGCTGCGCACAACCGTCCACCAGCCGGTGAGCAGCGCAGCCGCGGCGATGCCCAGCATCAGGAAGGCACCCAGTTGAAGGTAGGGCGCCGGGCGGGGCAGGGGCGCCGGCCGGCTCTCGCCGGTGCTGCTGGCGTGGGCCAGGAACAGCAGGGAAATATAAGCGGTGAGCAGCGACGAGCCGCCGTAAGAGACCAGCGGCAGGGTAACGCCGGTCAGCGGCAGCAGGCGCAGGTTCCCGCCGATGATCAGCACCGCCTGGGCGACCAGGAAGGCAGTCAGGCCGGCGGCCAGGTAGCGGCGGAAGTTGTCGCTGGCCCGCAGGGCGATGCGGATGCCGCGGTTGGCGAGCAGCGCGTACAGGGCGAGCAGGCCCACACCCCCCATCAGGCCGGTCTCTTCAACCAGAGATGAATAGATAAAATCGGAGTGCGGCACCGGCACCAGCCCCGGACTGCCCAGTCCCGGACCGCGGCCCAGCAGCCCGCCGTTGGCGATGGCGAGCAAAGACTGCACGATCTGGAACGAGCGGCCGCTGGGATCCAGCCAGGGGTTCAACCAGGCGTCGATGCGCAGGCGCACCACATCGAAAAGCAGGTAGCCGGCTGCACCTGCGATCACAAGCATCACGGCCTGGGCGACCAGGATCTGTTTGCGCCCTGTGGCCACGTACAGGATGGCGGCGTACAGGAAGATGAAAATCGAAGCCGTGCCCAGGTCACGCTGGATGAGCAGCAGCAGCAGCGCCAGGCTGGTCATGATCAGGGTGGGGGCCAGCAGCGGGATCAGGCTGCCCGATGCAAGGGCCGGCGGCAGCGATAACTGCCCCTGGTGATCGCGCCGGCCGCCCGACAGATAAGCGGCCAGGTAGACGATCAGCAGCAGCTTCAGCGGCTCCGAAGGCTGCAGGTAGACCCCGCAGCACCCCAGCCACATGCGCGGCCCGCTGCCCATCGGGTTGACCCCCAGCACCAGGGTCAGCCCGGTGAGCGCCAGACCGCTCGTCAGCCACACATATTTATACCGGCGCAAAAAGCTCAGGTCGGAAGGCAGCCGCAGCCCCAGGATGAACACCCCCACGGAGATCAGCAGCCAGAGCGTCTGGCGCAGACCGAAGTCGGGATACAGGCGCCAGACAGTCAGCATCCCCCAGCCGCTCAGCAGTGCGGCGGTAGGGAGCAGATATGGGTCAATATCGGGAGTACGCCGGCTGGTCTCGCGGTGGGCCACCAGGAAGATACCCGCCCAGGCGAGCAGGCCCAGCCAGTGGGCAAAGCGATAATCAACCTGCCAGGAGCGTTCGCGAGCAGCCGGCGAGAGCGTGAGAGCGGCGGCAAAAAACAGGGTAAATAGAAACGCCAGGCTGAGCAGCCTGCCCTGAATCTGGCCTGCCGGTTTCACTGCAAATATTTATCCACCAGCAGGCCCAGGCGCTGGCGTGTCTCGGCCGGGATGGCCTCCCGGGCGGTGATCAGCGCGTCGGCCAGGGCATGTGAGCACTCACAGTCGCGCCCGGCGGCCAGGCTGCGCGCCAGATTGCGCACTGCATCCTGGGCGATGTGGGTGTTGCGCTGCAGAGTCTGGATCACCATCTCCACGGTGACCGGTTTTTCGGAAACATGCCACACGTCATAATCGGTGATGTGCGCCATGACGGCGTAGCAGATCTCCGCTTCGCGCGCCAGGAATGCTTCGGGGGAGGTGGTCATACCGATCAGCGACATGCCCCAGGAGCGGAAGACATTCGACTCGGCCCGGGTGGAGAAGCGCGGCCCTTCGATGGTGATCAGCGAGCCGCCATTGTGCACTTTTGCGCCCGCAACGCTGCGGACCGCATCCAGAACCTGGCGCGACAGGTCCGGGCAAAAGGGGCTGGCGGTGCTGATATGCGCCACCATGCCCTGTTCGAAGAAAGAGCGCTTGCGGTCTTTCGTAAAGTCGAACAGGCCGTCTGGGACCACGATCTCACCGGGGGCATAGTCTTCACGCAGTGAACCCACTGCACTGATGCTGACGATGCGCTCCACCCCCAGGGCTTTCAGGGCATAGATATTGGCGCGGTAGTTGACCTCGGTGGGCGAGATGTGATGGCCGATGCCGTGGCGGGCGAGGAAGGCCACCGGCTGCCCGGCCAGCGTTCCGACCACGATGGGGGCGCTGGGTTTTCCAAAGGGGGTGTCCGCGTCGATCTCCTCTGTATCGACCAGGTCCGGCATGGAATACAGACCAGAACCACCAATGACAGCAAATGCAGGTTTTACAGGCATAGGTTCTCCATGAATCAAGGATTATGACGTAGGCAGTGAACTCTCTTCGGCAGAAGGTTCGTTGTCGTTAAGTATGATTTGAAAACCAACCTGACCGCAGCGCAGCTGGTCTCCGGAAGTCAGCACCAGCGGCTCGGTAACCGGTTCGAGGTTGAGATATGTGCCGTTGGTCGAGCGCAGGTCTTCAACCCACCAGTGCCCGTGATGGTAAGAAAGGCGGGTATGGTGGGCTGAGATGGTCTGGTCCTCCAGGTAGCAGTCGCTGGCAGGATCGCGTCCGATCAGCACGACAGGCGTCGTAAAGCGAATCGAGCGCTTCTCGCCTTCCTTTTCAAACACCAGCGTGATGGGCGGCGCCTGGCGGGCCGTCACCTGCGAGCTCTGCCGGCGCAGGTCCTGCCAGAGCGTCCAGAGCGCCCAGCCCAGGAACGCATACAGCGCAAGAGCCAGTAGAACGCGAATTACGAGGAAGACCGGACCACTCATCAGTTTAACCGCCGACAGCTGCTTTGAGAAGGCTCTTACTCGTGCGGATCATAATCCTGGGTTTCGTCCGGTTCGTCGCCGTCCTGGCCGTACACCAGCGGTACATCGGAAAGCGCGATCACATCGCCGGGGTGCAGGACAGACTGGTGCACCCGTTCGCCGTTGACGAACGTCCCTCCCGTGGAATCCAGGTCAAAGATCCAGTACCGCCCTTTGATGGCGCGCAGCTGTGCATGCACCCGCGAGACGCGCGGGTCATCGATCACGATCTGGTTGTCCGCCCGGCGGCCAATGTTAAGCACCGGTTGGGTCAGGGTAACCACCCGGGTGCCGTCCACAATGAGAAATGCGCCTTCGGGGATGCGCGGTTCCTGGGCTTCTGCGGCAATGTCGCTCAGGCTCAGGTCCGAAGTCTGTGACAGGTTCTCGCGGCTGTTGCGGGCAGTCACATTGAACTGCCCGGGTGCGAGAGCGGGGTCCGCATAGACGCGGATGACCGGCGGGCTGGGAAATTCCAGCTCCGCCTCACGGCCCGCTTCGACCAGTGTTTCCGCAAGCTGGTCGAGCAGTGCCTGGTTGTTTAGCAGCACTTTGGCGCCTTCGGGATCGGCGTTAATGGTGTACAGATTAGGCGCCTGCGAAATCCCATCACGCCCCGGGCGGATACCGGCGCGCATCGCCTGCAGCAAATGATATGCCAGATCGTTCTGCTGCTGCCGTGACGGAAACAGGCGTGAAGCGCTGCCTTCAATTAATGACTGTAAACGTGCTTCCAACCTGGAAAGCTTGAATTTCATGACCTTTATTATAAACCTTCAAAAATTCATCACAACCTGGCCCGCCCTGCGGATGTACAGGCTAACCGGGCCGGCAGCAGGTTCTCTGTGATCCGCCTGCGGAGTCTGATCTGCAACTCAGATAAGCTGCTGGCCTGCGCGGCGCACACGACAGGGTAAATTCCCCGCCGTATTATAATTCATACATGAAGGCAGGGAGTCTGGTTATGAAGAAGCTGTTTTCTCCTGAGCCATACCGCAGTCCACATCGCGAAACCAGAGACGATGTTCCCAGCGCAGGCTTCCGGGAAAATGAGCACACTGCCGATTGGGAGCTGTCCGTCTGGGCGCCCGACCTGCCCGGTCTGCTGGAGCAGGCCGCACGCGGTATGTACGCTTTATGCTCGATCAGCCTGGATGGAAGCGCCGCCCGCAGGGAGCATGCACTGGATCTGACCGCTCCCGATTCTGAGACCCTGCTCGTCAGTTTCCTGGAAGAGCTCCTCTACCTGGCGGAGCAGGAGCGCATCGCTTTCGACACTTTCAAGATCACAGTGGCGGAAGGGCGCCTGAAAGCTGAACTCTCCGGCGCCCCCATCCGCACGCAGGGTAAAGAGATCAAAGCGGTGACCTATCATAACCTGGCGGTGCGCCAGGGGCCGCACGGCCTGGAGGCCAGCATCGTGTTCGACGTTTAACTGCAGAGCCTTCCCCCCTGATGGCAGTGACAGGCGGGGAGCGAGGCCTGCAGCGGTCACCGGGGGAAGGGAGGTCAAATTGGTTGATCTGAAAGATTTTCGCCGCATCAGTGATTTCGAGTGGGAGATCCCCAGAACCTATCGTAAGGATATGCTGGTGCCGGTGCGCATCTTTGCCACCCGGCGCATGCTGGAGGCAGCGTTCGAAGACAAATCGCTGGAGCAGGCGGTGAACGCCGCCACGCTGCCCGGCCTGGTGGGCCATGTGGTGGTAATGCCCGACATGCACCAGGGTTACGGCTTTCCCATTGGCGGAGTGGCCGCGACCCGGCTCCCGGACGGGGTGATCTCGCCGGGAGCGATCGGTTACGACATCAACTGCGGGGTGCGTCTGCTCGGCTCGAAAATCTACATCGACGAGGTAGAAGAGCACCTGGACGAGCTGGCCACCGTACTGAACATGAAGTGCCCCAGCGGAGTGGGCGAGGGCGGGGCCATCCGGTTGAGCGATGACGAACTGGCGCGCGTGTGCCGCGATGGCGCACAGTGGGCCCGCCAGCAGGGGTACGCTACCGAGGCGGATTTGCGCCGCACCGAAGAAGGCGGGCGGCTGGAAGGGGCAGACCCGGGTAAGGTGAGCAAGCGTGCCAGGGAGCGCGGCCGTTCGCAGCTCGGCTCACTG
>ENA-UPSB01000701-UPSB01000701.1-bioreactor-metagenome-genome-assembly--contig:-NODE-701-length-49942-cov-5.868242_pt1 | contig 49942 bp, 51 predicted proteins | sample MGYA00238182_ERZ773286 | MGnify/ENA primary metagenome ERZ773286 (study PRJEB29026, sample SAMN07631240) | bioreactor metagenome | isolation source: Switchgrass digestor | place: USA: Dartmouth...
CCGCCCCGCGACCGGGCGGGATCCCCGCGGTAGAAGCGGTCGAAGACCCGGGGCAGATCCTCCGGCGGGATGCCGGGGCCGGTGTCGATCACCTGCAGGACGATGCCCTCGCCCTGCCGGCCGGCCCGCACGGTCACCGATCCGCTGGGGGTGTACTTGAACGCGTTGTCCAGCAGGATGAGCAGGGCCCGGCGCAGCCACTCGGCATGGCCCATCACCATCACGCGGTCGAGGGCGGGGGGAAGCTCGACGCGGAACTCGACCTGGTGGGGCAGCGCCTCGGCCTTATGGCAGGCATCGCGCACCAGCGGGCCCAGGGCCAGCGGCTCCAGCTCCGGCTTCTGGCCGGCGTCAGCCCGCGCCATGGCGAGCAGCTCTTCCAGCAGCTCCGACATGCGAGCGGCCTCGGCCTTCATGTCGGCGAGCGCCTCGGGATCCAGCGTGCCGGCCCGCTCCAAGTAGTCAATGTTGCCGCGGATGATCGTCAGCGGCGTACGCAGCTCGTGCGAGGCGTCGGCCACGAACCGCTTCTGGGCGTCCACCGCCGTCGCCAGCCGGGCGTACACCTCCTGCAGCTGGTCCAGCATCCCATTGAAGGTATGCACCAGCCGGCCCACCTCGTCCGGCGGCCCGGTGTAGGGCACCCGGAGGCTGAGGTCCGCCGACTGCCCGATGGACTCCGCTGCGCTGGCCACGCGCTGCACCGGGGCGATCGCACGGCCCGCCAGCCACCACGCCACGGCGCCCGTCAGCAGGGCGAGGACGGCTGTGCCGGCGCCCAGCATGGTCCGGAGGCTGGTGAGCACCCGGTCCAGCAGGCGCAGCGGCTGCGCCACCTGCACCCAGAAGGCCGGCTCGCCGTTGACGTAGACGGGAAGCGTGTACAGCCGGTAGGGATCGCCGTTGATGTCCCGCTCGGTGGTGTAGGTGGCCCTGCCCGCCTGGGCCTCCACCGGCACGGGGAAGGTGCCGAAATCGCTGGACTGGGCGATGACCAGCTCGTCGGTGCGCACCAGGATGAAGGTCGACCGGTCCGCGAAACCCCTCAGGGAGGGGATGCGCCAGTACCGCTGCATGCTCTCCGCAACCCGCCAGGCCACGGAGTAAAGCGAGGCATCCACCTCGCGGATGTAGTTCCAGTGCAGCACGCCGTACATCAGGAAGCTGAACAGCAGCAGGGCTGCCGTGAGCTGCGCCGTGTAGAACAGCGCGAGCCTGAGCCGAAGCGACACGTGTGGCTCACTCCTTCAGGACGTACCCAACGCCCCGCACCGTCTGGATCAGCCGCGGCTCCCCCCCGGCCTCGAGCTTCGACCGGAGGTAGGCGACGTAGACCTCCAGCACGTTGGATTCGCCGGAGTAGTCGTAGCCCCACACCTTCTCCATCAGGGTGTCGCGGGTGAGCACCTGGCGCGGGTGCGAGAGGAACAGGTGCAGGAGTTCGTACTCCTTCGCCGTCAGCGAAATCTGCCGGTCGCCGCGGAACGCCTCGCGCGTGGCGGTGTCGAGCCGCAGGTCGGCGTACTGCAGCACCCGGTGCCCGTCGTCTCCCTGGGCAGGGGCGCCCCGGCGGCTCAGGGCCCGCAGCCGGGCCAGCAGCTCCTCCAGGGCGAACGGCTTGACCAGGTAGTCGTCGGCGCCCTGATCGAGCCCCTTCACCCGGTCGCTGACCGCGTCGCGCGCGGTGAGCATGAGGATGGGGAACCTCTCCCCGGCGGCCCGGATGCGGCGGCAGACCTCCAGCCCGTCGACGTCGGGCATCATGATGTCCAGCACCATGAGGTCCGGCGGTGCGGCTCCGACAAGGCGCAGCGCCTCCGTGCCGCTGTTGGCCACGGTGACGTCGTACCCCTCCAGGGCCAGGCTCCTGCGCAGGAAGGCGGTGATCTTGGGATCGTCGTCGACAACCAGAACCCGGAGCGACACGCGAAATCACCCCTTTTGCGCGCATTTCCTCTCTTAGTATAGGTGACGTGTTCAACGGTGCGAAAGGGGACAAGCAAAGGGGCCGGAGGGCTGGTTCCCTCCGGCCCGGTTTCTCGCCTTACTTGCGCCCGGCCTTCTCGATGCCGTGTATCCAGGAGAGCGCCGCCTCCAGGATGCCCTCCGACAGCGTCGGGTGGTAGTGAGGCGTGAGCGCCACGTCCTCCACCTGGGCCCCCATCTCCAGTGCCAGGGCCATCTCGCCGATCAGCTCCGAGACCTCGGGGCCGACCATCTGCGCCCCCAGCAGGAGCCCGCTCCTGCGGTCTCCGACCAGCTTGACCATGCCGTCGGACTCGCCCATGGTGAGCGCACGGCCCACGGCGGCGAAGTTGTACCGGGAGACGACGGGGTCGTAGCCCTGCTCCCGGGCCTGCGCCTCGGTGAGGCCCACGTAGGCGATCTCGGGATCGGTGAAGATCACCGCCGGTACGGTGCGCCAGTCGGCTGCGGACGGCAGGCCGGCGATGGCCTCGGCGGCCACCCGGCCCTGGGCGCTGGCCTTGTGCGCCAGCATCACCGGCGAGCAGACGTCCCCGATGGCGTAGATGTGGGGAACGTTGGTCCGCATCCGGTCATCGACGGGGATGAAGCCCTTCTCGTCCACCTTCACCCCGGCCTTCTCCAGCTGGAGCCCCTCGGTGTACGGCACGCGGCCGACGGAGACAAGCACCTTGTCCGCCTCAATCTCGTGGGCCTTGCCCTCGCCGTCCTGCACCTTCACCTTGCCGTCCTGAAGACCGCCGGACGCCCGGGAGTTCAGCATCACCGTCACCCCGAGCCTTCGCAGGCGCCGCATCAGCACGTTCACCAGGTCAGGGTCGGTGCCGGGCAGGAGCTGGCCGGTCGCCTCGACAATGGTCACCTTCCCCCCCAGCTTGGCGTAGGCGATCCCCAGCTCCACGCCGATGTAACCGCCCCCCACGACCACAAAGCGGGCCGGGATCTCCCGGAAGGCCAGGGCGCCCCGGGCGTCGACGACGTTCTCGCCGTCCAGGGGGAAGAACGACGGGTTGATGGCCGTGGAGCCCGTGGCGATGATGGCGTGCTTGAAGCTGTACGCCGCCGTGCCGCCCTCGTTCAGCTCCACCTCCAGCGAATGGGGGTCGGTGAAGCGCGCCTTGCCCCGCACGACCTCCACCTGGCCGGCCTTCATCAGCGAGGCCACGCCGGCGGTCAGCCGCTTGATCACCTTGTTCTGCTTCCAGTCCTGGGTCTTGGCGAAGTCGACCTCGACGCTCCCCTTCACCACCAGCCCCATGTCCGCGGCGTGGTTGACCTTGTAGAGCAGGTCGCCCACGGTGATCAGGGCCTTGGACGGGATGCAGCCATGGTTCAGGCAGGTCCCGCCCAGCTCCTCGTTCTCGATCAGCGTGACGTCCAGGCCGAGCTGCGACGCCCGCTGGGCGGCCACGTATCCCCCGGGGCCGGCGCCGATGACGGCCACGTCGGTGCCGGTCTTGATGGAACCCATGACCACGGTTTACATCGCCTCCATCATGAGCAGGTTCGGATCGCCCAACAGCTCCGCGAGTCGCAGGAGGAACCGGGTGGCCATGCCGCCGTCGATCAGGCGGTGGTCGAAGGAGAGCGCCAGGTGGGCCATCTGGCGGATGACGATCTCGCCGTTGCGCACCACCGGCCGCTCGGCGGTCTTCCCGATGCCCAGGATCGCCACCTCGGGATGGTTGATCACCGGCGTGAAAAAGAGCCCGCCGATGGAGCCCTGGTTGGAGATGGTGAAGGTGGAGCCGCGCATCTCGTCCGGCGCGAGCTTCCCCTCCCGCCCGCGGGCGATGAGGTCGTTCATCTCGGCCGCGATGGTGAAGACCGGCTTGCGGTCGGCGTCCTTGATGACCGGCACCAGCAGGCCGGCATCGGTGTCGAGTGCGAAGCCGATGTGGTACCGCCGGTGCAGCACGATCTCCTGCGCCTCGTCGTCGATGGAGGCGTTCAGGTAGGGGAACTCCCGCAGCGCCGCGACGACCGCCTTGATGACGAAGGGCATGAACGACAGCTTGATGCCCTTCCGCGCGGCCAGTTCCTTCGCCTGGGCGCGGAAGGCCAGAAGCTCCGTCATGTCCACCTCTTCCACTGCCGTAACGTGCGGAGCCGTATACTTCGACTTCACCATCCGTTCGGCGATGACCTTCCGGATGCCTCTCAGCGGGATGCGCTCGTCCGCCGGGTCCGCAGCGGCGGCGGCCGTAGCCGGCGCGGGAGCGGCCTGTGGCGCGGGTTTCGCCTCCACTGGCTCCGGCGCCGGAGGCGCCCCGGCCGCCTGTCCCGGCGCGGGGGCGGTCCGGCCGGCGGCGAAGGCGCGCACGTCCTCACTGGTCACGCGCCCCGCAGGGCCGGTGCCCGGCACCTGGTTGATGTCGACCCCCAGCTCCCGGGCCAGCCTCCGGGTGGCCGGTGCGGCCAGCGCACGGCCGCCGGGGGCAGGTGCGCCGCCCCCCGCCGGCGGCGCCTGGGCCGGGGCCCCCGGCGCTGCAGGCTGCGGCGCGGCGGGCGCCGGCACGTCCAGCGACGCCTGGGGCTGGTCGCCCCCAGGTGCGGCGGCCGCCACGCCGGAGGCGACCTCGCCGGCGGTCGGCAGCGCGCCCGGGGAGCCGTCGTCGAAGATGACCACGACGCTGTGAACTTTGAGGATGTCGCCGGGCTGGCCGAAGAGCTTCACCACCTTGCCGTTCACCGGCGAGGTGATCTCCACCGTGGCCTTGTCGGTCTGTACCTCCATGATCGGCTGGTCCTCGGTGACGGTGTCGCCCTCCTTCACCAGCCAGCGCAGGAGCTCGGCTTCGTGCAGCCCCTCGCCCACGTCGGGCAGTTTGAACTCAAATGCCATGGTTCCGCGTCTGCTCCTCTCATGCTAGTAGGTCCTGACGTCGTGCATTGCGTCGAGAACCCGCCCCGCGTCGGGGATGTACAGGTCTTCGGTCAGCAGATAGGGCATGGGGACATCGAAGCCGGTCACCCGGGCCACGGGCGCCTCCAGGTACTCCAGCGCGTGGTCGTTGATCAGGGCGACCAGCTCGCTGTGGAACCCGCCGGTCCGCGGGGCCTCGCTCACCACCACGGCCCGGCCGGTCTTCTTCACCGACGCGATGAGGGTGTCCAGGTCCAGCGGGTTCAGCGACCGCAGGTCGATCACCTCGGCCTGCCAGCCGTGCCGGGCAGCCGCCTGCTCGGCCGCCTCGAGGGCGGTGTGCACGTGCACGCCGTAGCTGATCACCGTCATATCGGTGCCCTCCCGCACCACAGCCGCCTTGCCGAGGGGAACCGTGTAGTAGCCCTCCGGCACCTCGGCCCGGAACGCGCGGTAGAGCCGCTTGGGCTCCATGAAGAGCACCGGGTCGGGGTCGGCGATGGCCGCAAGCAGCAGCCCCTTGGCGTCGTATGGGTTCGACGGGGCCACCATCTTCAGCCCGGGGATGTTCAGGTACCAGTTCTCGATGGACTCGGAGTGGTGCTCCAGCGCCTTGATGCCGCCCCACGACGGGATGCGGATCACCATCGGGCAGGTGAAGCGGCCCCGGCTGCGGTGGCGGATGCGCGACAGGTGGTTGGCCACATGCTCGTGCGCCGGCGCCAGGAAGCCGTCGAACTGCACCTCGACCACCGGCCTCAGGCCGTTCACCGCCATGCCGATGGCGGCGCCCACGAAGCCCGACTCAGCGAGGGGGCAGTCGATCACCCGCTCCGGCCCGAACTCCTTGATGAGCCCGTCGGTGGCGCGGAAGACCCCGCCGTTGACGCCGATATCCTCGCCCAGCAGGACCACGGTCGGATCCTGCCGCATGGCGACGCGCAGTGCGTCGTTGATCGCCTGGATCAGGGTCAGCTTAGCCACGCAGCTCGCCCTCCTTCCTGGCCAGGTAGGCCTTCAGGTACTCCTTCTGGCGCACCAGGTTGGGCGTCGGCTCCAAGTACAGGTAGTCGAACAGGTCGTCGACCGAGGGGCGCGGCATGGCCTCCGCCTCCGCGACCGCCGCGGCCACCTGCTCCCGGGCCTGGTTCCAGAGCGCCTCGTCATCGCTGTCCGACCAGTTCCCCTGAGCGGCCAGGTAGCGGCGCAGCCGCTCGATCGGGTCCTTCGCCTGCCACTCCTCCAGCTCTTCCTGGGAGCGGTAGCGCTTGGGGTCGTCGGAGGTGGTGTGCGGCCCGTAGCGGAAGGTCACCGACTCGATGAGGGTCGGCCCGCCGCCGGAGCGCGCCCGCTCGATGGCCTCGTGCATGACGCTCAGCACCGCCACGACGTCCTGCCCGTCCACCCGCACCCCCGGGATGTCGTAGCCCAGCGCCCGCTGGGCGATGGTCGCCGCCTTGAACTGGCGGCTGTTCGGCGTGGAGATGGCGTACCGGTTGTTCTGGATGAAGAAGATCGCACCGACGTTGAAGACGGACGCGAAGTTCAGGGCCTCGTGGAAGTCGCCGGGCGAGGTGCCGCCGTCGCCGGCGTAGCCGACGGCCACGGTGTCCTCCCCCTTCAGCTTCCCGGCCCAGGCGGCGCCCACCGCGTGCAGGAGTTGGGTCGCGATCGGAATGGAGATGGGGAAGGCGTTCACGCCCTCAGGGGCGCGGCTGCCCTGTTCGTCGCCCATGAAGTAGCGCAGGATGTTGACCAGCGGGACGCCCATCACGTGCATGGCGCCGTGGTCGCGGTACGTGGGGAAGATCCAGTCCCGGTCGGGTCGGAGCAGGTACGCCGAACCCACCTGGCTGGCCTCCTGCCCGCTGAACGGGGCGAACGTCCCCATGCGCCCCTGCCGCTGCAGGTTGAGGCACCGCTGGTCGAACACCCGCAGCAACACCATCCTGCGATAGACATCCTTCAGCCGGTCCAGGTTCAGAAACGGCGGCAGCGGCTCCAGCAGCGTTCCGTCCGCCTGCAGGATCTGCCGCACGGGAAAGAGCTGTTCCCCCCGGGGGAGAGCGGTCTGTAGCTCCACAACATGACCTCCTTGTGCCGTGGTGCATGCGAGTATCTTGCCGCCCAAGGAGCGGTTCATACCGCTGTCAGAAAACTGTTCGCCGGGAATGGGTTGACAGTGCAGGATATATTCCTATAATGTTTGTCTATTATGTAGCTAATATCGGTACGGATATGGAAAAAATCCATTCGACATGGTTCGACTCTGATTGACAAGTGGATCAATCTTCGCGATGATAATTGCAACGGGTGATAAATTTCTATTTAAGTGGCTGTCATTCAGGGGGTGGGATTCCGTGGAGCAGGATCGGCGTATTTTCGAAATGCAGGCCCGCCTCTGCCAAGTCCTTGCCAGCCCGAAGCGTCTCGAGATCCTGTACACGCTGAAGGACAACGAGATGACCGCGGGCGACCTGGCCAAAGCCGTCGATGTTACCATGCCCAACCTGTCACAGCATCTTTCCCTGATGAAGCAGCACGGACTTGTTGAATCGCGCAAGGAAGGGCTCAACATGTACTACAGGGTCGCCTCGGATCAGATCCTGGAGACCCTGGCGTCGGTGCGCAAAGTCCTCATTGAACAACTGGCCAAGCAGTCCAAACTTCTCGAGCAGGTGCAGTAACCGCGACAAAGCACGACGAGGCCGGATGCCCCGCAGGGCATCCGGTCTTCCCTATCTCCCCGTTGGCTGGCATAATGGGGGATGTTGAGACGAGCGCTGTGAACAGGAGGCCCGCCCATGCAGTTCTTCGCATTCGTCGACCCCGTGGCCGTCCAGATCGGCCCGCTGAGCATCCGCTGGTACGGCATCATCATCGTGTCGGCCATTGCGCTGGCCATCTGGCTGGGCGGCCGCTTCGCCAAAGACCGGGGCCTCAACCCCGATTTCGTCTCCGACTTCGCCATGGTCCTGGTGCCGGCAGGCATCCTGGGGGCGCGCCTGTACGAGGTCTTCGTCCTGCAGTGGCCCTACTACAGCCAGCACCCCGGCGAGATCCTGAAGATCTGGCACGGCGGGCTCGCCATCCACGGGGCGGTGCTGGGCGGGGCAATCGCCGCCGCCCTCTACCTGCCCGTCCGGCGGCAGCCGTTCTGGCGGTGGGCCGACGTGGTCGGCCTCGTCCTGCCGCTGGCGCAGGCCGTCGGCCGCTGGGGCAACTTCTTCAACCAGGAGGCCTACGGCGATCCGGCCCCGGAGGGGCTCGTGCGCCTGATGCCGGACTGGCTGCGGGAGGGCATGACGATCAACGGCACCGTCATGCATCCCACCTTCCTCTACGAGTCGGTGTGGAATCTCCTGACGTTCGGCGTGCTGTATGCCGTGCACCGGCGGCGCCCCCGGACCGGGGTCGTCATCAGCCTCTACTTCATCCTCTACAACGCCGGACGCTTCTTCATCGAGTCCATCCGGCAGGACTCCTCCTTCATCTTCGGGACGATCCGCGTGGCCCAGCTCGTCTCGGGGGTGCTGGTGGTCGTCGGCCTCGTCCTGCTGGCCTACTTCCTGAAGCGGCCGGTCGAGGTGCTGGAGACGGCGGAAGCGTCTGACGCGCAGGATGCGCAGGACGCGCCAAAGGTGCCGGAGGCGGCGGAAGCGCCGGAGGCGCCGGGGGCGCCCGAGGCGGCCGAAGCACCGGAGGCGGCGGAGCCCCCGGCCCCCAAGGACGAGTGACGCCACGAGCAGAACGACGCGCGAAGCATACGGATAGCTGAAAATGGTGAGACGCCCCGGGAGGCCGTTCCCGGGGCGATTCTTCGTGCAGGACGCTTTCCGTGCAAGGCGCTCTTGCGCGCAGGGCGCCTCTGCGCAAAGGGCGTCTCTGCGCGCGGGGCAGATTCCTCCTGCGCTGCAGCAGGGTTCCGAACATGGTGCGCCGCACGATTTCACACATAGAAGGGTCTTTCGCCTAGCGCGACGAATTTGACTCCCCAAACGGACCAGGGGAGGAACCCGTCTCACAATGATTATGTCGCCTGCCGAGACACAGCAGCTCGACCCCGGAGCGCTTGCACTGCTGGAGACCTACCAGAGGGGGGAGCACACCGCTGTCCTGGCGGAAGTGGACCAGCAGTCCAAGGCGGGCCCGCTCCCGCCGGACGTGCTGGGGCTGGCCGCCGCCAGCCTGCTCGCACTGGAGCGGTACTACGAGGCCGTGAAGGCCGCCCGCCACGCGGTGGCGCAGAGCCCGCGGAAGGCCTGGCTCCACCATGTCCTGGGCCGGGCGGAACTGAGCCGCGGGGACCGGGCGAAGGCGCTCGAGGCGGTGCAGACCGCCTGCCGGCTCATGCCCGGCCACCCCGACTACCAGGCGACGCTGGCCGCCTGCCAGCGCGAATCCGGCGACCCGGCCGCAGCCGCCGCGACGGCCCGCGGGGCCCTGGCCGGCGCGCCCGGCCACGCCGGCCTCCTGCACGAGTTGGGCCTCGCCCTGGCGGCGCAGGGCGACGATGCCGGGGCCCTCGACCAGTTCCGGAAGGCCCAGGCGGCCGACCCGAAGGCCCCGGACGCGTACCTGGCGGAGGCGGCCCTGCACCGGAAGGCGGGACGCGCGACCGACGCCCGCCGCGCACTGCAGCGGGTCCTGCAGGAAGTGCCCGACCTTCTGGAGGCCGAGGAGCGGCTGGCCGAGACCGTCGGCCCCAGCGCCCTGCTCCACCGGCTGCTGGTTCACCTGATCCACCTGTCGCGGCTCACCGTGACCGGCTGGCTGATCGTCGCCTTCCTGTACTACCTGTTCTTCCGGCTGCTGGAGTTCCTCTGGGAGCACTTCCCCGTCCTGCTGCCCGTCAGCCGGGTGCTGCTCGCCGTCACCGCCCTCTGGATCCTGGGCGGCGCAGTGACCGGCCGGTTCATCCGGGCGGCGCTCCGGCGGATCTAGCCCGTCATCCACGAGCGGAGGCCCACCAGGGCGACGAACAGGTCCAGGGCCGCGTGGACCAGCGGCTTGTTCCGGTACTGCTCGCCGGCCCTGGTGCCTGCCCGCAGCAGCAGCTGCAGGACGACCCCGAGCCCCACCAGGCCTCCGTATATCAGGTGCTGCAAGTAGGGCTGGCGCCCCTGAATGAGGAAGAACCCTCCGATGGCCAGCTGCAGGAACCCGATCGCGACGGACACGGGCACCAGCCGGTAATACCCCGCCGGCAGGACCCGCCGCTGCCTGTGGGTCAGCACGGCCCAGATGAGCAGCACCAGGTTCACCGCGGCCAGGGAGATCACGAAGAGCCGCTTCACCTGAAGCCCAATCATAACCCGCTCAAGCCCCCTTCCGCATCGGAAGGTTCTGCAAGAGCGGGTCTCTTTCCTCTAGCGTGCCGCCGCCTCCACCGCCGCGGCCAGGTCGGCCTCCACCTGTTTCGCCAGGTCGTCGAACCGCGCGTCGCCCATGAGCCCCATCAGAGCCCCCGGCCGGGTGAGCCCGACGGTCGTCTGCCCCGACACCCGCTTCACCACGATCTTGCAGGGCAGGAAGTAGGCCACCGCCGGGTTGGTCTCCAGGGCCCCCTTGGCCTTCGGCGCGCTGCACACCTCCAGGATGCGCACCTCGTGCTCCAGGTCGAACCCCTTGGACCGGAGCGTCTCGTTAACGTTCAGCGTCCACAGCACGCTGAACTTCCTCTCGGCCAGCTGCGCCTGAACCGCGGCCACCGCCTCGTCCACACTCTTGTCCGTCCTGACCTCGTACGCGAACTCCACACGAACACCCCCGTGGTTGATGGTCAGCCCCACACCACCATAATACCCAACGGGGTATAGTACAATCAAGCCCGATCCGTCGGGCGATCGGTGACACTTTTCGGACAGCCGCGGGCAGTGCGCTGTCTTTGGCACGCAATTCCCGGTACGATGAGGGTGAATGGCTAGGGACGCTTCGGGAGGGAGAAGCAATGGCTGTCGTGCTGGTAGCAGGAGGAACGGGCTTCATCGGCTCCCGCATCGTGCGCCGCCTGGCGGCGGACGGGCACCGGGTGATCGTGATGTCCCGGGATCCCGGAAGGGCACGGGGCAAGGTGCCGGAGGGGGTGGAGATCCGGGCCGGGGACACGACGGATGAGGCCTCGCTCGGCCCCGCCCTGGCGGGCGCAGAGGTCGTCGTCAACACCGTGCAGTTCCCGAATCACCCCGTCGAGAACCCCCGGCGGGGCTACACGTACATCCGGGTGGACGGCGAGGGGACCGTGCGCCTCGTGGGGGCGGCCCGGAGGGCCGGCGTGCAGCGGTTCATCTACCTGTCGGGCGCCGGCACCCGGGAGGGGCAGACCAAGCCCTGGTTCATCGCGAAGCTCATGGCCGAGAAGGCCATCCGGGAGAGCGGCATCCCCTACACCATCTTCCGCCCGTCCTGGGTCTACGGTCCCGAGGACCGCAGCCTGAACAAGTTCGCGACCTTCGCCCGGATGCTGCCCTTCGTGCCGGTGATCGGCAGCGGCCGGACGCGCGTCCAACCGCTGTACGTGGGCGATCTCGCAGAGGCCGTCGCCGCCAGCCTGCGCACCGAGTCGGCGATCAACCAGATCTACGAGATCGGCGGGCCCCAGGAGGTCACGATGGACGAGATCATCCGCACCATGCTGCGCGTCATGGGCCGGCGCAAGCCGCTGCTGCACAGCCCGGCGTGGCTCATGAAGCTGGCGGCCTGGCCGCTCCAGTTCCTGCCTGCGCCGCCGCTTTCGCCCGGCTCCGTGGACTTCGTGCTGATGGAGGAGCCCGTCGACAACACGCTGGTGCTCCGTGACCTGGGGCTCACGCTCACCTCGCTGGAGCAGGGGCTCAGCTACCTGCGCTGACGGTCAGTCCCTTCAGGATGCGCATCCACCTCGGGGCTCCGTCAGCCCGGACAGCACGCCCGGCAGACCCCCCGGTGTGAGGCAGGTCCTGACTGTCCCGAGAGGCCAGATCCCTTCCGGGTCTGGCCTCTCTGTCCAGGCTGTTTGGGCTACCTGACCTGATCGTGATGGTGGCAGCCTGGACGGACTCAGGACCGCGATCCACGGAAAGGACAGGGGCTTCCGGGTCGACGAACTGCTGGTAGATGTTCTTGCCGAAGGCGTCGGTGTAGGCCATGAACGCGGTGTCGACGATGGCGAACGCCAGACCCCGGATCGCAGGCTCGGTGGCGGCATCGAGCAGGACGTCGGCGCTGGTGAGGACGCCGTTCCGGACAGCCAGGTCGATGTTCCCCTGGATCCAGTTGTCACCGGTGACCGGGGTGATGCCCAGGTGCTTCAGCACGAAGACCAGCGCCTCAACGGCGGTCACCTGGTTGTTCGGCCGGAAGGAGCCGTCGGGATACCCCAGCTCAAACCCCTTGTGCGCAGCGCAGTTCTTCGCCAGGGCGACGTACGGGGCGTACCACTGATCGAGCGCCACCTCATCGAGCGACGGAGCGCCCTTCAGCTGGTTGACCTGCTCCTCGGTGTGGCCAAGCCCCATGATGACGACCTTCAGGAGCTCGGCCCGGGTGATCGGCTCGCCCGGGGCCGGGTCCGTCGTGCCGTCAGGCATGAGCCGGCCCTTCACGATCCCGCTGGCGGAGAGGCGGTTGAAGGCCTCGTTGACCTGCTCCTCGGTCGGAGCGGCAGGGCCATGCCTGCAGACCCGAGGATGAGGCTCGACGCGACGAGCACGGACGTGAGCTTCTTCATCAAGCCCATTCTGCGGCAGCCTCCTTTGTAGTCTTAGGTCCTGAAGCTACCTTGCCTCACGATCGGTGACATGAGGGACGTTCCCAAACTTTGTGTCAAGTTCTCCGCGAGCCCTCGGACCTCCTTCTCCGTCCTGCGCCGCGCCACACTGTTCCAGATCCACCTCGGTGAGTCGGCGGCAAGCCGGCCCCCGCGGGCGGCTCAGGCATTCACAACCCGTCGCTGCCGGCAGCGTTGGCTCCCGCATCCTTCTCGGCCGCCCTCCGGGCGGCCTCTGCGCGCCGCTGCGCCTCCTCTGCTTCCGCCCTGCGCCGCTCCTCGGTGCTGCGGATCCACCGCTCGGTGGAGGCACGCGAGCCGTCGATGCACGGATCCCCGGGCTCGCAGCGCTCCGGCAGCCGCTCCAGCCCCCGCCGGGCCCGCTCCGTCTCCGGCTGCCGCGGCCGGTTGCCCATCCACTGCTGGAGAAACTCCATGGCCTCGGTGTCCAGCGCCAGGTGCTCCTGCGCGACGACCTCCATCAGCGAGAGCACGTCAGATGGCTCGTCTACGCAGTTGATCAACCGGTAGTACTTCTGCGGCTCGTCCGTGACATTGATGACGGCATCGATCGTCTTCACCAGCGTGTCGGGGTCGGCGTCCCACCACCGGTGGACCCAGGCGTCCGGCCGGTACCAGGCGGCAGCACAGCTCTCGGCCCGCAGCGTAACGGTGTTCGGCCGGTCGCTGCCCAGCAGCGCCCCCAGCGGGGTGAGGAGCGGCACCTCGGCCTCCACCGGAATCTGCACGTACATGAAGGGGGAGATGAAGTTCCCCATCGGCAGGACCAGGGCCTCCCCCACCCGCACCTCGACCTGCGGGCCGGTGCGGTCCCGGTTCAGTTCGGCCAGCCGCTCCAGCTTGGGCTCGACCGGGGTGCGGAAGCCGCCAGGTTTCAGGTTGCTGAGGTGCAGGGCGTTGATGAGAAACCCGTTGACCGGGAAGTAGCCGACGAACTCCGTGGGGATGGGGATGTGGAACTCCCGGGACTCCACCACGGCGCCGATGGCCAACGCGTCCGCCGTGCTGCGCAGCTTGGTGCGCCAGTAGGCCAGCATCGTGAGGTCGATCAGCATCAGGGCCAGGGGCACCAGGATCAGGCTGGCCACCAGCGCCACGTAGACCGACACGTACCCGGCCTGCCGCCGCCTACCGCTGACCGAAGGTCCGCTCACCCCGGATCACCGCCTTCGCCGTGAGGATCGCGCCACCGCTGCCGTCCTGCCTGCAGCGGAGAACCATGAGTTCCTCGACCGCCGCGCCGGCGAGGTAGTCAACGGCCTGCCGCATGAGATACGGATCGCCTAACGCGAGGTTATCCGCCACCCGCCGGTACCAGACGGCCTGCTCCCCCAGCGTCACCGCCTCATCCAGGACGTACTCCCCCTGGTCCGCCGCCCGGTCCGGCCGCCCCAACCACAGGCTGACCTGGTGCCGGAGGGCCCGCACCGGCCCGAGCCACCCTCCCTCCCCGGGCGGAGAGGGCTCCGCGCCGGAAGGTGTCCCGTCGAAGCCGGCCGGGGAGAGCCTCGGCAGATAGCCGGCAGGGGCCGTGCAGGCGCCGGCCGCGACGAAGGGCGGGTCGGTGGGCAGGTGGAAGCTCAGGAGGTGCGCGTCGGCGAGCACCAACCCCGGATCGGGCGTGCTCAGGCTGTCCCGGATGTCCTTGTAGTAGCCGGTCCACGTCGCCTCGGCGGCCCGCTCCCGCACCGTCTCGCTCACCAGCACCTGCATCCAGGTCTTGTGGTGGAGCCAGAGCAGCACGGAGATCCCGCCCAGAGTCAGGAGCAGGACCAGGGGGAGCGTGATGGCCGTCTCCGCGGTGATGGAGCCCCGCTCCCGCGCCAGGATTCGCTTCATCGGCACCTGCCTCCCTAGGGTTCGAACACGGTTTGGAGCAGATACGCCGAGCGGGCCGTCACGATGAGGAACTGCCCCTCGGCCGCCGGCGGCTCGCAGAGCCTGCGGGCCGCCTGTTCCAGTTCGTCGGGCCCTTTCAGATCTTCCAGCGGCGTGAAGTCGGCGGGCGGGCCCTCGATCGCCTGCCGCCACAGATCCGCCGCCCACCCGGTCTGCCCGGCCAGGCGCTCGCCGCGCGCGGCGAGCGCCTCCGCCTGCCGCAGCACTTGCTCCCACTGCCCGGCCTCGTCCCGGATCTCCTGGTACCCCTGCCCGACGCGCTCCAGCAACCCGCCGAGGCCCAGACCGTCCGGGTCGATCGCCGTCAGGTCCGGCAAGGACGCCGCCTCCGCCTGCTGGGACCCGCCCCGCGTCCCGCCCGGCAGCGCCAGCGGCAGGCGGTAGCACATGGCCACCACGACGGCCTGATCCGAGACGCCATCCCCGGGCGCGGCTTGCGTCCGCATGATCAGCGCCCGGACCGCCCAGCGCGGCAGGCCGAAGCTCTCGGCGAAGCCGCCGTCGTACCGGTAGGCGCGGTCCGTCGCATCCAGCCGGTCGTGCAGGGCGACCGCGGCGGCGAAGTCCCGGGCCGCCCGGTTGGCCGCCATCGCCAGGGCCATCTTGGCGAAGGCCATGTAACCCGCGACCCAGCCGCCGATCACCAACAGGCAGAGCACGGGCACGACCAGCGCCACCTCCACGGCTACGCTCCCCCGCCGGTCCGCCGCCATCGACCGCAAGGCGACCACCTCCAAACCCTTTATCGTGCAATCAAATCGCTATGAGCAGTTGAACCATTGCGCCTCCTGATCCGTGAATAGGTGCAGGAGGTGAATTTGGAATGAACTCCCGGCTGCGCTATCTCCTGGCAGCCGCCTGCGCCGTTCTGGCCGGCCTGCTCACCGTCATCTACCTCGGGGGCGCGGGCAGTACTGCCGGGTCCGATCGGGAGATCATCTGGGTCGCCCGCCAGGAAATCTTCCCGGGCATGCAGATCCGGGACGACCTGCTGCAGCGGGTCGAGGTGGACGGCCCCACCCGGCGCCTGCTGGTCCGGGAGGCCCTCCCCCGGGCGGGCGCCGAGTCCCTGGGGGCGTGGTACGCCATGCGCGCCATCCAACCCGGCGAGCCCCTCATCCCCGGCGGGAACGTGAGCCCCGAGCCACCCGGAGGCGACCTCGTTTCCCCGGAGGACCTGCGCGTCGTCAGCCTGCGGGCCGAACAGGCGGGCCTGCCCGAGCTGCAGCCCTCAGAGGAAGTGGATCTCTACGTCGTCCCGGCCGAGGGCGGGGAGGCCCTGCGCATCCTTTCGGCCGCCCGCGTGGTGCAGGCCGAGTCCGAGTGGGTGAGCGTGCTCGTCCCTGAAGAGCAGGTGCCGCTGGTGCTCGCCGCGGCGGACGGCGTGACGGTGAAGGTCGTGCGGCGGCTGGAGGGGCTCCTGCGGTGACGCTCCGGGTCGCCCTGTGCGGCGTGGCCTCCGCCGCGGCCCAGCGCCTGCAGGGGTGGTTCGCGGCGCACCCCGCCCTGGAGCTTTCGGTGGCGTTTGCCGTACCCGACGTGGACAGCCTCCTCGACCGCCTGACCGTGGCGCCGGCCCACGCGGTCGTCATGGACGCGAGCCTGGGGCTGGAAGGGCTCTCCTGCGCCCGCGAGCTCCTCGCTGCCGGATATGCCGTGCTCTGCGTAGCCGGCGGCCCGGAACCTGCGGGACTGCGCCGTCGGGCAGCGGATCTCGGGCTGGCCTTCTCCCCGGACGCCGAGCCCCCGCGGGTGGCGGCCCTGCTGCGCCGGCTGCTGGGTCTCGGCTCCGGTGGCGCCGCGGCCGGGCACATCATCGCCTTTCACTCGCCCCGCGGGGGCGCCGGCACCACCACGCTGCTGCTGCACACCGCCCGGGCGCTGCACAGCCGCGGACACACCGTGGCAGTGGTCGAGGTGAGCGGCGGAGGCGGTGCCGCGCCGCTCCTGGGCGTCCGGCCCGGCGGTGGCTGGGGGGAGCTCGCCGGCGCCTCCCCGGACGACCTGCTGGGCGACCCGGCCGGACCGGAGCGGGTGGCGGCCGCGCTCCGGGAGGTCGAGCCCGGGTTCCACCTGCTCCCCAGCGCCGGTCCGGCCGCCATGGACGAGCTGAACCCCGACCTGGCGGAGGCGGTGCTGCGTCTGCTGGGAGCCTGCGGCTGCGCCTGCGTCCTGGTGGACACCCCGGCCGAGATGACCCTGCCGGCCGCGGCCGCACTGGCGGCAGCGGATGCCGTCTGCCTCGCCGGCCTGCCCGACGCCGTGTCGGCGTACCGGCTGGTGCAGGTGGAGGCCGTGCTGGCAGGCCTCCAGATCCCGCCCGGGCGCGTTCACCTGGTCCTGAACCGCGTGCGGGAGCCGGTGCCGCCCGCCGTCGAGGAGGCGCTGGCCTTCCTGCCGTATCGCCCGGCCGTGCGGGTCCCCGAGGAGGCGAGGCCGGCCGTCGACCCGGCCGGGCGGTTTGCCGGCTTCCGGCCGGGCAGCGGCGCCTCCCGCGCCCTGGAGAAGCTGGTGGAAGCGCTGAGCGGAGAGGTGATGGGCAGATGAACGGCGGCCTGCGGCAACTGATCGAGCGCAGGCAGGGGCGCACGGGCGCCACCGGCGCGCCGCGGGCGCATGACCGGTTCCGCCCGGTGATCGAGGCGGTGCGCGAGCGCCTGCGTGAAGACGGCCCCCCGCTGGGCGCGCTCCCGGACCGCGAGGCGCGGGACCACATATGGGGCCTGCTGGAAGAGGTCCTGGCGGAGCGCTTCCCCTACCTGAACCCCACGCACGCCGACAAGGCGGCGCTGGTCGACCGGCTCCAGTACCAGATTTACGGCTTCGGCATCCTGGACCCGCTCCTGCAGGACGACACCGTGAAGGAGATCATGGTCAACGGGCCGGGGCGCGTGTTCGTGGAGCGGTCGGGCCACCCCGAGCCGGCCGTGGATGAGGACGGGCGACCCATCGCCTTCGAGAGCGAGGCGGAGCTGCTTCACCTGATCGAGCGCATCGTGGCGCGGGTCAACCGCAAGGTGGACGAGGCCACGCCCATCGTGGACGCTCGCCTGCCCGGCGGCGCCCGGGTGCACGTCGTCCTGCCCCCGGTGTCGCTCATCGGGCCGGTGCTGACGATCCGCAAGTTCCCCGGGCAGCCCCTGAGCCTGGAGCAGATGGTGGAGAGCGGTACGGTGACGCCGCTGGCGGCCGAGTTCCTGGAGCGGCTGGTGCAGGCCCGGTGCAACCTCGTTGTCTCGGGGGGCACGTCCACGGGCAAGACCACCTTCCTCAACGCCCTGTCGATGAAGATCCCGCCGCACGAGCGGGTGATCACCATCGAGGACTCCGCCGAGCTGCAGCTCACCGGCCTGTCCAACCTCGTCAGCCTGGAGGCCCGCCCGCCCAACGTGGAGGGCAAGGGGGCGCTGACGATTCGGGACCTGGTGCGGGCGTCGCTGCGCATGCGGCCCGACCGCATTGTCGTCGGCGAGTGCCGCGGCGGGGAGGCCCTGGACATGCTCCAGGCCATGAACACGGGCCACGACGGGTCGCTGACGACCGTGCACGCCAACTCCGCGCGGGACGCCCTGGCCCGCATTGAGACCATGGTGCTTATGTCAGGGGTGGACCTCCCCCTTCCGGCCATCCGGCAGCAGGTGGCGGCGGCCGTGGACTTCATCCTCCACCTGGAGCGCCTGGCCGGCGGCTCCCGCAGGCTGCTGCAGATCCTCGAGGTCGTCGGCGTGCAGGGCGGCGAGGTGGTCACCCAGCCCGTGTTTCAGTACGACCTGGAGGCCGGAGAACTGGTTCCCGCGGGCAGGCCGGTCGCCCGCCGGGAGAAGTTCCGGATGGCCGGGGTCCTGCTTCCGGAGGGATTGTGATGCGATATGTCATCGGAACCCTCACGGCCGGAGCGGTCTTCCTCGCTCTGATGCCCGGTGGCCCGCAGACCAGGAACGCCGTGCTGCTCCACCGGCTTCCCGCGGCGGCGGGCGACCGGATGCTCCGCTTCGTGCCACCCGGCGTGTTCGCGCTGATCCTCCTGCTCACGGGCTCATGGATCACCGCCCTCATCAGCCTGCCGGCGGGTTTCCTGCTCCTCCGAACGGTGCGGGATGCGCTCGCCCGCCGGGAGGCCCAGGAACTGCGCGACCAGTTGCAGGAGGCCCTGTTGTCGCTGGCCACCTCGCTGAAGGCCGGCCAGTCGCTCCCCCATGCGCTGCAGCGCTGCGCGGCGGAGATGCGCCGGCTGCACCCCGGCGGCGGCGGGCTGGTCGAGGAGATCGAGCTGGCCGCCCGGGAGGTCGACCTGGGCACACCGGTGGACGAGGCGCTGGTGACCCTGCAGAGGCGCGTCGCCCTGGAGGAGGTCTCGGCGCTCGTCGACGCCCTGGTGACCACGCGCCGGCGGGGCGGGAACATCGTCGAGGTGATGGGCAACGTGGCCCAGATGGTCGCCGACCGCCTGGCCATCGAGCGGGAGATTCAGGTGCTCACGGCCCAGAAGCGCACGGAGGCCGCAATCCTCGCCCTCATCCCCCTGGGCATCTACCTCGTCGTTCGCATCACCAACCCCGCTTACCTGGGGGTGTTCCACGCGACCCCTTGGGGGCAGGTCGCCCTCGGGGCGATCCTGCTCACCGTGGCCGCCGGGTACTGGATGGCCCAGCGCATCGCCAGCATCGACATCTGAGGGATCGGAGGGGGCGGTATCGTGACGCTCACGATCGCACTGCTGACGGCCGGCGCCGTGTTCCTGGTCCTGTTGCCCCGGAGTGGAACGCCGTACGGAGAGAGCCTCTGGGAGCATCGCCGATCTCAGGGGGTCCACGCCCGGCTCATCGGCCTGCTGGCGGATCGCCTGGGCTCGGGCCGTCTGGTGCGGGAGCTGGCCGTCTCAGGGCTCGGCCTGACCCCGGAGGAGCTCGCGGCGCGGAAGCTGCGCCTGGCAGGCCTCGCCCTTGCCGCCGCCCTGCTGCTTTTCCTCCTGGGGCAACCCGTGCTCGGGTGGCTCGGCCTCGCCGGGACGGTCTGGGCGTTCCGGGCTCCGGACCTGGAGATCGCTCGTGCGGCGGCGGCCCGCCGCAGGGCGGTGCAGAGGGATCTCCCCTACTTCCTCTTTACCCTGGCCGTGCTCACCGAGTCCGGACTGCACCTGCTGCCGGCCTTGGACCACTACGCCCGGAACAGCCGCGGGCCACTGGGCGACGCCGTTCGCACCGCGCTGGCTGAGATCCGGTTGGGGCAGCCGCCGGCTTTGGCGTTCCTGGACATGGCGCAGCGGCTGGACGTCCGGGACCTCACCCGCAGCGTCGGCGCCCTCGTGCAGACCATGGAGAAGGGGACTGAGGGGATCGCCGCCACCCTCCGGTTGCAGGCTGCGGAGGCCTGGGACAGGCGCCGGCGCCTGGCGCAGGAGGCAGGGGCCCGGGCCAGCGTGAAGCTGCTGCTTCCCCTGGTGCTGTTCGTCCTGCCGCCGGTGCTGGCCATGGCGGCCGGGCCGGCGATCTATGCCTTCCTCACCCAGCTCGGTCCGTGAGCCAAGCCCCCTGGTCCGCAGGGGGCTTGGTCTCGCCCTCACTTCTTGTTCACCGCGCTGTTGAGCTGCGTCGTCACCTTGTTGAAGGTCTTGTCCAGGGCCTTGTTGAGGCCGGTCAGGGTGGTGATCAGCACCACGGCGATCAGCGCGATGATCAACCCGTACTCGGTCATTCCCTGCCCTTCCTGGCGAACCAGCAGACGACGGAACCCCTTTGCGATCCTGCGCACCGCGAACTCATCCTTTCCTTACTGTTTATGCATTTATTAGAACAGGCACGGAGAGGTCACCCGCACACCGCCGATCCAGGCCTCCTGCCCCAACCACTCCCGCCGGACCAGCTCCGCCGTGGTCCTGGGCCCGGGGGTGGCCACGGTTAGCGTGTCGACCCCCACGAGCGGGAGCAGCAGCGCATCCACCTCGAGGACTGCGGCGACGCCGACCCTCAGTTGCCTGGGCCTGAGCTTGCCATCGGTCTCGATCTCCACCGTCACGGGACCCACCGTGCGGGCCTGGCCGCCCCAGCGGACGTTCATCTGGAAGGCCTCGGCCGCGACCGCCTGCACGGCCGCCCAGCCGGACCGGGGCTCGATCCAGCACTCCGCTGCGTGGTAATGCCGGGCGCAGCGCACGTTGTGCCCGGAACACTGGTCGGCCCAGATGCGGTGGGCATCGGGCCACACCTCGGCCTCGGGCCCCCGGATCACCGCCGGGGCGATCTCCACCCAGTTGTCGACGAGGGTGCACTTCAGTTCCGGCTCCTCCCCGGGCAGAGCCGGGGGAACCTGCTCGCACTTCATGACCGGTTGGTTCTCCTCCCTGCGGAACCAGGCCTCGACCACGTACCGGGTCTGCTGGACGCCCGCCAGGGCTGCAGCCTCCTCGGCGGTCCGCAGCTGCTCCCGGAGCACGAAGACGCGGCCGATGTCCAGCGCGAAACCGATGGCGAGCAGCGCGACGGACCAGATAAAGACGAAGAGCGCCGACGTCGACCCCCGCTGCTGGGTGAGAAACCGCTTCACTTCAGGCTTTCCCCCTGCTCGATCAGAAACGTGGCGGACGCCGTGATCGGCACGGTGTCGCCCCCCGCCGCGCCCGATCCTCCCAACAGGGCGCTGAGCAGGGGCAGGTACGACGGCTGGTGGTACGTGACCCACACGGTGACGGCGCCGGCGTTGGTCTCTACCTCCACGTCCCGCGCGGGATCAAAGTAGACCGTGCCGCCGTCCGCCCGCCTCAGGTACATGCTCTGGTCGGCGGCCTGCCTGGCGGCGGCCACCCGGCTGCCCTGCACCCGGAGGAGGCTGGCCGCCCGCGCCCCGGCCCGGGCCGCGCCCGATACCACCATCCAGCTGTGTGCGAACATCCCGAAGACCGGGATGCACAGGACCAGGTACAGCAGGATCGGCGCCAGGAGCGCGAACTCCACCATCTGGCTTCCCCGCTGACTGCGCAACAGGCGGCGCAGCATCAAGGCTCATCCCCCCGTTGACCGCGTAACAGGCGGCGCATCGTCAATGCTCATCCCCCCGAGAACTGGCGGATCAGCCGCAGCACGGCCGGCCCCAGGATGATGGCGATGGTCGGCATGAGGATCAGCAGGGCCATGGGCACCCGCATGCGCACCGAGGCCTCCTGGGCCTTCTGCTGCGCCTGCTGCTGCTTGCGCTGGCGGATGGCCCGCATGGTGAACCGGAGCTGTTCGGCGATGGAGACGCCCCACTGGTGGCTCTGCTGCAGCGCCGAGACCACCTCTTTGAGCTCCGGTGACTCGTGCCGGTCCATCAGGTCGCGCCATGCCCGCTGCGCCGGCTTGCCCGCCGCCATCTCGTGGACCGTGCGGAGCATCTCGCCGGAAAGCAGCCCCGGGCTTTCCTCGGCCACCCGCCTGACCGCCTCCGTCAGGCTGAGACCCGACTCCAGGCAGGTGGCGAGCAGGTGGACGAACTGGGGCAGTTCCCGCCGGATCTGCCGGGTCAGCTCGCTGACCCGGCGGCGCAGCCAGGCCCGGGGCGCCCAGAGGCCGATGAGGAACCCCAGGACAGCGCCCAGCCAGCCGTGCAGGCCCAGGAGCGCGAGGGCCAGGGCGAAGGCGAGCACGAGCTGCAGGAAGTAGAACTCCTCCGCCCGGATCCCGCCCGGACGCCCCGCCCAGAGCAGGAGCTGCCGCAGCTCGTCCAGGGACCCGACGCCGGGCACCAGCGGCAGCCGGGGCAGCACCCGCTCCCGCAGCCAGTCCTGCATCCGAGCGCCCCCGGCCGGGCCAGCGGCGACGGTGCCCGCCCGCTCGACCATCGCCCGCAGCCTGCGGCGCCGGGCGGTGGCCAGGTCGTACACGCCGAGTCCGAAGAGCAACACGGCCAGGAACGACCAGGTTGCTGCCATGCGATTCACCTCTCACCAGTTGCGCACGTCCGTGATCCGCCAGATCAGCAGCCAGCCGAGCGCCATGGCGCACAGGCTGCCGAGGATGAGCATCCGGCCCAGGGGGTCGGCCAGCGCTTCGCCGAAGTACGCGGGGTTCTGGTAGCTGACGGCGGCCATGACCACCAGCGGGACCGCGGTCACCAGCCGCGCGCTGGCCTTGCCCTCGGCGTTGGCCGCCTCCATCGCCCGGAGGAACTGGCGATCCTCCACCAGCTCGCGGGAGATGGACTCCAGCACCCGGTCCAGGTCCGCCCCGGCCTCCCCCGCCACCTTGCACGCCACCACGACGCTGGTGAACTCGCTGAGGCCCACCCGGTCCTGGATCATCGCCAGGGCGTCGCCGGCGGGGGCCTGAAGCTGCATGGCCCGCTCCACCCGCAGGAACTCCGCGCGCATCGGCTGCGGGGCCTGCTGCACCACGGTCTGCACGGCCTGGTAGAGGGTACCCCCGGCCCGGATGACACTGGCCATGAGCAGGAGCGTCTCGGGCAGCTGCTCCGCGAACCGGGCCGCCCGAACGCGGGCCCGCTGCCGGATGAGCAGCAGCGGTCCGACCAGGCCCACGAGCAGAATGACCGCGGCGCGGGTCGGGTCGCCGGCCAGAGTGAGCAGGGCGGCGAGCCCGCCGCTGGTCCCGACGACGAGCAGCAGGTGGCGCCGGGTCAGGTTCAGCCCCGCCTGCCTCGCCTCCCGCTCGAGCCGTTCCAGCGGCCCCGGGACCCGCGGCAGGGCGGCACCCTCCTGCTCCAGGGGGTCGCGCCCCCGGAGGATTCGCTCGGCCAGCCGGGAGCGGCGCCGGAGAATCCCCGCCAGCCCGCCCAGGGCCAGCGCCACCGCCAGGAAGGTGAAGAGTGCGGCGAGGTACTGCACGTCCTACCCCTCCTCCCACAGGTAGCGCCTGGCGATACGCTCCGGCCGGCCGCCGGTGCGCTCCAGCCGGTCCAGCGCCGGGTTCCACCGGTACAGCGGCCGGAGGCGGTACCCCTCCTCCTCCAGGTCGACCTCAGCGATCTCCGCGATGCGCCGTTGCCCGGAGCGGAGCCGCGCACAGTGGATGATCAGCTCGAAGGCCGAAGCCACCTGCTGGCGGATGGCCCGGATCGGCAGGCCGCTGTCCGCCATGAGGACCATGGTCTCCAGGCGGGCGAGGCCGTCCCGGGCGCTGTTGGCGTGCAGCGTGGAGAAGCTGCCGTCGTGGCCGGTGTTGCAGGCCTGCACCATGTCCAGGGCCTCGCCGCCCCGCACCTCGCCGACGATGATCCGGTCGGGGCGGAGCCGCAGGGCGGTGCGCACCAGGTCGCGGATCGTGATGGCCCCCTGCCCCTCGGCGTTGCCGCTGCGGGTCTCGTACCGCAGGACGTGCGGCTGCTGAAGCTGTAGCTCCGCCGCGTCCTCGATGGTGATCACCCGCTCCTCGGGCGGGATGAAGGCCGACAGGGCGTTCAGCACCGTCGTCTTCCCGCTGGAGGTGCTGCCCGTGACCAGCATGTTGCACCGGGCCCGCACTGCCCGGCGGAGGAAGTCGGCGGCCTCCGCGGAGAGCGTGCCGTTCTCCACCAGCGCCTGCCAGCCGAGCATGCGGGGGTTGAACTTGCGGATGGCGAGTGCACAGCCGTCCAGCGCCGGCGGGGACAGCGTGGCGCAGACCCGGCTGCCGTCGGCGAGGCGCGCGTCCAGGATGGGGTGGCGCTCGTCGATGCGCCGCCGGATCGGCTGGGCGATGCGCTCCGCCAGGTGACGCACCGCCTGGTCGCTCTCGAAGGCGAGCCCCTCCACCCGCTCCAGGCGGCCCTGTCGTTCAATCCAGATGTCGTCGTAGCGGTTGACCAGGATCTCCGTGACCTCCGGATCGTCCATCAGCGGCTGCAGGACACCGAAGCCCACCAGGTCCTGGACCAGCCGGGTGACCATCGTCTCGCGCACCGCGGCCGGCACGGAGCCGTCCCGGTCCAGCATGGCCGTGATCCGCTCGCGGGCCAGGAGCCGCAGGGCGGCGTCGGACGGCCGGAGGAGAAGGTCGCCGCTGATCTCCTGCAGCAGCCGCTCGCGGACGTACTCCCGCAGCCGTTCGTACTGAACCTGCGCGGCCGGGTCGCGCACCAGTGCGGCGCCGACCCGCCGCTGAAGCAGCGCTCGGCTGGTCAATTACGCCCCCTCCCTGCCGGCGATGGGCCAGAGCCGCGCCAGCAGCCCGGCCCCGAACGGAGATGTCATCGGCTGCGGAGGCGCCTCGGACTCGACGATCCCCCTGAGCAGGGCCTGCGCCGCCCTCCCCACGGGAGTCGTCACGGACAGGGCCGCCTGCAGGTCTCCCCGGTTGATCGCCTGCGCCGCCTGCCGGCTGGAAGGCACCGCCCCCAGCACGGGGAACGGACTCAACTCCCGGATGTCCGCCGTGCCGATCTCCTGCCCGTCCGCCTCGCGGTTCACGACCACCCTGAACTTCCCGGCGGGCAGCTTCAGGAAGTCCAGCTCGCGCGCGACCCGCTTCAGCGGCGTGAGGGCGAGCAGGTCGGGCGTGACGGGGACCAGCACCCAGTCGGCCAGGTCCAGCGCCACGAGCGTGGAGTCGCGCAGCCCCGCGGAGAGGTCGACAACCACGTGCAGCCCTGCCTCGGTCAGCGACCGCAGGGCCGCGTCCATCACGTCGGCGGAGAGCACCGCCTCGTCGATGAACCGCGTCGGGCCCGGCAGGACGAACAGGCGGCTGGTCCAGCGCACCAGGTGGTTCTCGACGTCCTCGGGCGCCACCCGGCCGGGCCAGGTGCCGATGTTGGGCAGGCTGGCCGACTGCAGCAGGGTCACCAGGTCCGGGTTGTCGGCGTTCCCGTCGACGATGGCGGTCCGCTGCCGCTCGCTGAGCCGCAGGGCGATCGCCACGGACAGGAGCGTCTTGCCCACGCCCCCCTTCGGGCTCCAGAGGGCGATGACCAGTCCTTTGGTCACGGCTCACCACCTCCTACCAGGCCCGCCACCGGTTGGGCGGCGGCCGGCCCCGCCCCGGAGGCCGCCGGCCCGGGCGGGGCCGCGGGTCTCGCCTCCGCCCCCGCCTGTGTCGCCTGCTCTGCCTCGCCCTGGCCGATCCCGTACCGCTCGAAGAAGACCTGCCGGTCGACGCCGGTGGTGACCACGGGCTCACCCGGCGCGACGTACGGGCTGGTCAGGAGCCAGACCATGCCGTTGGCCTGGGCGAAGGCGATCTCCTCGGCGGTGCGGGGCGTCACCTGGAGCACGACGGCGCTCGGGCCGCCCATGTCGTCCCGCTGCACGTGGAGGACGGGCACGCGGTGGGCGATCACCCGGGCCAGGGTGCCCCGTGGGGAGCGGTCCTGCCCGGCGTCGTGAGCCTCCGTCACGTCGGCGTTGATGGCGACCAGCACATCCACCGGATCGCCTTCCTGCAGGGTGCCGGCGACGCCGGTCGCCTGATCGACCCGCAGGGCCATGGCCCGCACGTCGGCCGACGGCTCGGCGGCCAGGCGGGCGGCGAGGCTGGACCCGCCCGCGGGCACCAGGTGCGCCTCCCGCAGGATGGTGCCGGGGATCAGCAGCGCCCGGGTGTAGCGCCCGTCGAGCAGCGCTGGGTCAGTGACGGCGTCGGCCGGCACCGCCTCCCGGGGGACGGTCGCCATCTGCACGGCCTCCGGGCCGACCGGCGTGTACGGCGGCACCTCCCGGACGACGGTCAGCACCGGGAAACGCTCTTCCCGCGCCTCCAGGAAACGGATGTTGAACCAGGCGGCCAGCAGGGCGCAGACGAAGGCGCCGAGCAGGGCCAGCCGCCCCAGATTTCCACGCATCCTCTCTTCCTCCCCAACCCCGGAACTGGCGGCTCACGGGACTACCGGCCCAGCCAGGCGAACCACTGGTTGCCCGGCCCGGACCGGGCCTGCTCCGGCCCCGCGGCGGCCAGCACGGGCGCCACCACCCCCAGCAGCTGCTCCAGGGCCTGGATGAGGCGCGCCGCGCCCGGGTCCGCCAGCCGGGTCACCGGCTGCCCCTGCCCCGCGGCACGCAGCACGGGTTCCGGGCTCAGCGGGATCGTCGCGGTCACGGGGAGCCCGAAGCAGTCCGCCACCTCCGCCTGCGTGAGGTGCGGGGTCTCCAGCCAGCGGGTGAGCACCAGGCGGCACCGGTCCCGCGCCAGCGTGCCCTTCGCCACCGCAGACTCGAACCCCCGGGCGGTGTCCAGCACGTCCGGGTAGTCCGGGGTCACGGTCACCAGCACGAGCTGGGCCAGGCGGGCCGCCGCGTCGCGCACGGGTCCGGGCCGTGCCTCCGGGTCGAGAATGATATAATCGAAGTGGCTGCGAAGCCCGTCCACCAGCCAGGCGATGGCCTCGGGCGTCACCTGCGCAACCAGGTCGGGCCGGCCGTCCGGCCCGCTCACCAGCGCCCAGTTGGGTCGGATCCAATGCAGGCCTTCCCCGGGCAGCCGCTGCCCCCGGGCCATGGCCTCAGCGACGTGTACCCAGCTCGGGACCTCCTGCTCTCGGCCCAGCAGCGGGGCCAGCGAGGAGTTGTAGGGATTCAGGTCGACGGTGCACACCCGCAGGTCGTCCGACCGGGCCAGCAGGTCCGCCAGCCCCAGGGCGATCGTAGACCGGCCGGCGCCGGGCTTGCCTCCCCAGAGCGCAACCACCTGCTGGCGCAGCACCCGGATGGCCGGCCGCTGCGCCGGGGGGCGGCTCCCGGACGGCTGTGGGCGCATGCGCCCCGCTCCCGGCGACCGCGCCGCGGGCGGTGAAGGCATGGCAGGCGGGAACGTGTTCGGCCGGGGCGTCAGCGGAGACGCCGCGGGTGGAGGCGGCGGGAGCGTACTGGGCATGGGCGCCTGTGGCGGCTGCGTTCTGATGGATGGCGGTGGCGGCGTAACCCGCGGGGCCGGTGGCGGCGCAGACGGCGTGCGGCCGGCGCCGGGCACTGCCGGCGGTCTGCCCGGACCCCCGGGTCCGGGCCCCGCCGCCGGGGGGACCGGCCCCCGGACCTGAAGCCCTGCGGGTGAGGGCTCCGGTCCCGGGACCTGAGGCGCCGCGTCTGAGGGCTCCGTTTCCAAGACCTGAGGCGCAGGAGGCGGGAGCGGCCTCCTCGGCGGAGGCGGGGGCGCCTGGCGGACCGGCCGTTGCGTGCGGCGCACCCAGGCGTCGATCTGCTGCGGGGTCAGCCGCTCCGACTGCAGCACCTCGGCCCCCTCGGGCGGGGCGGGGCCGCGTCCCTCGGTCTCGCTGCCCTCCGCCAGCCAGCAGAGCCGCAGCCCCTTCACCTGCGCCAGGGCGCCGACGTCGTGGAGGGCCGGGCTCACGAAAACCAGTGGCGGAGGCTCAGCCGCCAGCAGGGACAGGACGTCCGCGGCCCGCTCGCAGGCGGGCTGCGACACGAGCCGGAAACTCATGCACCCGGCCAGCAGCTGGTCGAGCAGCGGGTCACCCGTGCACGCCAACGCCGCGAGGCTCATGGCTCGGCCTCCCCTCGCCCAGGAGGCGCGCCAGCCAGTGGCGTGCACCTCCCTCTTCCTCCCTGGGCTCGCTCCGGCGGATGAACACCAGCCCCGACCTGCCGCCGAACGGCTGGGCGCCGGCGATGAGGGACGGGCCGGTCAGGCCCCGCCCGGCCAGGAGATCATCCAGGGCCCCGGCCAGCTCAGCCGGGTCGGAGGACTCCGACAGGTCGACGGCCACGGACTTCCCGGCCCAGGCCGCCAGGGACTCCAGTTGCTGAAGCAGCTGGGGCGAGCGGACGTGCCGGTGGTACAGCCGCTGCTCTTCCAGGAAAGGAAAGAGCCGTTCGTACCCCTCGGCGAGCGAGGCCGGGCCCAACGCCGCATAAAGCCGCGGACCCCGGGGAACCTCGTCGCCGTACGTGACGATGCGCCAGGTCCGGGTCATGATCACGGCGCCGTGCTGCGTCGCAGGTGGATTCCAGGTGGCCGGTGGCACGCTCATGGATCGCCCTCCCATCGTCACCAGGTATTTCCATGTCATATTTTACCAGCCCTGCTTGTTGATGCAAGAGGTTCGCAGGCATTTCATCTGAGAGCAAACTGGTACGACAGGAACAGTCACTGCAACAGTGGAATTGGGTTGAAACGAGGTGAGGGACATGCCGGCCGACTATCGCCCGCTGCTCGCGAGGGACGACCAGTTCAACCGCCTCTGCTCCATCCTCAGCGCTGTGGCAGAACACGGCTCGCTCCGCAAGGCGACGGAGGCCCTGGGCGTCTCGTACCGGTACGCCTGGGGCCTGGTGCGGCAGGCCGAGGAGGAGATCGGGACCCCGCTGCTCGTCCGCACCGTCGGAGGCGCGTCCGGCGGCGGGGCCCGGCTCACGGAGACGGCCGATGATCTTCTGCGGCGCTATCGCCTCCTCACGCGTGAGGCCTCCGTCATCCTGGCTCCGGAGGGGAAAGGCGAGGCCGTGGCCCGCCCCCTGCTCATGGCCTCCACCATCGGCCCGGTCGAGGTCGGCCTGGTGGATGCGCTGGTGGGCGCGTACCGCGCCGAGACCGGCCACTGGGTCCGGTACATCGCCGCGGGCAGCGGCCAGGCGCTGGACCTCGCCCGCGCCGGGCGGGTCGACCTGGTGCTGGTGCACGCGCCCGAGCTGGAGACCCGGTTCCTGGCGGACGGGTACGGCACCGGGCGCCACCCGCTGGCCCAGAACGACTTCGTGATCTGCGGCCCGACCGCGGACCCGGCCGGCGTCCGCACCGCCGCTTCCGCTGCCGAGGCCATGCGGCGCATCGCGCAGGGCGGCCACGCCTTCGTCAGCCGGAACGACCGCTCCGGCACCCACGTGCGGGAACTCCGGCTGTGGGAGCAAGCCGGGGTCGTCCCCGTGGGCCCCTGGTACCAGCCGTGGCCCCTGGGGGGACAGGGCAGCATCGCGACCATGCGCCATGCCGCGGCGATCGGGGCCTACACCCTGATCGACTCCGCAACCCTGGCCATGGCGTGCCCCGAGGGTTACGCGGGGCTTTTCCGCGGCGACCCCGTGCTGGTCAACCAGTTCTGCCTGATCCCGGTCAACCCCGAGCTCTTTCCGGCGGTCAACGGCGAGGGCGCCCGGCATTTCGTGGAGTGGGCCACAGGCCCCGCCGGCCAGGCCGTCGTTCGCACCTTCGGCGCTGACTCCTTCGGGAAGCCGCTCTTCCGCGTCCCGTGATCGGCGTGACAAATCCCGGTTGTCATCCTTACTTCGGTGCGTTATGCTCTAACTGGACATAACGGGAACTGTGCAGCAGCGCGGTATTTCGCACCTGTTATGTCCCGTTACTAACGCACTGAAGGGGGATCGTCACTGTGAAACGCCTGCACCGATTCGTGGTCCTCGCAGCCATCATGGGCCTCGTCGTCGGGTGCTCCGCCGGGCAGCAGCCCAGTGCCGAACAGCAGCCGAGCCAGCAGCAGGAGCAGCAGACCCAGCAGCCGGCCGAGCAGCCTTCGAGCCAGCCCGTGACGCCGGCTCAGCCCGAGCAGCCGGCAGCCCCCGAGAATCCTGAGCTGATCCTGGCCACCACCACGTCCACCGTGGACACCGGCCTGCTGGATGTGTTGGTGCCGATGTTCGAGGAGAAGACCGGGTACGTTGTGAAGACCGTCTCCGTTGGCACCGGCCAGGCGCTGAAGCTGGGCGAGAACGGCGAGGCCGACGTGCTGCTGGTGCACGCGCCGGACTCCGAGAAGCCGCTGGAGGAAGCCGGTGTGGTGATCAACCGCCAGCTGGTCATGCACAATGACTTCATCATCATCGGCCCGCCCGACGATCCCGCGGGCGTGAAGGGCACCACCACCGCGGCCGAGGGCCTGAAGAAGATCGCTGAGGTAGGGGCCATCTTCATCTCCCGCGGCGACGACTCCGGCACCCACAAGAAGGAGCTCGCCCTGTGGAACGAAGCCGGCATCGATCCCAAGGGGAACGATTGGTACCAGGAGACCGGCCAGGGCATGGGCGCGACCATCAACGTCGCGAATGAGAAACTGGGTTACACGCTGGCCGACCGGGGCACCTACCTGGCCCAGAAGAAGAACATCGACCTGGAGATCGTGCTCGAGGGCGACGCCCCGCTGCTCAACATCTACCACGTGATGCAGGTCAACCCCGAGAAGTGGCCGCTGGTCAACGCCGAAGGCGCGAAGGCCTTCGTCGAGTTCATGGTGGATCCGGAGGTCCAGGAGATCATCCGGACCTACGGCGTGGACAAGTACGGTGAGCCGCTCTTCTTCCCGGACGCCGGGAAGACGATCGAGGAGCTCATGGGCGGCTAGAACCTCGTGGAAGGCAGGTATGTAGCTTGAATCTGATCGGACAGGGCATCCTGGCCGCGCTGCGGATGCTCGCGTCCGGCGATGCGGAGCTCGTGCGAGTGACGCTGCTGACGATCAGGGTCGCCGGTACGGCGACCCTGCTCAGCATCCTGGTGGGCATCCCGCTGGGCTGCCTGCTGGCGCTCGCCCGCTTCCCCGGCCGCGAGTTCATGATCAGCCTGGTCAACGCCGGCATGGGCACGCCACCGGTCGTCGCCGGCCTGGTCGTGTCGCTCCTGCTCTGGCGCTCCGGCCCCTTCGGTTACCTCAAGCTGATGTACACCCCCACGGCGATGATCATCGCGCAGTTCATCATCGCCCTGCCCCTGGTCACGGGCTTCTCGCTGGCCGGCATCGGCCAGCTGAACCCCAAGCTGCACGACCAGATCCTCGCCCTGGGGGCCTCCCGGTGGCAGCTCTACTGGCTCCTCATCCGTGAGGCCCGCCTCTCGCTCCTGGCCGCGGTGATCGGCGGCTTCGGCGGCGTCATCTCCGAGGTCGGCGCCTCGACGATGGTGGGCGGCAACATCCTGGGCCGGACGCGCGTGCTGACCACCGCCACCGTCATGGAGGTCAGCAAGGGCAACTTCGACATCGCGATCGCGCTGTCCATCATCCTGATGCTGCTGATCTGGTTCGTCACGTACGCCCTCACCCGGCTCCAGCAAAGGGGGCGGCCGCAGTGACCGCGCTGCTCGAAGTCACCGACGTCAAGGTGAAGCGGGGCAACCGGGTGGTGGTGGATGTCCCCCACCTCGCCATTCAGCCCGGCGAGGTGCTCGCGGTCATCGGCCCCAACGGCTCCGGCAAGTCCAGCCTGGTGCACGCCCTGGCCCTGCTGATCCCCGCCTCCTTCGGCAGCTACCTCTGGGAGGGGCGGCAGGTCAGCCTCCCGCAGGAGGCGCTGGCCCTGAGGCGGAAGATGGCCGTGGTGTTCCAGGAGTCGCTGCTCCTCACGGGCACCGTGCTGCAGAACGTGACCCTCGGGCTGCGGCTCAGAGGGGTGCCGGCGTCCAGGCACCGCGCGGTGGCCATGGAGATGCTGGAGCAGCTGCGCATCAGCCACCTGGCCAACCGCTCTGCCCGGCAGCTTTCCGGCGGCGAGGCGCAGCGGGTCTCCATCGCCCGGGCCCTGGCCACGTCCCCGCGCCTGCTCTACCTGGACGAGCCTATGGCCTCCCTGGACGTGCTGGCCCGTTCCCGCCTGCTCGCCGACCTGCGGCGGATCCTGACGGCCTCGGGCACGGCCACGCTCTTCGTGACCCACGACTTCACCGAGATCCCGCCCCTGGCGGACCGGGTGGCCGTGCTGGGCGAAGGGAAGCTCCTGCAAATCGGAACACCGGCGGAGGTGTTCAACCAGCCCGCCACCCCCCTGGTGCGCGACCTGGTGCAGGTGGCGCACGACCTGGTGCGGACCCTGGATTCAAGGCCGCGGCAGGAAGCCCCGGAGTCCGGGTGGAACTGAACAGGGACGCATTCAATCAGGAGGCACCTGGATGGCTGACAAGTGGCGTCCCTTGCTCAACCTGCTGAAGGACATCCTCTACGGCGTCCTGCTCTGGCTGCTCATCATCACCTTCGTCGGGCAGGTGCGGGAGGTTCCCACGGGCTCGATGGAGCCCACGATCCTGGTGGGCGACCGGTTCTGGACCGACAAGCTGCTGCTGCGTTTCGGCTCCATCCAACGCGGGGACATCGTCGTCTTCGACCCGCCCCCGCCCGTGCAGGCGGAGTACCCGTACATCAAGCGGGTGATCGGCCTGCCAGGCGAGACGGTGGAGATTCGGGACGGGCAGCTCTTCATCGACGGCGAGCCGCTCAGCGAGCCGTACATCGCGGAGCCGCCCCGCTACCGCTACGGACCCGTCACGATCCCCGAGGGCTACTACTTTGTGCTCGGCGACAACCGGAACCAGTCCAACGACAGCCACGAGTGGGGGCTGCTGGAGCGGAAGCGCATCTTCGCCCGGGCCGTCTACCGCATCTGGCCCCTGGACCGCATCGGTCCCATCGACTGAACCGACCACCCCCTTCCCGCCCGGCGGGGAGGGGGTGCTTTGCGCCGGTATGGGGGCTGCCGCCCGTGGGGATCGTAGAGAAAAGGCGCGCTTCGCGGCGCCGCGGGCAGGGGCGGGGCACGGCGGCCTCGAAGTGTATTAGGACCTGCTAATATGACTAGGTGAAGGTGATGGCCTTGGGCGCCCTCCGACTTGTTCCCTGTGGTGACCGTGCCCTGCTGTGCTATCTGGGCGAGGAGCTGGATGAAGCGACCAGCCGGCTGGTCCACAGCCTGGCCGAGGCGCTGCGCGGCGCCCACCCGGCCATCGTGGAGGTAACGCCGGGGTTCCACGCGCTCATGGTGGAGTACGACCCGGTCCGCATCCGCCTGGACCACCTGACGGCGATGGTGCAGGAGGCCGCCGGCCGGACCTCCTCCGCAGAGGTGCGGGAACGGGTCGTGGAGATCCCCGTCGTCTACGGCGGCGAGTACGGCCCCGACCTGGACGCCGTCGCCGCCCGTGCGGGGCTCACGCCCGAGGAGGCGGCCGCACGGCACGTCGCCGGCGCCTACCGGGTCTACTGCCTGGGCTTCAGCCCCGGCTTCCCCTACCTGGGCGGGCTGGACCCGATTCTCGCCACCCCGCGGCTCGACGACCCTCGCGTCCACGTGCCGGACGGTTCGGTGGGCATCGGCGGGAACCTCACCGGCATCTACCCCGGCGACGCGCCGGGAGGCTGGCGGCTGATCGGGCGGACCCCCGTCCGGCTGTTCGACCCGCGCCGGGAGCCGCCGGCGCTCCTGCGGCCGGGCGACCGGGTGCGCTTCGTCCCCATCGACCCTGCGGCGTACACCGAGATGGAACAGCGGGAGCAGGCCGATCCTCCTGCGCTGCCCGTCTTCGCTCCCGGCCGCACCGGCCTGCGCATCGTGCAGCCAGGCTGGCAGACCACCCTGCAGGACCTGGGCCGGCGGGGCTACACCGCCTACGGCGTTTCGGTAGCCGGGGCCGTGGACCAGCAGTCGCTCATGATCGGCAACTGGCTGCTGGGCAACCGCGCCCGCACCGCCGCGCTGGAGATCACCCTCACCGGCCCGGAGATCGAGTTCACGGGGCCGATCGCGTTCGCGCTCACCGGCGCGCCGATTTCGGCGGAGCTGATCCCGGCGGACGGCGGGTCGCCCCGACCCGTCCCCGGTTGGACGTCGGTCCTGGCGGGCCCCGGGGACCGGCTGCGGCTGGGCGCCGTCACCGCCGGCTGCCGCGCCTACCTGTGCGTGGCGGGCGGCATCGACCTGCCGCCCGTCCTTGGCAGTCTCTCCGAGGACCTGTTCGGCCACATCGGGCCGCTGGGCAGGCCCCTGCGCGCCGGGGACTGGCTGCCGGTCGGGCTGCCGCTCCACCCGCCGGCCGATCTGGCGGGGCGGTCGCTGCCGCCGGATGCGATTCCCCCCTTCGAGGGGCAGGCCGTGATCCGGCTGGTCCTGGGGCCGCAGGCCGACCAGTTTTCCGAAGAGGCCATCTCCCGGCTCTTCGCGGAAGGCTTCCGCGTGGGGCCCCGCGCCGACCGGCAGGGGCTGCGGCTGGAAGGGCCCAGGCTGCAGCCGGATGCACCGGCGGCGATGCTCTCGGAGCCGATCCCGCCGGGCGCGCTGCAGGTGGTGCCCAGCGGGCAGCCGATCCTGCTGCTCAGCAACCGGCAGACCCTCGGCGGCTACCCCAAGATCGCCACGGCCGTCTTCACGGACCTGTGGCGGGCGGCGCAGCTGAAGGAGGGCGACCGGGTGTCATTCGAGCAGGTGGACGTGGCGGAGGGCCACGCCATCGCCTGGCAGGAGCGCCGCCGCCTGGGGCAGATCCGCCGCTACCTGGAGCGGCGGACCGCGGCGGTGTTCCGGCCATCCGGCGCTGTTCAGGCGACGCTCCCCCCGGCCGCTGCGGCTCAGGTGACGCCCCCCACGGCCCCAGCGACGGCCGGGGCAGCGGCGGCCCGCCCGGGCGCGCGCGTCTACCGCATCACGGTCGGCGATACGGAGTTCCTCTGCGAGGTCGAGGAAGTGCTCGATTAGGCAGAACCCGTTTGGGACTCGGGCAACCGACCCGCCGGGTCCAACACCCACGAAAAAACCGGGTCCCCGCGAGGGGTACCCGGTTCTCATCTTGTGCCCCAGCCACCGTCAGCCCCGGTGCTTTCCGCTTACCGCTTGCTCGCCACGGCGGCCCGTTTCATCCGCCGGACGGGGATGTTGGCCACGAGGGCCACCTGGTTCTCGGCTGTCTGAAGGGTGACGTCCATCCCGTCCTCCTCGATCTCCATGTAGCGGGAGATGACCTCAATCAACTCCTCCTTCAGGGTCTCGAGGAACTGCGGCGATACGTTGGTCCGGTCGTGGACGAGCACCAGGCGCAGACGCTCCCTGGCGATATCCGCACTCGAGTGATCGCGTCCGAAGACCCGGGAAATGAGATCCAGCATGCGACGCCCCCCCTTCTAGCTCCGGCCGAGCCCCACAATGCGCTTGAACCTGGACCAAAGGGATTCCTCCGCCTCCAGGTCCATGATCGGCACCGCCTCACCCATCAGCCGCCGGGCGATGTTCTGGAACGCCTTGCCCGCCTTGCTGTCGCGGGAGTAGACCGCCGGTTCACCGCGGTTGGTGGAGACGATGATGTGATCGTCTTCAGGCACCACGCCCAGCAGGTCCACGGCGAGCATCTCCAGCATGTCGTCGATCTCGAGCATGTCGCCGCGTGCGACCATGCGCGGCCGCACCCGGTTCACGATGAGCATGGCCGGGCTCCTGTCCCCATCCTGGGCATCCCACAACCCGATGACGCGGTCGGCGTCTCGCACCGAGGAGACTTCGGGGTTCGCCACAATGATCGCCTTCTGGGCGCCGGCAATGGCGTTCTTGAAGCCGTCCTCGATGCCCGCGGGGCAGTCCAGCAGCACGAAGTCGAACTCCCGCGCCAGCTGCTCCGTCAGGTTCTTCATCTGCTCGGCCGTGACGTCCTTCTTCTCCCGGGTCTGGGCCGCAGCGAGCAGATAGAGATTCTCGTTACGCTTGTCCTTGATGAGCGCCTGCTTCAGCCGGGCATTGCCCTCGACGACGTCAACGAGGTCGTACACGATCCGGTTCTCCAACCCCATCACCACGTCGAGGTTGCGCAGGCCGATATCGGCGTCCACCAGCACGACCCGGTTGCCCAGCTGGGCCAGTGCCGTGCCCAGGTTGGCCGTCGTCGTCGTCTTGCCCACGCCGCCTTTGCCCGAAGTCACCACGATGACCTGTCCCATCAACGATCCTCCTTCGCGCCGACCGCTTCCAGCGCACTCGCCTGGCGTTTATCCGCGGACGCCTCAACCACAATGAGGTCACCCCGGATGCGCGCCACCTCAGGGTAGGACTGTGGAGCGTCACCGTCGGGCGCCCGCCCGATCACCTCTGCGATCCGGAGCTGCGTGGGTCGGAGCTTGGTCGCCGCCACGATGGCCGTTCGGTTGCCGGTGCATCCGGCGTGCGCCACGCCCCGAAGCGCACCCATGACTACGATGTGGCCGGCCGCCACCACCACCGCACCCGGGTTGACGTCCCCAAGAATGATCACGTCCCCGTTATGCCGGATCTCCTGTCCGGAGCGGACGGTCTTGGTGACCACCAGTGCGGTCTCGGACGGCGGTTGCGGCGCCGGCGGCGCCCCGGCCTCCGGTGCCTGCACCTCGGCTACGGGGTCTCCCTCCTCCTTCACGCTGAGGAGCACCATCCCAGCCCGCTGCAGGGTCTGCTCGAGCGCTTCCCTGTCTTCTGCGGAAAGACGGCGGTTGCCCACGTGAACCTGGACCCTGCCGCCTGCGAAAAACCGGCCACTGCTGGCAAGCCGGTCTGCAAGCCGCTCCAGCACCGCAGAGAACTCACCCTCATCGGGGAGCAGCACCACGAGTCCAGTTCTGGTCGTCCCGCGAATGACAATATCCTGACGCATGCCCTCTTCACGACCCTGGCGGTAGTTTTATCCTCTTCGTGTAGTTCGCCTCGGGAAGCGAATCTCCTTCTGCGATTTACAAATAATGTCGGTGACGACTGCCACCGACATTGCTGCCACGAAACCGGCACCTAGCGGCGCCTGAGAACGATGACCCCGCGCGGATCGGGCTTGATGAAGGCGTAGAGCCGGAAGATGCGCCAGTAGACGAACACGCAGAGCACGGTGTCGTAGATCAGCGAGGGCAGCAGTTTGCCGCCGAACTCGGACAGGGAGATGCTGCGGCCGAAGATGGTGAGGCAGATCAGCACCACGGTCTGCCCGAGGGCCGACCCGATCACGCCGCCGAAGACCGGCAGGAGGAGGTTGTCCTTGAAGACCCGCTCCTCCACCAGGCCGGCGACAAACCCCACCAGGCTCCCGGCCAGGGCGTGGCTGCCGATGAGCTGGCCGATGGTCAGGTCGATGAGCAGCCCGCCGCCGAACCCCACCCCGAGGCCCACCTGCCACCCGAAGAGGAGGCCGCAGGCGACCGCGACCACGAGCACGACGTTGGGGACGACCCCGGCGATGGCCAGGTACGGGCCCAGCACGCTCTGGATGAGGTAGGCCACGAGCACGATCGCCGTCAGGGCCCAATACCTCATGGCGCGCTCGACCCCCTGTCATCCTCGGTCCGGGTCAGCACCACCTGCACGACTTCCAGCTTGTGGACATCCACCGCAGGGCGCACGATGGCAGACTTGACGAACGAGGTGCTGGTATCCACCTCTTCGATCCAGCCCACCAGCAGGTCCGCGGGCATCACGCCCTGCCCGGAGGTGTAGACGGGCTGGCCGACCTCGACGGAGGGGTCGGTGGACCAGAAGCGCATGCGCAGGTAGCCGCCTTCCACCGTCTCCAGCACGCCCTGCTCCCCGTTGGGCAGCTTCGCGCCGGCCCCGAAGCCGCCCTCGCTGAAGCCGGCGTCGCTGATCAGCTGGACCGTGGAGCTGTACGGCGTCGTGTAGGCGACCTTGCCCACGAGCCCCTGCCAGTTCACGACGGCCATGCCCTGCCGCACGCCGTCGCGGCTGCCCTTGCTGATGATGATGGTCTGGTACCAGTTTTCGGCCGAACGGCTGATGACCTCCGCCGTGAGCATGGGGTACGCCGTCCGCTCCTTCAGGCCGAGCTCGCTCCGCAGCCGCTGGTTCTCGTGCTGCAACTGCACAATGAGGGCCCGGTCCTGCGCCATCTCCGCCACCTGCTCCCGCAGGGCGGCGTTCTCCTCGCGCAGCCGGGTCAGCTCACGTATGGAATCGACGATGCCCCGGGTCTGATCACCGACCCAGTCCGTGGCCACCTGGAACGGGTACAGCAGCGTGGCGATCCCCTTTTCCAGGGGAGTGACCGCGGTGCGCCCGCGCGCCGTCAGGGCCATCGTGATGAAGATGACCATCAGCGCGCCCAGGGCCACGCCAAGAAGGCGCAGGTGCTTATTATATCGCATGGGTGACAGCTTCACGCCCTCCGGACGGCCGGCGCAGAGCTAGGAGTTGCGCGCCACCCGCTTCAGAATATCCAGGTTGTCGAGGCACTTGCCGCAGCCCTTCACGACGCACAGCAGCGGCTCATCCGCCACATGCACCGGCATGCCGGTCTCCTTGGAGACGAGCAGGTCGAGCCCCTTCAGCAGGGCGCCGCCGCCGGTCATGACGATGCCGCGGTCCATGATGTCGGCCGCCAGCTCGGGCGGGGTGTTCTCGAGGGTGATCTTGATCGCCTCGATGATCGCCGCGACCGGCTCGGCCAGGGCCTTGCGGATCTCGTCGGACGTGACCCGCAGCGTACGGGGCAGGCCGGTCACGAGGTCGCGCCCGCGGATCTCCATCGACTCCTCCTCGCCGGTGGGGTAGGCGGAGCCAATGGTCTGCTTGACCTCCTCGCCGGTGCGCTCGCCGATCAGGAGGTTGTAGTTCCGCTTGACGTACTGCACGATCGCCTCGTCCAGCTCATCGCCGGCCACGCGGATCGACTTGGCGGTGACCAGGCCGCCCAGGGAGATGATCGCCACCTCGGTCGTGCCGCCGCCGATGTCCACGACCATGGAGCCGGTGGGCTCCTCCACGGGGAGCCCGGCCCCGATGGCCGCCGCCATCGGCTCCTCAATGACGTGCGCCTCGCGCGCGCCTGCCTGGAGCGCGGCATCCTGCACCGCGCGCCGTTCCACGCCGGTCACGCCGGAGGGGATGGAGATGATGATGCGGGGACGGAAAGGGGCACGGCGGCTGCCCGCCTTATTGATGAAGTACTTCAGCATCGTCTGCGTCGTGTCGAAGTCCGCGATGACGCCGTCCTTCATGGGCCGGATGGCCACGATGTTGCCGGGGGTGCGGCCCAGCATCTGCTTGGCCTCCGAGCCCACAGCCAGCGGGGTCTTCCGGTCGCGGTCCACCGCGACCACGGACGGTTCGTCGATCACGATGCCGCGGCCTTTGACGTATACCAGGGTGTTCGCGGTACCGAGGTCAATCCCAATGTCGCGTGCAAAAAACTGCCAGAAGGACACCGCACTGTTCCCCTTTCTTCGCTGAGCGGCAGACAGAAGCCCGGCCTTCTCACCCGGTCAGGAGACCCCGCTCACGGAAACTCGTATACCGGCCCTGTCCCACCACCAGGTGATCCAGCACCTCAATGCCGATCACCCGGCCCGCCTGCACCAGGCGGCGGGTGATCTCCCGGTCCTCGCGGCTGGGCGTGGGGTCGCCGCTCGGATGGTTGTGGGCGAGAATCACCGAGTGAGCGCTTCTGCGTATGGCCGTCTTGAACACCTCGCGGGGGTGTACCAGCGAGGCGGTCAAAGTCCCTTCAGAAACACATTCGACGTCGATGACCTGGTTCTTGGCGTTCAGCAGGATGACGTGAAACTGCTCGCGGTTCAGATGGGCCAGGCGGGGCGCCAGGAACTCGAAGACGGCCCGGGGATTGGAGAGATCCACCCGCGTGAGCGGCGCCGCGCTGGCGCGCAGGCCAAGATGCAGGCCCGCCAGGATGGTGCACACCTTGGCCGGGCCCAGTCCCTTCACCAGGTCCTTCCGCTCCACGTCCTGCAGGTGCAGCAGGGCCCGCAGGCCCCCGCCGGGATCTTTCGCCTCACAATGATGCAGTAAATCACGGGCAACTTCAATCACCGAGCGGCCTTTGGCACCTGTTCCTAGCAAAATCGCCAGCAATTCCACATCGGACAGCTTCTCGGGACCCAGCCGGAGCAGCCGCTCCCGCGGCCGGTCCGCCTTGGGCAGCCTCTTCAGGGATGCCGTCACCAGCCGTCGCTCCCCCTTCAGCGGGCGCCTCCCGTGAAGATCGGATAGCCGAACTGAGTGAGCATCTGAACCGTGCGATGGAGGGGAAGGCCGACCACGTTAAAGTAGTCGCCGGAGATCGATGCGATCAGCGCGGCGGCCCGGCCCTGGATGCCGTAGGCCCCCGCCTTGTCCATCGGTTCACCGGTCTCCACGTACCATTGGATCTGCTCCCGCGTGAGGGGTGCGAACCGGACGACGGTCTCCTCGTGCGCCACCAGTTCCTCTCCGCCCCGGACCACGGCCACGCCGGTCAGCACCTGGTGAGGCCGTCCGGACAGCCGGGCGAGCATCGCCTCGGCCTCCGTCCGGTCGGCGGGCTTGCCCAGCACCTCGCCATCCACGACGACGACGGTGTCGGCGCCGAGCACGATGTCCGCCGGGTGCTGCGCCGCCACGGCGCGCGCCTTGCGCAGCGCCAGTTGCTCCACCAGTTCCGCAGGGGAGCGGGCTTCCACCGCGTGCTCATCCACGTCCGGCGCCTCGACGACGAACGGAATGCCGATCTGCCGCAGCAGTTCCTGCCTTCGGGGCGAAGATGAGGCCAGAATGAGCTGCATCGCCGTCACCTCGCGTCAGCGCAGGGCCAGCCAGAGCGCGAGGACCAGCCCGATCGCGCCGCCTACCGTTAGCTTGAACGAAACCCCGAACGTGACCACTAGAAAGTTCAGGTCGAGGGTCGTCGGATTCAGTCCCAGCGGGATGTGGTAGTTCAGGAAGGGGATGTAATGCGAGAGAGCGGCGCCGAGAAGCTGACCCACCACAGCACCGATGAGCGCCCACATGAACACTAGCCAACCGCGCTTCACGAAACTGCCCCCTTACAACAGGCGAGGCTCTTGATATGACGCACTTCGAATAGCCTAAGTTTCGTGGTTTCCCAGCGAGATTCCTGCGCGGGAGGCAGACCCGCAGACAGCATAGCACAGGGGCGCTCGGATTGGCAATATATGGAACGGGGCCATCCCATGGTGATGGCCCCGTGTCGGTGGTGCTCAGTTACTCGTTGGCCGCATCGGGCGCATAGAAGTTATGGTACTGCTCCAGCAGGCTGACGTAGCCGTTCATCGCACGCTGGAACTCCTCGCTGCCCGGGGCGGCACTGGCTGCGACCTCGATGTCGGCGGCGTTCACCGTCGCCATGTCGGCCAGCCCCATGAACTTGGTGATCGCCGGGCTCTCCTCACCTGCGGCGAGTTTGGCCGCCGCCTGGCGCATCTCCTGGCCCAGCGCCACCAGGAGGCCACCGTCAGCCGGCTCGCCTGCCGCCCGCTTGGCGAACCAGGCGCCCGCCTCGTAGAGGTAGTTGTTCAGGGCGTCGAGACCCGTCTGCAGATCCGGATTGGCCGACCCGGTCATCGCCATGACCGCCTCGGGAGCGTAGTCCACATCCATGGCCACCGTGAAGGCGTTGGGCGCAACCCCGGTCTCCCGCATGACGTCGAGGACCTCGTCCGCCTCCTCGCCCGACATGAAGGGCCCGACGTACACCTTCACCAGGCCCATGTCGTTGCGCGGGGTCATCGCCGCGACCACCTGCTGACCCGCCAGTTCGCTCACCAGGTTGCGGGCGGCCCCCTCAGACCGGAACGCGCCGACCTGAACGAAGTGGACCTGGAAAGGCCTCGGGACGATGCTCACCTGAACCGTGGAGCCCGACGTGCCCGAGATGCCGGAGACGTCCTCCATTCCCGGTACCGGTTCCATCGCGGCGGGTTTCTCCTCGCCCAGGAGGTTCCCCAGGACGCCGCCGAGCTGCCAGGCACCCACCACGGCCAGCACGACGGCCAGGATAAACACGCCGCCCCACCGGTCATTCGCTTTCTTCTGCACGGATCGCCCAAACCGATGCATGGTGTCCCCTCCCGCTTGGGTGGTTCGCCCGCCGGTGGAGCTTACGGTTCGGGGCGGCCCATGGTGTCGGCCCCTGACCGCTCGCCTGTGCGGGTCGTTTCCCCACCATGCCTATGCGGGGGGGAGGGCTTGTATAACCTGGCGCGGGACAAGAATCCGCCGGGCTGGTCCCACCGTGTAGAAGGAGCCGGTGACAAGAAGGAGATCGCCCGGCGCGGCCGCCGCGCACGCCGCGTGCAGCGCCTCACCGAGGTCGGCGACCGCCTGAGCGGGATGCCCCAGCCGCCGGCAGACCTCGGCCAGGCCGGCGGCCGGCAGCGCCCGGGGACTCTCCGGCGTCGCCGTCCACACCCGCGCCGCCAGCGGCAGCAGCGGGGCGACGGCCTCCGCCACGTCCTTGTCCGACAGCATCCCCAGCAGCAGGTGCACCCGCCGCCCGGGGAACAGCTCCGCGACAGCGCCGGCCAGGGCCCGGCACTTGGCGGGGTTGTGCGCCGCATCCAGCAGCACGAGCGGTCCCCCGGGCAGGGGGATCAGCTCCAGCCGGCCGGGCCAGGCCACGCGGGCGAACCCCGCCCGGATCGCGGCCTCGTCTGCGTCCAGGATCTCCAGGATGCGCAGGGCGACAGCGGCGTTGGCCGCCTGGTGCCGGCCCAGCAGGCTCAGCCGCACCCGCCGGTACCAGCCCCGCCCGCCGCGCAGGTCCGCCACCTGGCCGGAGGGGCCGGCCTCCACCACCCGGAAGTCCTCCTCCGTCACACGCACCAGCGGGGCGCCCCGCTCCCGCGCCACCTCCTCGATGACGGCCAGGGCGCCGGGGTGGTCGGTCCCGGTGACGCAGGGTACGCCCGGCCGAATGATGCCGGCCTTATCCCAGGCGATCTTCTCGTGGGTGTCGCCGAGCCACTGGGTGTGGTCGAGGCCGACGTTGGTGATGGCGGTGACGGCCGCGTCCGCGACGGCGGTGGTGGCATCGAAGCGGCCGCCCATCCCGGCCTCCAGCACCAGGTCGTCGACGGCCTGCTCCGCAAACCAGGCGAGGCCCATGGCCGTGATGACCTCGAACTCGGTGGGGGGATCCTGCCCGGCGGCCGCGACGGCCTCCGCCGCCTCCGCGACCCGGGCGGTGAGGCGGACCACGTCTTCCTCGCGGATCTCCGCCCGGTTCACCTGCATGCGCTCGGTGAACCGCATGAGCGGCGGCGAGGTGAACAGGCCCACCCGCCGCCCGGCGGCCCGCAGGCCCGCCTCCACCATCGCCGCGACTGATCCCTTGCCGCTGGTGCCCGTGATGTGCACCACCCGCCCGACCCGGCGGTCCGGCCGGCCCAGGCGCTCCAGCAGCGCGACCGTCCGCCCGAGGCCGGGTTTCATGCCGAAGCGCTGCAGCCCGGCCAGATAGGCCAGGGCTGCTTCGTAGTTCATGGTGTTCATCCCTGCATGCTCCGGAGCATCGTCAGGCGGGCCTCCAGGGCCTGCTTCTTCTCGGCCAGGGCAGCGGCCTCCTCGCGCGTCTTCTCCACGACCTCCGGCTTCGCCTTGGTCAGGAAGCCCTCGTTGCTGAGCTTCTTCTCCAGCTTGGCCAGCTCGTCGTCGGTGGTCTTCAGCTCCTTGGCGGTGCGCTCGATCTCCTTGGGCAGGTCGATCAGCCCGCCGATGGGCACGTAGATCTCGGCGCCCGCCACCACCGCCGCGGCGGCGTTGTGCGGCTTCTCCTCGGCCACCGGCCGGATGGTGAGCTGTGCGGTCTTGCCCAGGTTTTCAATGAAGGGGCGCCCCTCGTTCAGGATGGCGAGGGCCTCGTCGGAGGTGGCCATGATGACGGCGTCGATCTTCGTGTGCTCACCCAGGCGGAACTCGGCCCGGATGGAGCGCAGCGCCCGAATGGCGTCGATGATGAGGCTCATCCGGTCGTTGGCCTCCTCGTCCCTCCAGCCGCCCAGCGAGGTCGGGTACGGCGTCACGGAGATCGACGGCGGCAGCTCGGCCTTGCCGGCGGCGCGGGCGATCTCCGGGGCGATCTCGACCTGCGGCGACTGCGCCGGCAGCTTCTGCCAGATCGCCTCCGTGATATACGGCATGAACGGGTGCAGCAGCCGCAGCGTGCCCTCCAGCACCAGGGCCAGGGTCTCCTGCGCCGCCGCCCGGGTGGGATCCGCGGGGTTGTACAGGCGGGGCTTCACCAGCTCGATATACCAGTCGCAGAACTCGCTCCAGATGAAGTCGTAAATGGTGCGGGCTGCCTCGCCGTACTGGTACTCGCCCAGCAGCTCGTTCACCGCCCGGGCCGCCTCGTTGAACCGGTGGCGGATCCAGCGGTCGGCCAAGTCGTACTGCAGCTCGGCGCCGTCCCCCGGCTCCCAGTCGGCCAGGTTCATCAGCACGAAGCGGCTGGCGTTCCAGAGCTTGTTGGCGAAGTTGCGGGCGTTCTCCACCCGCTCGGTCTGGAAGCGGATGTCGTTGCCGGGGCTGGAACCGGTGACCAGCATGAACCGCAGGGCGTCGGTGCCGTACTGGTTGATGACGTCGATCGGGTCGACGCCGTTGCCCAGCGACTTGGACATCTTCCGCCCCAGGGCGTCGCGGATCAGGCCGTGCAGCACCACGGTGTGGAAGGGGATCTTCCCCGTGAGCTCCAGGCTGCTGAAGATCATGCGGGCGACCCAGAAGAAGAGGATGTCGTACCCGGTGACCAGCACGTCGGTGGGGAAGAAGTACTTCAGATCCTCCGTCTCATCCGGCCAGCCCAGCGTGGAGAAGGGCCACAGGGCGGAGGAGAACCAGGTGTCCAGCGCGTCCTCGTCCTGGTGGATGTTCGCGGAGCCGCACTTCTCGCAGTGCGTCGGGTCGGTCTCGGTGACGGTGAGGTGGCCGCAGTCGTCGCAGTACCAGACTGGAATGCGGTGGCCCCACCAGATCTGCCGCGAGATGCACCAGTCCTGGATGTTCTCCATCCAGTGCAGGTAGACCTTGGTGAACCGCTCCGGCACGATCTTGATCTGGCCGCTCTCCACGGCCTTCGCGGCCGGCTCGGCCAGGGGCTTCATCTTCACGTACCACTGCCGCGAGATCAGCGGCTCGATGGCGGTGCCACAGCGGGCGCAGCAACCCACGGCGTGCTGGTGGTCCTCGATCTTCACCAGCCACCCCTCGGCCTCGGCGTCGGCCACAATGCGTTTCCGGCACTCGTACCGGTCGAGCCCGGCGTACTTGCCGGCCGCCTCGGTCATCTCGCCCCGCAGGCCGATGACCTGCGGCATCTCGAGGCCGTGGCGCAGGCCGATCTCGAAGTCGTTGGGGTCGTGGAACGGCGTGATCTTCACGCACCCGGTGCCGAACTCGGGATCCACGTAGTCGTCTGCGATGATCGGGATCTCGCGGCCGGTGGCCGGGTGGCGCAGCATCTTGCCCACCAGGTGCCTGTACCGCTCATCGTTGGGATTGACGGCCACGGCCGTGTCGCCCAGCATCGTCTCGGGCCGGGTCGTGGCGATCTCAATATACCCGGACCCGTCCACCAGGGGATAGCGGAAGTGCCACATGTGGCCCTGGCGCTCCTCGTACTCCACCTCGATGTCGGAGAGCGCCGTCTGGTCCTTCGGGCACCAGTGCGTGATGCGCGTGCCCTGGTAGATGAGCCCCTTCTTGTACAGCTGCACAAAGAAGGCGCGCACCGCCCGGGAGAGCCGCTCGTCCATGGTGAAGGCCTCGCGGTCCCAGTCGACCGACACGCCCAGCTTGCGCAGCTGGCTCGTGATGGTCGCGTGGTACCGCTCCTTCCAGTCCCACACCTTCGCCACGAAGGCCTCGCGGCCCAGCTCGTGGCGGGTCGGGCCGCCGGACTTGCGCAGGTCCTCCTCCACGCGGATCTGGGTGGCCAGGCCGGCGTGGTCGGTGCCGGGCAGGTAGAGCGTGGGATAACCCTGCATCCGCTTCCAGCGGATGAGAATGTCGATCATGGTGTTGTTCAGCGCGTGACCCAGGTGCAGCGTACCGGTCACGTTGGGCGGCGGAATGACGATGGTGTAGGGCTGCTTGCCCTCGACGATCGGGGCGCGGTAGAAGCCTCCGTCCATCCAGTACTGGTAGTATTCATCCTCCACCAGGCTGGCGTCATACCGCGGTGCGAGCTCCGTACGGCCCTGTTTCTGTTCTTCTGCCATGCTGCGGTCCCCCCTCAGCGAGATCAAAGCCCCGGCGCGTCCTATAAGGACGAGCCGGGGCTCGCGGTACCACCTTATTTCCCCCCGGACGGGGGCACTCTTTCGCTGTAACGGGCTCCCCCGGCACTCCTTCAGCGGGCGGGCGAACGGGCCCGGCCCGGTTCGGGAATGCGGCATCTGCGGCGACTTCGCCTGCTCCTTCCCCAGGAGCCCTTTCACCCACGGGGCTCCCTCTCTGCGAGGCGGTCTGCAGGGTACTCCTCCGCTTCAACGCCTTTCATCCAAATCCGTATGGATGCGTATGGCATCATGATATGGCTTGCGGGCCGCCTTGTCAACACAGGACGGCGCCAACACGCTGCATGGTGCGCCAGCGCGTGCGCGAGAGGCTCATGAGCAGCACCGGCGCCGGGTCGGCACGGCGCAAGCTCGGCTCCAGCACCGCCTCGCGGCGGAAGCCCAGCCGCTCGTACAGCGCGATCGCCCGCCGGTTGGTGGTGAACACCCGCAGGTAGACGCTCTCCAGCCCCATGGGGCCGAAAGCCTGATCGAGCAGGGCCGACATGGCCGCGGTGCCGATTCCCCGGCCCCACAGGTCCCGCTCGCCGACACACACCCGGACCTCCGCCGTGCGCCTTCGCCGGTTCACCTGCGCCAGTTCCACCTCGCCCACCGGGCGGCCTTCCCACTGGATCATCCACACCCGTGAGGAGCGGCTCCGCCGCACGTTCGCCAGCCACTCCGCCGGACTGAGTCCGATAAACCGCCGGCCCATCAGCGCGCTGATGACCGGGTCCTCATCCCACCGGGCGAGCAGATCGAGATCGGCCTGCTCCACCGGCCTGAGCTCCACGTCGGGCAGCGCCGGCCACACGTCGTCCGTCGTTGTCATGTTGATTGCTTTACACCCTCGCTAAGTGGACTGCTACACTATCTACGGGCTGATGTTTCGACGGGCGACGACAGGCCACCTTCAGGGAAAATGTGTTGGCGGGCCACCGGGAGCACTCCCGGCGGCCCGCACCGAAATGGACGCGAATCGTTCAGTTTGCTATAGTTAATAGTATTAGCAGATTGCAGGGAGGCGAAACCGGGTTGCACATCCGCACCTGGCAGGCAGATCTCGTCCTGCTGGCCATCACGGCGATCTGGGGCGCCACGTTTCCCATGGTCAAGAATGCCACCAGCCTCGCGGCCGGCGGCGTACCCACGTACTGGTTTCTCGCGGTGCGCTTCCTCATGGCGACGATCCTGCTGGCGGCCGTGTTCCACCGGCGGCTGCGGGGGCTTTCCTCGGCCCCCTGGCGCGCCGGCATCCTGCTGGGGGTCTTCCTCTTTGCCGGCTACGCGCTGCAGACATTCGGCCTGGCCTACACCACCAGCGCGAAGGCCGCCTTCATCACCGGGCTCTCGGTGGTGATCGTGCCCGTGCTCTCCGTGGTCTGGCTGCGGGCCACGCCGTCGCTCGGCGCGTGGCTCGGCGTTCTCACCGCCCTGGCGGGCCTCGCGCTCTTGTCGCTGGGCGACAGCCTGGTTCCCACGCACGGCGACCTGCTGGTGCTGCTGGGGGCCGTCGGCTTCGGCCTGCACGTCGCCGGCATCAGCCGGTTCGGCACGCAGCACGACCGCTACGCGCTCACCGTCATCCAGCTCGGCACCGCAGGGGTGCTCGCCGCGCTCCTGCACCTGGCCGAGCGCGGCACCCTCGGGCCCGGCGTGCCGGGCGTCCTCTGGTGGGACGCGCCGGCCAGGGTCTTCGCGGCCATCGTCGTCTGCGGCCTACTGGCCACGGCAGCGGCCTTCCTGCTCCAGAACCTCCTCCAGCCGCACACCACCGCGACCCACACCGCGCTGATCTTCGCGGCCGAACCAGTCTGGGGCGCCATCTTTGCCTTCCTGCTGGCAGGCGAGGTCCTGACGCCCCGCGGGTACACGGGTGCGGCGCTCATCGTGGCCGGCATGCTGCTGGCCGAACTGCCGGTGGGACGGAACCGGCAGGCCACCGCCATCAGGGCTGAGGCGGCGAGCCTGCCGGAAAACGAATGCTAGAAGCGGAACTGCTCGGCCTGCTGGCGCAGGGTGTTGGCCATCCCGGCCGCCTGGCCGGCCAGGCTCGCCAGCCGGTGCATGGCGTCCCGGACCTGCTGCGCGGAGGCGCTCATCGCCTCCATCGCCTGCTGGCTGGCCTGGGAGTGCTCCTCCACCCGGCCGATGAGGTCGGTGACCGCCTTGGCGCTGGCCAGCATCTGCTCCGCCGTGGCCGCGTTCTCCTCGGCGATCGCCGAGAGCTGCACGGTGGCGTTCACGACGTCCTGGCTGGCAGCCGCCATCTCCTCCGATGCCGCGGAGATGGACTGCGCCTCCGCCTGGGTGTCGGCCACGGCCGCCAGGATCCGCTCCAGCGCGGCGCCGGCCTCGGCGGAGAGTTGCACGCCCCGCTCCACCTCCTGGGTGCCGGCCTCCATGGTCTGCACCACGACGGCGGCGCTGTTCCGGAGCCCGTCGATCCGCCCGGCGATCTCGCCCGCGGCCGTGCGCACCCGCTCGGCCAGGCGGCGCACCTCGCCCGCCACCACGGCGAAGCCCTTGCCGTGCTCGCCGACCCGGGCGGCCTCGATCGCGGCGTTGAGCGCCAGCAGGTCGGTCTGGCCGGCGATCTCGGCGATGAGCTGCAGGATCTCGTCGACCTGATGCAGCGACTCGGTGAGCTGGAGCACCTGGTTCGACGCATCCAGCACGCGGTCGCGCACCCGGTTCATCCCCTCGGCGGACAGCCGCACCGCCTCGCCGCCCTGCTCGGCGGCCTGGCGGGTGCGCGTCGCGGCCTCGGCCACGACCCCGGCGCTGTCAGCCACCTGCTCGATCGCCTCGGCCATCTGCCGGACGGTGGCCGCGGCCCGCTCCACCTGCTCCGCCTGCGACTGCGCGCCTGCGGCCACCTGCGACGCCGCTTCCTCCACCTCCCGGATGGCCCGCGCGCCGTCCGCAGCGTACTCGGCCTGCTGCGCCGCCATGCGGTGGACCGACTCGATCTCCCGGGTGGAGGCCTCGGTCACCTCGTCGGCCTCGCGGGCGCTCCGGTCCAGCCCGGCGGCCGCCTGGTCCAGGTCAGACGCCGTCTGCGCAATGGTTCGGACCATGGAAGCAAGCTGCGTCGCCATCATGTTGTAGGAACGGGTGGCCTGTCCCACCTCGTCCCGGCTGGTCACGACCACGGAGCACTGCGACAGGTCGCCCTGGGCAACACGGTGCATGGCCTCCTTCAGGCGGTCCAGGGGCCTGACCACCACCCAGGCGAACAGGATCGACGCGGCCACGACCACGATCAGGATCGGAACCTCTACCAACAGAACCGCTTGCAGCAGCTCGGACTCCAGCACCTGGATCTGCTCCGCCCCCAGCCCCACCACCTCGGCCGAGGCACGCAGGCGATGGAACGCCGCGTAGCAGGTGAGGGCCACGGGGAGGAGAGCCCAGGTCAGGAGGGTGGCCACTGTGCGTATGCCGAAGTTCCACTGCAGTGGATTCAGCAGGTGAGACAGGCGCATCATGATTCCCTCCGTGCACAGCTCCTGGACGGAGTTGCCTATACAATCTCCCGTACAATCCTAAATGTAACACATCTGAATTGGATATTGAAATACAGTTGCTAACTCAACTGTCGACAGTCCCAGACCCTAACTGTTCCGTGATCCACCGCCATACCTCGTCACGCCCCAATCCGGTCTCCGCGGAGAAGAGGATCAGCGGCTCGGCCTCGCCGCCTAGCCCGAGTTCCCGGGCGGTGACCTGCCGATGCCGGGGCCAGGCCGTGCGCCCGATCT
>ENA-UPSB01000702-UPSB01000702.1-bioreactor-metagenome-genome-assembly--contig:-NODE-702-length-49923-cov-6.632349_pt1 | contig 49923 bp, 43 predicted proteins | sample MGYA00238182_ERZ773286 | MGnify/ENA primary metagenome ERZ773286 (study PRJEB29026, sample SAMN07631240) | bioreactor metagenome | isolation source: Switchgrass digestor | place: USA: Dartmouth...
AATAGGGGAGTTGCGTTTGTAAAGGGGCTGCAGGGGGATGACCCGAAATACCGAAAAGTGGACGCAACCCTTAAGCATTATGCGGTACATAGCGGTCCTGAATCAGAAAGACATTCCTTTAATGCGATAGTCAGTGAAGAGGACCTCAGGGAAACATATCTCTGGGCATTCAAGTATTGCATAGATCATGCCTCACCGTCAGCAGTCATGGGTTCGTATAACAGAATTAACGGAGAGCCGGCATGCGGAAGCAAGACGTACCTGAAAGAGACGCTTTATGGCAAGTTTGGCTTCAAGGGTTACGTAGTTTCGGACTGCGGGGCTATTTGTGATTTTGATCAGCATCACAAGGTTACCGAGACTCCTGTGGACAGCGCTGCTTTGGCGGTGAATAACGGATGCACTCTGAACTGCGGTGAAACTTACAAATGGCTGAAAGCCGCAGTAGCGGCAGGGAAAGTAAGCGAGGAGACCATTACCGAGGCTGTTGAAAGGCTGTTTGAAGCCAGGTTCCGCCTGGGAATGTTTGATGATGATTGCTTATACGATCAGGTTCCTTATGAAGTGGTTGATTGTGACAAGCATAGGGAACTGAATCGCAGGATGGCCAGGGAAAGCATTGTGTTACTTAAGAACGACGGAATACTGCCCCTGAAGAATCCAGGAAAGATAGCGGTTATTGGGCCAAACGCGGATGATAAATCGGTGTTGCTTGGCAATTATGAAGGCACGCCGGCCAGATATACCACAATATTGAGAGGCATACAGGATGCTGCACCCGGAAAGGTTTATTATGCACGGGGCTGTCATGTTTATAATGATGAAATATATTCCTGGCAGGAAAAGCCGTTGCGGGAAGCGATCATAGCGGCACAGAAAAGCGATGTGGTCATTATGTGCATGGGATTGAACCCGACCATGGAGGGGGAGGAAGGAGACGCATATAACGGTACCCTGGGAGGAGACAAGGCAGATCTGGAACTTCCTGCATCCCAGAAAAGGCTCCTGGAAGAAATTATAAAGGTCGGGAAGCCCATAGTGTTCCTGAATGTTTCCGGAAGCTGCATCAATCTAACAAGGGCTGACGAAGCCTGCAACGCCGTGCTTCAGGTATTCTATCCCGGCGCGGAAGGGGGAAATGCAGTGGCCGATATCTTATTCGGCAGGGCGTCCCCCAGCGGAAAGCTTCCTGTTACTTTCTATCGGTCGGTGGAAGATTTGCCGGATTTCAGGGATTATTCCATGGCAAACAGGACATATAAGTATTTCAAGGGCGAACCCCTTTATCCCTTTGGGCATGGGCTGTCCTATACGAAGTTTTCAATAGCCGACGTATGTTTCGACAGCCGGAAGGCAACCCTGACCATAACCAATGAGGGGGAATATGACGGAAGCGAGGTAGTAAAGGTATTCGCCCGGGACAGGAATAACAGCCGCTTAAACTGCAGGTTGGTAGGATTCCGGAAGATATTTCTGAAGCGCGGGGAAACAGCGCGCATGCAGGTTGATATATGCCAGGAAGTTATGGAGCTTTTTGATGACAAATCGGATATAGAGTTTTTCATAAAATAAAACAACGGAAAAAGCAATTTTACCCAAGTTATGTGGGAAAATTGCTTTTTTTCTACATATATAATGTTGTTGCTTGGCAATAATAGGGTATATAAACAATATATAATACAAACAATTTAAAGCAATCATAAATAAGGCAATTAAAAAACAATAATAAAAATAATTCTGCTATAGGATGCGGCATCCTCCCAAAGAAGCGGGCTGCTCCTGTCAGCGGAAAAAGTAAGGAGGATAAGTATGGCTAGTTTTGCAAATCCATTTGCTGGCAATGTGCCAAGGAAAATTACAAAAGAGGAGCTGATTCAGGCAATACGACTGGATCTTGCCGGAGAACTTGAGGCGATATTTGTGTATGACGCCCATGTCCAGGCAACCGACGATCCTGTAGCAAAAACCGTGCTTGCAGACATAAGGGATGAAGAAAAGGCTCATGTGGGAGAACTCATTACTTTGCTTCAACATCTGGACCCGGATGAAGCTGAGCGTTTTGCCGAGGGACAGCAAGAGGTCAAGGAAATGCTTGAAGCATTGAACATCAGCACAAAAACTACCGCCAAACCCAATATGACGGTAGGAAGCCTGAAAGAGTAAGGGAGGCGTGAGTATGGATTATTTGTCCAGAGACGGGTCACCGATAGCTTCTGAGCTTTGGGACAAAATTGATGATGCAGTTGTGTCCATGGCAAGACAAACCCTGGTGGGTAGAAGGTTCCTTGAGATTTATGGACCCCTGGGAGCAGGAATACAAAGCATAAATGTGGATGATCTTTCAGAATTGGAGGAGACGGGAGACGGCCTGGTAAAGATCAAGGGAAGAAGATATGAACATATCCCGCTTATAACTCAGGACTTTTCACTGCTCTGGAGGGATCTGGAGGCCAGTGAGCAGATGGGGCTTCCTGTAGACCTGTCAGCTGTGATGGAGGCGGCAGCGAAATGCGCCAAAAAGGAGGATAAATTCATCTTTTTTGGAAATGAGGAGATGGGCTACAAGGGTTTATTGACGGAAGACAGCATCACCAGGCTTCCGAAAGGGGACTGGAATGAAGGAGAAAACCCGTTCAGAGACGTGTCAAAAGGCTTGGCCGTTTTTGTCGGAGAAGACCTGGTGGGCAGGAAAGCGCTTATTGTCAGTCCCGATGTTTTTGTACAATTGCAGAGAATACAACCGGGAACAGGAATAACAGAACATGACAGGTTACAGAAGCTGCTGAACGGTAATATTTTCACCACACCGGTTTTGGGAACAAACAATGCGGTACTGGTCTGTGCCGAGAAACAGTACATGGATCTTGTAATTGGTCAGGATATGATTACGGCATATCTTGAAACAAGAGATTTAAACCACTATTTCCGCATAATGGAGAGCGTATTGCTCAGGATCAAGAACAAAAAAGCGGTTATTGTTTTTGAATAGCATGAGCATGGGAAAATGTGACGGCAAGGCATTGCACAGGCAGGTATGAAACCGAAAGGTTTTGGTGACATGCCTGGGTATGTGGAAAACATGCAATCATGCCTGGCGGAAATTTCCTCCGGCAATCCCCTGAAACAGCCGGAGGGAATTTCCCGGCATTTGCCGGATTTCCTGGCAATACCCTGACCATACAATTATATAAAAAGTGCTTGACTTTGTGTGCATTATATGATAAATTAGTGATTGCTTAAAACTAGGTCTTTTTTTTATGTCTAAAATAAATATATAGCAGGTGCTTTATACATACCAGGGCTGGAGGTGTTAAAGATGAGAGTTAAAATAACATTAGCATGTACCGATTGTAAATCAAGAAATTATAGCACAAAAAAGAACAAGAAAAACGACCCTGACAGGCTTGAAATGAAAAAATATTGCAAATTCTGTCACAAGCATACAGTTCATAGGGAAACAAAATAACCGTGATTTTATCGCATTGGGCAAATAAGCTGATGTGCTTTAGCTGCCTCCTGCGGATGAAAAATAGATATATGGAGATGTGTTTATATGGCTGAGAATGTTAAAGTTTCCAAGCTTGCCAAAATTCGTAAGAGCACAGCGAAGTTTTTCAAAGAAATAAAACTTGAACTGAAAAAAGTTGTCTGGCTTAGCAGGGATCAGCTTATAAAGAATACTGCTACAGTGATAGGATTCTGCTTATTTTTTGGTATTATTATTTGGATAGCTGATTTTGGATTAAGCAAGCTCATTGAGGTCACTTTGGGGAGATAATGAAGGAGGACGTGGAACTCAATGCAACTTGGTGATATGTCTGGGGAAGCAAAATGGTATGTGGTTCATACCTACTCCGGTTATGAAAACAAGGTTAAGGCCAACCTGGAAAAAATAGTGGAAAACAGGAACATGCAGGACTACATCCTTGATATTGTTGTTCCCATGGAAGAACAAATTGAAATAAAGGATGGCAAGAAGAAAGCCACCCTTAAGAAAGTGTTCCCTGGATATGTTCTTGTCAAAATGATAATGACCGATGAATCCTGGTATGTAATAAGAAATACCAGGGGAGTCACGGGGTTTGTAGGTCCGGGTTCGAAGCCTGTGCCCTTGACCGATGAAGAAGTAAAGATAATGGGAGTCGAGGAGTTTGCTCCTGATATAGATTATGCTGTAGGTGACAGTGTAAGAATTGATTCCGGTCCTCTTGAGAACTTCATTGGAATAGTGGAAGAAATAAATACAGAAAAGAGAAAGGTAAGAGTGTCAGTATCCATGTTTGGCAGGGAAACTCCTGTTGAGCTGGAACTTACTCAGATCCAGAAGATATAATTGAGGCAAAGCTTATATTTGCCCCTTTATATATGATATGAAAATAATTGGGAGGTGGAATTGATGGCAAAGAAAATTGCTGGATACGTAAAACTTCAAATTCCTGCGGGAAAGGCTACTCCGGCTCCACCGGTTGGACCAGCTTTAGGACAGCACGGCGTGAATATTATGGGATTTTGCAAGGAGTTTAATGAAAGGACTGCAAAAGATGCAGGTTTGATTATACCTGTAATAATAACTGTTTATGCAGATAGATCCTTTAGTTTTATAACCAAAACTCCTCCGGCTTCAGTATTGCTTAAGAAAGCATGCAAGATTGAAAGTGGTTCTGGTAAGCCGAACAGAGAGAAAGTTGCCAAAATCTCAAGGGCAGAAGTAAGAAAGATTGCCGAGATGAAGATGCCGGACCTCAATGCTGCAAGCTTGGAAGCCGCTGAAAGAATGATTGCCGGCACAGCCAGAAGCATGGGAATTGTAGTGGAGGATTAATTAACAATGCCGGATTTGGCAACTGCCAGTTGCCAAGGTGTGGGAGGAAACCTGGTTTCCGACAAATTTTACCACAAAGGAGAGGATAATATTGAAAAGGTCAAAAAGATATATGGAAATAAGAAAGCTTGTTGACCGGTCAAAGATTTATGATCCGGTAGAAGCTTTGGAACTTGCGAAACAAACAGCAAAAGCGAAATTTGATGAGACTATTGAAGTTCATATGAAAATGGGTGTCGACTCAAGACATGCCGATCAACAGGTAAGAGGCGCTGTTGTACTTCCCCATGGAACCGGTAAGACCGTTAAGGTCCTGGTTTTTGCAAAAGGCGATAAGGCAAAGGAAGCAGAACAGGCCGGAGCTGATTTTGTAGGTGCAGAGGATTTGGTTGCAAAAATCCAGAACGAAAACTGGTTTGATTATGATGTTGTGGTAGCAACTCCTGACATGATGGGTGTGGTAGGAAGACTTGGTAAGATTCTCGGTCCCAAGGGATTAATGCCGAACCCCAAATCGGGAACTGTTACCATGGATGTGGCCAGAGCCATTGCAGAGATTAAAGCCGGTAAAATTGAGTACAGGCTGGACAGGGAAAACAATATTCGCTGTCCCATAGGAAAAGCGTCCTTTACAGTGGAGCAGCTCAAAGAGAATTTTTCAACACTGATGGAAGCAATCATAAAGGCTAAACCAGCTGCTGCCAAAGGACAGTACATCAAGAGCGTTGTTATTGCTTCAACCATGGGACCAGGAATTAAAGTAAATCATCAAAAACTTTCTGAATGATATTTACAAATACAGAGTTTTGATATATTATAATTGTTGTGCAATTTAATAAATCACTTGCCATAGACAGTAGGTACGAAAGTGTAATTGACCCGACGGGTCATCCTACCGAGGTAATATCCATAAAGCGGAGATTATAAGCCCTCGTATGTCTATGTGCATGCGAGGGATTTTAATTTGTAATAATCATAATTACGAATTAAGGGTTAAGAATCAAGAAATGATAAAATTAAGCTGAAGTTGGAATAAGTCATTTTTTGATCTTTGATTTAGACCTCGTTATAAATTGAAGAGGAGGTGGAAGTATTGCCAAGTGAAAAAACCCTTCAGTCAAAACAACAAATAGTGAAGGAACTGTCTCAAAAGATTAAGGATGCAAAAGCCATGGTTTTTGTAGACTACAGGGGACTTACAGTTGAGCAGGATACAGAAATGAGAGCTGCTCTGAGAAAAGCAGGTGTGGAATACAGGGTTGTAAAGAACACTCTGACCAGATTTGCAGCCAAAGAGAACGGTCTGGAGGAACTGACTCCTTATTTGAACGGACCGACATCCGTGGCGTTGAGTTCTACGGATCCGGTAGCCCCTGCAAAGGTAATGGCGGAATATGCCAAGAAATATGAAGCTCTTGAGCTAAAAGTTGGTGTTGTAGAAGGAAAGATCATCGATGTAAAGGGCATCAATGCTCTGGCAGAATTGCCGTCAAGAGAGGTTCTCATCGCAAAGGTTCTTGGTGGATTCAATGCACCGATATCAGGTTTGGTAAATGTATTGAATGGAAATATAAGAGGCTTGGTTGTAGCATTAAATGCTATTGCTGAGAAAAAAGCTGGTTAATCAAAAAAATTAAATTAAAATTAATGGAGGTATATTTATAATGGCTAGTGAAAAAGTTACAAAGTTGATTGAAGACGTTAAGGCGTTAACAGTATTAGAATTATCTGAATTGGTTAAAGCTTTGGAAGAAGAGTTTGGAGTATCAGCAGCAGCTCCGGTTGCAGTTGCAGCAGCTCCTGCAGCAGGTGGCGCAGCAGCTCCGGCAGCAGAAGAAAAGACAGAGTTTGAAGTTATTCTTAAAGATGTAGGTCCTGAAAAGATAAAGGTTATCAAGGTAGTAAGAGAGATAACCGGTCTGGGACTTAAAGAAGCAAAAGATCTTGTTGATGGCGCTCCTAAGACACTGAAAGAAAATGTTTCCAAGGAAGAAGCTGCATCCATCGAAGCTAAACTCAAGGAAGTTGGAGCAACTGTAGAACTCAAATAAGTAACAGGAAATTGTTCAAAATGCACAAAAGAGGCTTCTCAAAAAGGAGCCTCTTTTAGTCGTTTAGAAAAATTCTTTAATAAAGATGTTAAAACATTGACAGTTTGACTACATTATGTTAGAATAATAAACTGCATTATAATTACGGTACATTGTGTCGATTGGGTTTTTGTTGCCTAATACCAAATTATGGCATGGCTTGATATGCTCTATATGTATTGATTATATCATAGAGGAATAATTAAAACAATAAATGTTAATAATATTTTAATGATTGTATGTCAAAAAACATAGTATGTGTAGATATACTACAAATTATTCAGCTTAATTTTTTATTATGCCTTTAACAGGACTTTTAGCAATATAGGCATTGCACCGTTAATGCTGGTCGATATAATTTTTCACTCCATCAATAAAGCAGGTACCGATATCTTGGCTACTAACAGGTGCAGCTCTGCTATTAATAAAGGTCTTGATTATATAGATTAAACACATGCTGTCAAACACAGCAGTAAATTCTTGGTTCAGACAAAAAGTAATTACTTATGAGGTGATATTAATGGTACATCCCGTGCGCTTGGGAAAAAACATCAGGATGAGCTATTCCAAAATTGATGAAGTCCTCGACATGCCAAATCTTATTGAAATACAAAAGAACTCTTATAAAAATTTTCTGGAAGAGGGCCTGATGGAGGTATTCAAGGATGTTTCCCCCATTACCGATTATACAGGAAATTTGATTTTAGAGTTTGTTTCCTACTCCCTTGATGAAGCACCCAAATACAGTGTTGAAGAGTGCAAAGAGAGGGATACAACTTATTCTGCTCCTTTAAAAGTAAAGGTTAGACTCATCAATAAGGAGACCGGTGAAGTCAAGGAACAGGAAATCTTTATGGGCGATTTTCCGTTGATGACAGATAACGGTACTTTCGTGATTAACGGTGCCGAAAGGGTTATTGTAAGCCAGTTGGTCAGATCACCGGGCATTTATTATGCAATGAAGATCGACAAGATGGGTAAAAAGCTGTTTTCAAATACTGTTATCCCTAACCGGGGAGCATGGCTTGAATACGAAACTGACTCAAACGATGTTGTGTGGGTCAGGATAGACAGAACCAGAAAGCTCTCCATAACGGTCCTCCTGAGAGCATTAGGCTATGGGACGGATATGGAGATACTGGACCTTCTCGGAGAAGATGAGAGAGTCCTGGCTACCATAGAGAAAGACAATGCAAAAACCGAAGAAGAAGGCTTGCTGGAAATATATAAAAGATTAAGACCGGGAGAACCTCCGACGGTTGAAAGCGCCCGTTCGCTTTTGCATGGCCTGTTTTTTGATCCGAAAAGATATGATCTTGCAAAAGTCGGGAGATTCAAGTTCAACAAGAAGCTTTCCCTGGCTTCCAGGATAGCCGGACTAAAATCCGCCGAAACCATCGTAGATCCACGGACCGGCGAGATTCTGGTGGAAGAAGGAGAATATATCAGTGAAAAGAAAGCCGAAGAGGTACAAAATTCAGGGGTAAATGTTGTTTACATAGATGTAGAAGGGAAAAAGGTAAAGGTTATCGGCAACGGCACAGTTGATATAAGATCCTATGTCGATTTTGACGTCAAGGATATTGGCATAACTGAAAAAGTAAATTATAAAGTGCTCATGGAGATTTTGGAGCAATACGATGATCCGGTGAGCATTAAGAAAGCGTTGAAGGAACGTATACATGATCTGATTCCCAAACACATTACTCCGGAAGATATTGTATCTTCAATAAACTATATCATTCATCTGAACTATGGCATAGGAGAGACTGACGACATAGACCACCTGGGAAACAGGAGGCTGCGTTCAGTAGGCGAGTTGCTGCAAAACCAGTTCAGGATAGGGCTGGCAAGGATGGAAAGGGTTGTAAGGGAAAGAATGACCATCCAGGACCTGGATATTGTGACCCCTCAGGCTCTGATAAACATCAGGCCTGTAGCGGCTGCGATAAAGGAGTTCTTTGGCAGCAGCCAGCTGTCCCAGTTTATGGATCAGACCAACCCTCTGGCTGAGCTGACCCACAAGAGAAGGCTGAGTGCCCTGGGTCCCGGAGGACTGAGCAGGGAGAGAGCAGGATTTGAGGTTCGTGACGTGCACTACTCCCACTATGGGCGTATGTGTCCTATAGAAACTCCTGAAGGACCAAACATTGGTCTTATAGGCTCTCTCAGCACTTATGCAAGGATAAACGAATACGGGTTCATTGAGGCACCTTACAGAAAAGTTGACAAGGAAACGGGAGTTGTAACCAATGAAATTGTTTACCTTACAGCTGACGAAGAGGATAAGTATATAATAGCTCAGGCCAATGAACCATTGGATGAAAACGGAAGATTTATCAATAAAAAGGTAGTTGCAAGATATAAGGATGAAATAGCGGAGTTTGATGCTGAACGGGTGGACTATATGGATGTCTCGCCCCAGATGATAGTATCCGTAGCTACGGCTATGATTCCTTTCCTTGAAAATGACGATGCCAACCGTGCCCTTATGGGTTCCAACATGCAGCGTCAGGCTGTGCCTTTGATAAAGCCCGAGGCTCCGATAATTGGAACAGGCATTGAGTATAAGGCAGCAAGGGATTCAGGCGTTGTGGTGATAGCAAAGAATTCAGGCGTGGTGGAAAAGGTTTCTGCCAGAAGCATTACTATAAGGACCAAGGACGGTAAGAAAGACGAGTATAAACTGATGAAGTATATCCGCTCCAACCAGAGTACCTGTATAAACCAAAGACCTATTGTGCGCAAAGGGGACGTTGTCGAGGCAGGAGATGTCATAGCCGACGGCCCGTCAACCCAGAATGGTGAAATAGGTCTTGGCAAGAACGTGCTCGTAGGTTTTATGAGCTGGGAAGGCTATAACTATGAGGACGCTATATTGATCAGCGAGAAAATGGTCAAGGATGACGTGTTTACATCCATTCACATAGAAGAATATGAAGCAGAGGCCAGGGATACAAAGCTTGGCCCTGAAGAGATAACAAGAGACATACCCAATGTGGGAGAAGATGCATTAAAGGATCTTGATGAAAGGGGAATAATCAGGATAGGCGCCGAGGTAAGAGCCGGTGACATATTGGTGGGTAAGGTTACTCCAAAGGGAGAAACAGAGCTTACTGCGGAAGAACGCCTGCTCAGGGCGATATTCGGAGAAAAGGCAAGAGAAGTCAGAGATACTTCCTTAAGGGTACCCCATGGCGAATACGGCATCATAGTGGATGTAAAAGTGTTCACAAGGGAAAACGGAGATGAACTGCCTCCGGGAGTGAATGAACTGGTAAGGGTGTATATAGCTCAAAAGAGAAAGATATCCGTCGGCGATAAAATGGCAGGAAGACACGGTAACAAGGGTGTTATTTCCAGAATACTTCCTGAGGAAGATATGCCTTTCCTTCCTGACGGTACTCCCCTGGAAATAGTGCTGAACCCTCTGGGCGTGCCATCCCGTATGAATATCGGTCAGGTGCTGGAGGTCCATCTGGGTTATGCAGCAAAAGCATTGGGATGGAAAATAGCAACACCGGTATTTGACGGAGCAACCGAGCAGGATATAGTTGAAACGCTGAGAGAAGCCGGACTGGCTGAGGACGGAAAGTCGGTCCTGTATGACGGAAGAACCGGTGAACCTTTGGACAACAGGGTTACTGTGGGCTACATGTACTTCATGAAGCTGGCCCATCTTGTTGATGACAAGATCCATGCCCGTTCAACAGGCCCCTACTCTCTTGTTACCCAGCAGCCTCTGGGCGGTAAGGCCCAGTTTGGAGGCCAGAGATTCGGAGAGATGGAAGTTTGGGCCCTTGAAGCGTACGGAGCTGCATATACCCTGCAGGAAATACTCACTGTCAAATCCGACGATGTCGTGGGAAGAGTCAAGACATACGAAGCAATAGTAAAAGGTGAGAATGTTCCCGAGCCAGGCATACCTGAATCCTTTAAAGTCTTGATAAAGGAACTTCAGAGTTTGGCTCTGGATGTAAAAGTCTACTCTGAAGAACAGGAAGAGATAACTATCAAAGAATCGGTGGATGACGATATTGAGGATTTGAACGTGAACATGGAAGGCAGAGAAGATGAGGATATCCTGCCGGATTATGATGATGTGGCTGAAGAAACTATGGATGATGACCTTGATATAGATGAGTTCGAACTGGATGATATAGCTGCGGATGACAACCTCGATGAAAGTCTTGTAGATGACCTTTTCTCTGATGATGATTTCGAGGATGATAACATTGACGACGATGAATTTTAATGGAAGGAGATGGCACCATGTTTGAACTGAGTAACTTTGAGTCGATAAGGATTGGTTTGGCTTCTCCTGAGAAGATCAGGGAATGGTCCAGGGGCGAAGTAAAGAAACCTGAGACTATTAACTATAGAACACTGAAGCCGGAAAGGGACGGCCTCTTCTGTGAAAGGATTTTCGGGCCTACCAAGGACTGGGAATGTCATTGCGGTAAATATAAAAGAATAAGATACAAGGGAATTGTGTGCGACCGATGCGGTGTGGAAGTAACCCGTTCAAAGGTTAGAAGGGAAAGGATGGGGCATATTGAATTGGCTGCCCCTGTATCCCATATATGGTATTTTAAGGGCATACCCAGCAGGATGGGTCTGATTCTGGATATGTCCCCCCGGGCTCTGGAAAAGGTATTGTATTTTGCAGCCTATGTGGTGATTGACCCGGGACAGACTCCCCTGTCTAAGAAACAGGTGCTTTCTGAAAAGGAATACAGGGACAGCGTTGAGAAATTCGGGCACAACTTCCGTGCCGGAATGGGTGCTGAAGCGGTTAAGGAGCTTCTCATGGAGATTGACCCCGAGAAGCTGTCCAAGGAATTAAAGGCTGAACTGGCCGAAGCTACCGGACAGAAGAGGATAAGGACCATAAAAAGGTTAGAGGTGGTTGAGGCTTTCAGAATTTCAGGAAACAGGCCTGAGTGGATGATACTGGATGTTGTGCCTGTCATACCTCCCGAACTGAGACCTATGGTTCAACTGGACGGTGGCAGATTTGCAACATCGGATCTGAATGACCTTTACAGGAGAGTAATCAACAGGAATAACCGGTTAAAGAGGCTTCTGGATCTTGGAGCTCCCGACATAATCGTAAGAAACGAAAAGAGGATGCTGCAGGAAGCTGTGGATGCTCTGATTGACAACGGCAGAAGGGGAAGACCTGTAACCGGCCCGGGCAACAGGCCGTTGAAGTCTCTTTCCGAAATGCTCAAAGGAAAGCAGGGGCGTTTCCGTCAGAACCTGTTGGGTAAACGTGTTGACTACTCGGGACGTTCGGTTATAGTTGTCGGTCCTGAGCTTAAGATATACCAGTGCGGATTGCCGAGGGAAATGGCTTTGGAACTCTTCAAGCCTTTCGTCATGAAGAAGTTGGTAAATGACGGCCTGGCCCATAATATAAAAAGTGCAAAGAGAATGGTTGAAAGGGTAAGAAGTGAAGTATGGGATGTACTGGAGGAAGTTATAAAGGATCATCCTGTGCTTCTGAACCGTGCCCCAACGCTTCACAGGTTGGGTATTCAGGCTTTCGAGCCCGTGCTGGTGGAGGGCAGGGCCATCAAGCTTCATCCGCTGGTTTGTACGGCGTACAATGCAGACTTTGACGGTGACCAGATGGCGGTGCATGTTCCGTTGTCCGCAGAAGCCCAGGCTGAAGCAAGGATACTTATGCTTTCCGCCAACAACCTGTTGAAACCTCAGGACGGAAAGCCTGTCACCGTTCCTACGCAGGATATGGTTCTGGGTTGTTATTACCTGACCATAGACCGTGCCGGAGAAAAAGGAGAAGGAAAATGCTTTTCATCATTCTCCGAAGCCATGCTGGCATATGACAATGGAGTTATCGGATTGCATGCCAAAATAGGCATAAGAGTAAAAAAAGAAATAAACGGAGAGATGAAGTCCAAGATTGTCACTTCCACCATAGGAAGATTTATATTCAATAATGCCATACCCCAGGATTTGGGCTTTGTGGACAGGTCGGATCCTGAAAAGGCTTTTGACCTCGAGGTTGACTTCCTCGTGGGCAAGAGCGAACTGGGTAAGATAATTGACCGGTGCATAAAGAAGCATGGAACCACCGAAACAGCGATTGTACTGGATAAGATTAAGGAACTTGGATTCCATTATTCAACAAAGGGAGCTATAACCATCAGCGTATCCGACATGGTTATCCCTGAAGTTAAAGCCCGCTATCTGAAAGAAACGGAAGCCAAGATTGAAAACATCACCCGTCAGTACAAGAGAGGACTTATATCTGAAGAAGAGCGCTATAATTCTGTTATTGCCGCATGGAACGAGGCTTCGGACAATATTCAGTCCGCCCTTATAGAGAACCTGGATAAAATGAATCCGCTTTACATGATGTCCAACTCAGGGGCGAGAGGTAATATAAACCAGATCAAGCAGCTGGCAGGTATGAGAGGCCTTATGGCTGACACCACCGGTAGAACCATAGAGCTTCCTATCAAGTCCAACTTCCGTGAAGGGTTGAACGTGCTGGAGTTCTTCATATCAACCCACGGTGCCAGAAAGGGTCTTGCAGACACAGCTTTGAGAACTGCAGACTCCGGCTATCTGACAAGGCGTCTGGTAGATGTCAGCCAGGATGTAATAGTAAGGGAAAAGGACTGCGGGACCAACAAAGGTATAGAGGTATATGCGATCAAGGATGGCAACGAAGTGATAGAAGGACTTGCAGAAAGACTTGTGGGAAGGTTTACAATAGATCCGGTGGTTCATCCTGAAACCGGAGAGGTAATTGTTCCTGCTGATACAATGATAAATGATGAACAGGCTGAAAGGATAGAAAAGGCCGGCATCAAAAAGGTGACGATAAGATCAGTGCTCACATGTCAGTCCCATTTGGGCGTATGCGCAAAATGCTATGGCGCAAACCTGGCGACCGGTAAGGAATGCAATGTGGGAGAGGCCGTGGGTATAATAGCCGCCCAGTCCATAGGAGAACCGGGTACGCAGCTTACCATGAGAACATTCCATACCGGTGGTGTTGCCGGTGATGACATCACCCAGGGTCTGCCCCGTGTCGAGGAGTTGTTCGAGGCCAGAAAGCCAAAGGGACTGGCTGTTATATCAGAAATTCACGGTACGGTCAAGCTGTCTGAGACAAAGAAGAAGAGGGAAGTAATTGTAACATCCGATGAGGGTGAATCAAGAACTTACCTGATACCTTACGGTTCAAGGCTTAAGGTTCAGGATGGCGATGTTGTTGAAGCCGGTGACGAACTGACGGAAGGTTCGGTTAACCCTCATGATATCTTGAAGATCAAGGGAGTAAGAGGTGTTCAGGCATACTTGCTGCAGGAAGTGCAGAGGGTTTACAGGCTTCAGGGTGTTGATATAAACGATAAACATATTGAAGTTATAGTCAGACAGATGATGAGGAAAGTCAAGGTGGAAGATCCCGGAGACACGAATCTCCTGCCGGGAGGCCTTGTAGACATGTTTGAATTTGAAGCGGAGAACAGCAGAGTCGCTGCCCAGGGTTTAAGACCTGCCACAGGCAGAAGGACCTTGCTGGGAATAACAAAAGCTTCGCTGGCAACCGATTCTTTCCTGTCTGCAGCTTCTTTCCAGGAGACAACAAGGGTATTGACAGAAGCAGCAATAAAAGGAAAGACGGATCCTCTCATAGGCTTGAAGGAAAATGTCATTATAGGTAAGCTTATACCGGCAGGCACAGGTATGAGCAGGTATAAGGACATAAGCATCAAAACCGTTGAAGAATAACTATATCAGGACATATGGAACATGATCAGGGATGCGGGATGAATATCCCGCATCGCCGACTTAATACAACCGAATTCACTGTATTTGCCCAGTAAGCTGCCCGATAATATTGACTTGACAAAGGTATCTTTACTCTGATACAATATCTTAGTGTTAAATTCGAGTGGTGCGCTAATTACCGAGTTTTGGACGGAAAATACTATATGTGTTTTCAGCTCGGAGAAGAATCAAGCTTGTGGTTGCAAAATACAGGTTTTTTCTGTAAGTTTACAGGAGGTAAAGCAATGCTTGATGCTTTAAAAAGTAAGAATAAAACCGTTGGCATAAAACAGTCCTTAAAAGCTGTGGAAGCCGACTCAGCGAAGCTGTTGTTCATAGCAAGGGATGCTGATGAGAAAGTAGTTTCTAATCTTAGAAAACTGGCTGAAAGTAAATCAGTTGAGATAATATATGTGGATAGCATGAAAACATTAGGAAAGGCTTGTGGAATTGAGGTTGGAGCCTCGGCAGCATGTCTGCTGAAATAGGTTTCGGCTTAATTTATAAATAATGGAATTTTTGAAAGGAGGTGTGTTGATGCCGACGTTTAATCAGTTGGTCAGAAAGGGAAGAGAAGTTGTAGAGAAAAAATCTTCTTCTCCTGCTTTGCAGAAAGGCCTTAACTCTCTGAAGAAAAAGACTATTGATTTAAGCAGCCCTCAAAAGCGTGGCGTATGCACCGTTGTTAAAACTGTTACACCAAAAAAGCCAAATTCAGCTTTGAGAAAGGTTGCCAGGGTTCGTTTGACCAATGGAATAGAAGTAACATCTTATATTCCTGGTATAGGCCACAATCTGCAGGAACATAGCGTTGTTCTTATAAGAGGCGGCAGGGTAAAAGACCTTCCTGGTGTCAGGTACCACATCATCAGAGGTACTTTGGATACTGCAGGTGTTGCAAACAGAAAACAAGGCCGCTCGAAGTATGGTGCCAAGAGGCCGAAGGCAGGAGCAGCCAAGAAGTAATCATATGACGTGCTATGGCACGATATATTTGTGTAATGTGATTTTACCTGTGTAAGTGTTATTATTTTACACAAATATAAGTTATATGATATGCAAAAAATAGTGCTAAGTACGTCGTTTAACATATATATATGTTTAGATGGCAGTTACAGAGCACTGACGATGGTCAGAAGACCACGAGTACCCATGATATGGATTATGGGGATTTCTTGTTGAAATCAAGAAGTATGCCCCATACATTATTATCAAGAAGGAGGGAAGTAAAGTGCCGAGAAAAGGATATGTAGCAAGGAGAGATGTCCTTCCGGATCCGATATATAATGATAAGGTGGTAACAAAACTTATCAATAATATCATGAAAGACGGTAAGAAAGGCATCGCTCAGAAAATCTGCTATGAAGCTTTTGATATAATAAGGGAGAAGACAGGAAAAGATCCTCTTGAAGTATTTGAGCAAGCATTAAACAATATAATGCCTGTTCTTGAAGTAAAGGCAAGAAGGGTCGGAGGAGCAACCTACCAGGTTCCTATAGAAGTCAGACCCGAAAGAAGACAAGCATTGGGCTTGAGATGGCTGGTCAACTACGCTCGTGCAAGAGGCGAAAGAACCATGAGTCAGAAGCTGGCCGCCGAGATCATGGATGCTGTCAATGGTTTGGGTGGAGCAGTTAAGAAAAAGGAAGACACCCATAAGATGGCTGAAGCCAACAAGGCTTTTGCTCATTATAGATGGTAAGCAAATCAAAGTGATATTTGGTGATATTTTTTGAACTGTCGCAGAAGAGAGAAAGGAGAGCATTAATGCCCAGAGAATATAGCTTAGAAAATACCAGGAATATCGGAATAATGGCTCATATTGATGCTGGGAAGACAACTACTACTGAGCGTATTTTATTTTATACAGGAAAGGTCCACAAGATAGGAGAGGTACATGAAGGCTCTGCTACTATGGACTGGATGGTACAGGAGCAGGAAAGAGGCATTACTATAACTTCAGCTGCAACTACTGCTTTCTGGAAAGGTAAAAGGATTAACATAATAGATACGCCGGGACACGTTGACTTCACAGTGGAAGTTGAAAGATCTCTCAGGGTTCTCGATGGTTCAGTAACAATTTTTAGTGCAAAGGGAGGAGTTGAGCCACAGACAGAAACAGTTTGGAGACAGGCTGATAAGTATGGGGTTCCTCGCATTGCATATATAAACAAAATGGATATAGTGGGAGCAGACTTTTTTAGATGCGTAGAAATGATAAGGGACAGGCTGAAAGCCAATCCTGTTCCGATTCAGTTACCTATAGGTAGTGAAGATACTTTTGCAGGGGTAATAGACCTCATAAAAATGAAAGCATACTACTTCAGGGATGACTTGGGTAAAGTAATTGACGAAGAACCTATTCCCGAAGAAATGAAGGATGTCGCTACAGAATACCATAATAAATTAATTGAATCTGTTGCTGAACTAGACGAAGAATTAATGATGAAATATCTCGAAGAGGAAGAGATAACTGAAGAAGAGATTCAAGCTGCATTAAGAGCCGGCACAATAAGCTTGAAATGTGTACCTGTTGTTTGCGGGTCGTCATACAAAAATAAGGGAGTGCAGGAGTTATTGGACGCAATCGTTGACTATCTTCCCTCTCCTGTGGATATACCTCCGATAAAGGGTGTATCCGTGGACGGAGAGCAGGAGATAGAAAGACCTGCTGATGATAACGGTCCATTTGCTGCATTGGCCTTTAAAATCATGGCTGACCCTTATGTAGGAAAACTGTGCTTCTTTAGAGTTTATTCAGGACAACTTAAAGCCGGATCCTATGTTCTTAATTCAACCAAGAACAAAAAGGAAAGAATCGGCCGAATCCTTATGATGCATGCAAACCACAGGGAAGAAGTCAGCGAGGTATACTCAGGGGATATAGCTGCCGCAGTTGGACTGAAGGATACCACAACCGGTGACACTCTTTGCACAGAAGACAACCCGGTTATACTGGAATCCATGGAATTCCCGGAACCGGTTATAGAGGTTGCCATCGAACCGAAGTCCAAGGAAGGCCAGGAAAAGATGAGCATAGCTTTGCAGAAGCTGGCAGAAGAGGATCCTACATTCAGGACATATACCAATCCTGAAACCGGTCAGACAATAATATCAGGCATGGGTGAACTTCATCTTGATATCATAGTCGACCGTTTAATGAGGGAATTCAAGGTTGAAGCCAATGTAGGAAGCCCGCAGGTTTCATATAAGGAAACCATCCGCAAGGCAGTAAGGGCCGAAGGCAAGTTTGTAAGACAATCCGGAGGCCGTGGACAATATGGTCATTGCTGGCTTGAAATTGAGCCTAAGGAACCCGGAACAGGCTATGAATTTGTCAACAAGATTGTGGGCGGTGCTATTCCAAAGGAATATATACCGGCCATTGACGCAGGAATCCAGGATGCCATGAATTCTGGTGTACTGGCAGGTTATCCTGTAGTTGACGTAAAAGTAACCCTGGTTGACGGTTCATACCATGAGGTTGACTCTTCAGAGATGGCCTTTAGGATCGCAGGTTCCATGGGATTTAAGGAAGGATGCCGCAAAGCTGACCCTGTTCTTCTTGAGCCTATAATGAAAGTTGACGTATTCGTTCCCGACGAATACATGGGCGATGTTATGGGTGATCTGAACTCAAGAAGGGGAAGAATAGAAGGCATGGAGTCAAGATCAGGTGTTCAGAATATAAAAGCTTATGTGCCACTGTCCGAAATGTTTGGTTATGCAACTACTTTACGTTCCAGAACTCAAGGAAGAGGTACTTTTACAATGCAAACAAGCCATTTTGAAGAAGTACCAAAAAACATTCAGGAACAAATCTTAAAAGGCAAGGGATTAATAAAGTAGTAAGATAATCGGTTTAACTGTCATTTTGACGGCGGCTTTCAGTCGCCGGACAGGGTTTTATGATTTCAAAATCTTGAAAAACCAATATGCAATAGATCTTATTGCATATGGTTTTTCATAAAAATTAATAAAATAATTATCAGTAAAATACTGATGCAAGGGAGGAGAATTTTAATGGCTAAGGCTAAATTTGAAAGAACAAAGCCACATGTTAACATTGGAACGATCGGTCACGTTGACCATGGCAAGACAACATTGACAGCTGCTATAACAAAGGTATTGGGGTTAAAGGGACAAGCAGAATTCAAAGCATATGATGCTATAGACAATGCTCCAGAGGAAAAAGAAAGAGGAATAACAATCAACACATCTCACGTTGAGTATCAGACTGAAACCAGACACTATGCTCACGTTGACTGCCCCGGCCATGCTGACTATGTTAAGAACATGATCACCGGTGCAGCTCAGATGGATGGTGCTATTCTGGTTGTTTCCGCTGCAGATGGCCCAATGCCACAGACAAGAGAGCACATTCTGTTGGCACACCAGGTTGGAGTACCATACATAGTTGTTTTCCTTAACAAGTGTGATATGGTAGATGACGAAGAGCTTATTGAACTGGTTGAAATGGAACTGAGAGAACTTTTGAACCAGTACGAGTTCCCTGGAGACGAAATTCCGATAGTAAGGGGTTCTGCCTTGAAAGCTTTGGAATGCACTTCCAATGATCCCAGCGCACCTGAATATGCACCTATTCTTGAATTGATGGATACAGTTGACAAGTACATTCCTACTCCTGAAAGAGCTACTGACAAGCCTTTCTTGATGCCTGTTGAGGACGTATTCTCCATCACAGGTCGTGGTACTGTTGCTACTGGTAGAGTTGAAAGAGGAACAGTTAAAGTCGGTGACGAAGTTGAAATCGTTGGTTTGATGGATGAGACAAGAAAGACTGTTGTTACCGGTGTTGAAATGTTCAGAAAGCTGCTTGATCAGGCTGTTGCCGGAGATAACATCGGTGCCCTCTTAAGAGGTATCCAGAGAAACGAAGTTGAAAGAGGACAGGTTCTGGTTAAACCTGGTTCAATCACTCCTCATACTCATTTTAAAGGACAGGTATACGTGCTCACCAAAGAAGAAGGTGGAAGACATACTCCTTTCTTCAATGGTTACAGGCCTCAGTTCTATTTCAGAACCACCGACGTTACCGGTGTAGTTGAACTGCCTCAGGGCACAGAAATGTGCATGCCTGGTGACCATGTTACCATGGCAATCAAGCTCATCACACCTATAGCTATGGAAGTAGGCTTGAGGTTCGCTATCCGTGAAGGCGGAAGAACAGTTGGAGCAGGTACTGTTACTGAAATAATTGAGTAATTCAGGTTAATATAAAAAAATGGCCACAAAACATTGTGGCTATTTTTTTATTGTTTAATTTACTATGCTGATTCAAAGGGTTGATTTAGCCTTCATGCCAGCACCTATTGACTTGATACCAGTCCTGCTTTTGACAGTGCATTTTTTATCTGGCGACCCAATACCACTGAAATCATCACTTTAACAACATCCGGCAGGATGAAGGGCAACACTCCTGCAGCTATTGCCTCAGCAGGTCCAAGGTTGGCTACTATGGCGAGCCAGGTTGTTCCGAAAACATAACAAATAATCAAACCTGTCATGGAAGCCACTGCCATCCTGAAAAAGGACGGGCTAGTCCCTTGGTTGAGAAATGTTCCGATAACCAGAGCCATTATGGGATAGCTGATTATGTACCCGCCTGTAGGGCTCAGCAACACACTTAAGCCTCCCCTGAAGCCGGCAAAAACCGGCATACCTGCCACTCCCAGCAATATGTATACAATCTGCGAGATTGCACCGCATTTTCTTCCCAATATCAAAGATGAAAGCGTTACTCCGAAAATGGAAAGGGTGACGGGAACCGGTGTAATGGGAACAGGGACTGAAATTTGAGCCAGTATTGCAGTGACTGCCGTAAACAGCGCTGTCAGGTTTATCTCTTTCAAATTCAGTTTCATTTATTCAATGCTCTCCTTTTAATGTTAACCAAATTTACTTTAATGGTTGACAATTATAAGAATATAATATGATGATTTCCCTGTCAACACATATGGAAGAAAAATTCTCCTTATGCTCCGAATCCATAAAAAAATCTGATTAGTTCGGCCATATGGGAAGCATATCATGCATGGCTCCATGTGTCCTGGGCATGATTAAAAACTTGTTATGGGGGAGTATTTTATAAAGTAATCATATAAAAATAGCTTGAAATTTGTTGTTTAAACGGAGAAAGAATTAGTTTAGACCGCTGTTTAACCATTTGTTGAAAGGGGAAAAACCAATGATTGAGATAAAAAAAGACATATACTGGGTAGGAACAAAACACTGGGAACTTAGGCAGTTTCACGGGCATGAGTTGTCAACCCACAGAGGATCCACCTATAGCTCCTATTTGATAAGGGATAAGAAGGCGGTTCTTGTTGACACGGTCTGGAACCCCTATCAGGAGGGTTTTATAGACAGTCTGGAAAAGGAAGTGGGGATAAACAATATAGACGCCATTGTCATAAACCATGCCGAGCCTGACCATGGAGGAAGCCTTGAGCTTTTGATGTCCAAAATACCGGATACCCCGATATATTGCACAAAGAGTGGTGCCGATATTATTAGGAGACATTTTCATAAGGAATGGAACTTCAATATAGTAAAGACAGGAGATACATTGAGCACGGGAAACTATGAGCTGATTTTTGTGGAAATGCAGATGATACATTGGCCGGACAGCATGCTTACATATGTTAAGGGAGCCAATTTGGTTCTCTCCAATGATGCCTTCGGACAGCATTACTCGCCCTTGTCCCTGTTCAATGATGAAGTGGATACATGTGAACTGTATCAGGAAGCTGTCAAGTATTATGCCAATATTTTGACTCCGTAAAGTTCTCTTATAAAAAAGAAGATTGAGGAGATTCGATCTTTGAATCTGCCCATCGACATGATTGCACCGAGCCATGGAGTTATCTGGAGAAAGGACCCCTTGCAGATAGTCGACAAGTATTACGAATGGTCCCAGGACTATAATGAGGGCACTGTTGTAATCATATATGATACAATGTATGATGCAACCAGGAAGCTGGCCGAAGCAATAGGGGAAGGCTTGGCGAAGAACAATGTTAAGTATAAACTGTTCAATAATTCGGTATCTGATCAGAGCGATGTTTTAACAGAAATATTCAAGGCTAAAGGTGTTATAATAGGCAGTTGTACGGTTAACAATACGGTATTGCGTTCCATTGCGTCCCTTCTGGATGAGATAAAGGGGCACCGGTTCAAGAACAAGGTGGCAGCAGCCTTTGGCAGTTACGGTTGGAGCGGGGAAGGTGCAAAACTGATAAACAAGTCCCTGGAAGATTCGGGATTGAAAATAGTGCATGAACCGCTTCAAATCAAATATCAGCCCACGGAAGAGGAACTCAGGCAGTTTGTCGACATGGGTGACAGGTCTGCAAAAGCAATGCTGCAGCTTTAAAATTATTACAGTGGAATAGAACTACGGTTCAGAGAAAAATGCACTATTGAATTTTTGAAAAGAATTGTATAACATGGTATTATATTTATATAGGGATATTATAGGAAAGGAAACAGATTAACTATAATATCCTTTGCTTTTTTAGCTGAAAAAATGAAGCTTCCTCAAGGAGACGTAATCCAGGTTTTAAGGCCGGTTGAAATCAGGCATTGGAAATAGGGAGGTTCAGCCATGGAAAAGTATTTTACTGTAGGGTTTTTTAATATGAAAAGCAGAAACTTGTGTCAGAAACCAGCACATATGCTGTCTGGGGAAGATTCAAAGAAACAGGGTGTTTTGATGCTTTAAAATTTGACTGGGAAGAAGGAAAACCAAACAAGCCACATATTTTTTTGGATTCTGATATCGCAAAATGGATAGAGTCTGTTGCGTTTGTCGTAGCCAAAAAAAGGAACAAGGAACTGGAGTCGGCATTCGCTTATTATTATGCAACCAAAAAAGACAAGTTCCTTAAGTTGATATGCGAAATTCATTCCCTACCATGCCTTTGCCAACAGAGGAGTAACTGAGATGATCGTATGGATTCTGAAAAGATAAGCGTCAGCACGATGAATTTATTTATTAAAGGGGTGTTGAAATTGGAACTGCTTCAGGTAAAAGAACTGGGAAAAAGGATAAAATCCAATATTTCAAAGGTTATAGTGGGTAAGGATGAAGTAATAGACCTGGTCCTGACATCGCTTTTTTGCTCAGGGCATGTCTTGCTGGAAGACGTTCCCGGTGTAGGCAAAACCATGCTGGCAAAATGCCTTGCCAGATCCATTGACTGCGAATTCAAGAGAATACAGTTTACCCCGGATTTGCTTCCCACTGACCTGACAGGCATAAACTATTTTGATCAGAAAAAAGGGGAGTTCGTTTTCAGGCAGGGTCCTATATTTGCAAATATACTCCTGGCGGATGAAATCAACAGGGCTACTCCCAGAACCCAGTCCAGCCTGCTTGAGTGCATGGAGGAACGCCAGGTTACCATAGACGGGGACACAAAGACTCTTGCGTTGCCCTTTTTTGTTATAGCCACACAAAATCCTGTAGAAACCCAGGGGACTTTCCCATTGCCTGAAGCTCAACTGGACAGATTCATCATGAGGATTAAAATGGGTTATCCATCCACCCGGGAAAGCAAGGAGATTTTGGACAGGTTTCAGCATAAAAATTCATCAGCGGATGTTGATATAGTTGCTTCGGCTGAAGAAGTTATTGAAGCCCAGAAGGCCTTTGCATGCGTTAATGTAAGTGATGCGGTAAAAGATTACATAGTAAGTATCGTGGAGGCCACCAGAAACCATGAAAAAATTTCTTTGGGTGTGAGCCCCAGGGGAAGCATGGCTCTGATGAAAGCAGCGCAGGTATATGCAGCATTGAAGGCAAGGGACTATGTTATCCCTGATGATATAAGATATCTGGCTGTTCCTGTGCTGGCTCACAGGATAATACTCAAGGGGCACACGGTTGTCACAAAAGGGGTTAAGTCTCAGGAAGCGTTGATATCGGATATTTTAAAAACCATACCGGTTCCGACGGAAGAGTTTTAGCAGGAGGAAACATAGATGGAGATCCTTGCCTTTGCTATTGTCGTTCTTGCAGTTATAGGACTGCAGAGCCTGGTTTTTGGGAAATGGGTGTTTAAAAATCTTGAGTACAGATGTGAATTCAGTGTGGAAGAAGCCCATGAAGGGGATGAGATTCTCCTGATAGAGACGGTTGAGAACCGCAAGCTGCTTCCGGTGCCATGGCTGAAAGCCAATATATACTCATCCAAATGGCTTGATTTTGCAGGTGCCCGCTCCGTTGTAAACCAGGAAAGCAGATATGCCACCAGCAGTTTTGTATTGAGAAGCTATCAAAAAGTAACCAGAAGGTGGAAGGTGAAGTGCCTGAAAAGGGGTATATATAAACTGGAGACATCCACCCTGGTAAGCGGCGATCTGCTTAGTTTGAACACAAACTCTTTGCCTGTCAATGTAAATGCGATTCTTAAAGTATATCCGTCGGTTATAGATATAGAAAAGTCTTTTGTACCTGTCAGTTATCTGCAGGGAGATGTGATTGTTAAACGATGGATTCTGGATGACCCTTTCATAGTTTCAGGAGCCAGAGATTATACCCCCAGGGACCCCATGAACAGGATACATTGGGGAGCCACGGCAAAGACAGGCAGATTCATGGTCAGGAACAATGATTTTACAGCCCGTCTGAGCCTTGCTGTCATGCTCAATATTCAATCCATTGAAAATGAATATTTCAGCACTATTGATAAAGAGCTGGTGGAATACGGAATAAAAGCGGCAGCGTCGATTTTCGACCTGTCCCTGATGACAGGGGCGCCGGTGCGCTTTGGTACCAACGGAACGACGGCCGATGATGGCGGAAAAATGATTTTTACCGAAGAAGCGGCGGGAAGAGAGCATGTATCAATGCTTATGGAGATACTGGCAAAGTTGGAATTGAAAAGGGTCAGGGATTTTGAGGATTTCCTGGGATCATTGGATGTGGAAATGCAGAACTGCGACATTATAGTAATAACTTGTTATCTGACGGACGGAATATGTGAACAACTGAGGAAATTTCAAAAGTATCAGAACAGGATTTCAATACTCCTTTTAAATGAAATTGAAGCAGATAAAATGCCTGCAGACATGGACGTTTTTGTACTGCAGAAAGATTCGCGCGGAACCGGCTGACTTACAAGTAAAATGAAACCTCATATGAAACTTCTTTTGCAAGACACGGAGCATATGCTGAAGAAGTATAGGAGGTTAATTCAGTTTGGCGGATGATGTTTTAACTGCAATGCAAAAAACGTTTTGATACTGATATGTAACCGACGAAATGTGTTTCCGATGTATTTAAAAGCTAGAAATGAATTCAGCCAATAATGGATGCTGATTTATATAGGAAGGATGAAAATGAGAGAAAAACTCAGAACATATGCATTAAAGACAACGGCGCTGATGGGGCTCTTTTCGGTTATTTACCCGGCAATAAGCATTGTAAGGGCTTTGATTTTCAAGGCTCCCGGTGGATGGAGCTGCCTTTTGCCGGCACTTGCATTCACCATGGCCGGTTTTCTGATGGCATCGGTTTTGGTCAGGGAAAAATCCCCTGTATTCATGAGATTGGCATCCAACCCGGTAATAGAGTTTGTTTTTGGCGACCGTGCAACATCAATGTTTCTAAGCGGGTTGTCAGTCCATATGGCCGTGTTCATACCGGTATGCATCTCCTTGTTGATATTTCAGAAGAGCGGACTGCCCAGGCTCATTTTTGAAGCCGTTCCTGCCGTGGTTTTTTATATGGTGGGGGTAAGGGCAAATTATAATGACTATGATGAAATTCTGGACAGGCAAAAAATGTATGCAGGTTTTATAGTTCTGACTGCTGTGGCAATCATCTGTTCTTTTAAAGGGATTAGGATGAATTTGATCATATATGCCTACATCCTTACTGTGGCATCAATGATAGTAGCAAACCAGTCTCAGATCGACCGTGTATTCCTTTATATGAACAGGCATTTGGCCGGGGTTTCAAAAAACATAAGAAAGTTCAACATAATATCGGTATTTCTGCTGGTGGGAATTACATTTGTATTTCTATATTTCAGAGACATAGTTGAGTTTTGTTTAAATGTGATAAATGGCCTGATACGCTCCGGGGCAGCATTTATTCTTAAACTGCTGGCCTCATTGAATCGTTCCTCATCTGAAATAGGATATGGGCAGCGGCCCCAGGCCTTGCTGCCACCTCAACTGGCAGAAGAGGACGGTAATAACCCCTATATAAGCATGATACTTAACATAATTTTCATCATTGTTTTTGCCCTTGCAGCATTTAAATTGTTGCCTGTATTTATAAAGGCTGTTTTCAAAGCAGTTAAAAATATAATAAGGAATTTATGGGTATATATATTAAACATAATGGGAAAGACAAACAGAGAGGAACCGGAGACTGATGAGTACAATGATGAAGTGGAAGAAATCCAGCGTCCGGACAAGGCATTGAAAAGAAGCAGAAGAATGAGCCATGCCAAGCTGAAAAGAACTCTCAGGGGATTGGGCAGATTGTCGGAACCGGTGGAAAAGGTCAGATATATATATGGTATAATTCTTGACGTGCTGAAGGCATTGGATACCGGCATAGCCAAATCGGATACTCCCAGGGATGTATGCCAAAAGGCGGAACTTAAAGGCATTCAAATATCCTATATCACTGATTTGTATGAAAAGGTGAGGTATGGAGAAAGAATACCTGATGGGGATGAAGTGACAAAAGCTGAAGAGTGTTGCTCTGAAGTGGTGCACAGGTTTTCAAGATGATCAGGGGAAAGAAAACTTTAGGAGAGATGGCGACATTGCAAGTGTTGCCTTATATTCCAGATAAAACAATTGAAATGGACATGTTAAGCAGTTATAATTGTTACAATTGCGATATAAAAGGTATTATTTGAAATTTTGCCTGGAGAGTTTTAAGTTTATACTTATTTATAGAGATAAATAGAAAACTATATACAAGAAGCTTTTATTATTTGAAAGGATGGTTTGATGACTGAGTCAAAAAAGGCTATAAAGAAGCAAGTATTGCCGGTTTTGCCCTTACGTGGCCTGACTGTTTTTCCTTATATGACTTTGCCGTTTGACGTTGGCAGGGCTAAATCAATAAAAGCCCTGGAAGAGGCTATGGTAAATAACCAGTTGATTTTGCTTGTAACCCAGAAAGATGCAAGAGTTGATTCACCTTCTGAAGATGATATATATAAAGTGGGTACCATATCAAAAATAAAACAGCTGTTAAAGCTTCCGGGGGACACTATCAGGGTTCTGGTGGAAGGCTTGAGCCGGGCTGAGATCGGAGAGATCATACAAACGGAACCGTTCTTTATGGCTGAGGTTGTGGAAAAAATATACACATACGATGAGGATGACAAATATGAAATAGAAGCGCTTAAAAGAAGTGTGCTTTCTGCCTTTGAGGAGTATGTAAGGCTAAGCAACAAGGTTGCACCGGAAATACTGCTAACCATCACCACCATAGAAGATCATGGTCAACTGGCAGACATAATAACATCGAATATCAACCTTAAGGTTGATCAGAAACAGGAAATCCTGGACGAGTTTCATCCGAGAAAAAGGCTGGAAAAGTTGCTGGAAATCATGTTGAAAGAAATTGATATCCTGGAAATAGAAAAGGATATAAACGCCAAGGTACGCAAACAGATAGACAAATCCCAGAGGGAATACTATTTGAGGGAGCAATTGAAAGCCATACAGAGTGAACTTGGTGACAACGGTGTAATAGGGGAAGTGGAGGAATATAAGAAAAGGCTGGAAAAAGCCAATGTTCCTGAAGAAGTGGAGACAAAGGTCCTGAAAGAACTGGACAGGCTGATGAAGATGCCTTCAGGGTCGGCAGAAGGTTCGGTTATAAGGACGTATCTTGATTGGATATTGGATCTTCCATGGAGTACATCCACTGAAGAGATAATTGATCTAGAAAGGGCCAAAAACATACTGGATGAGGATCATTACGGCCTGGAAAAGGTGAAGGAGAGAATAATCGAATACCTGGCAATAAGAAAACTTAACAGCAAGCTTAAAGGACCGATACTTTGCCTGGTGGGTCCTCCCGGGGTAGGAAAAACTTCTATAGCCAAATCCATAGCAAGGGCTTTGAACAGGAATTATGTCAGAATGTCTCTTGGCGGTGTAAGGGATGAGGCGGAAATCAGGGGACACAGAAGGACGTATGTGGGTGCAATGCCCGGCAGGTTGATCGCTGCCTTGAAGCAGGCAGGTTCAAAAAATCCGCTGATATTGCTGGATGAGATAGACAAGATGAGCAGTGATTTCAGGGGTGATCCGGCTTCGGCAATGCTGGAGGTTTTGGATTCGGAACAGAATTTTTCTTTCAGGGATCATTACCTGGAAGTTCCCTTTGATCTCTCGGATGTCATGTTTATCACGACGGCCAACACCACTGATACCATACCAAGGCCGCTGCTGGACAGGATGGAGGTTATAAGCCTTACAAGCTACACGGAAGAAGAAAAGGTTAATATAGCAATGAAATATCTTATTCCCAAGCAGATTAAAGCCCATGGGCTTAAAAGGTCCAACATCAGGATAGATGAACAGGCTGTAAGGGATATCATCAACTACTATACCAGAGAAGCCGGTGTCAGAAACCTTGAAAGACAGATTGCCACGGTATGCCGCAAAGCTGCAAAAGAGTTGGTTTCTTCCAATAAAAAGTCTGTAGGGATCACTTCAGGCAATATCGAGAAATTCCTTGGGGTGAAAATCTACAGGTATGACAAGGCAAATGAAAAGGATGAAATAGGTATTGCCACCGGATTGGCATGGACACCGGTGGGTGGTGATACATTATCCATTGAAGTCAATCTTATGGACGGGGACGGGAAGCTGGAACTTACCGGGCAGTTGGGGGATGTTATGAAAGAATCCGCAAGAACGGCTATAAGCTTTATCCGTTCCAAGGCCGAACAATTGGGAATAAACAAGGATTTTCACAATAAATATGATATCCACATCCATGTTCCCGAAGGAGCCATACCCAAAGACGGCCCTTCAGCAGGCATTACCATTGCTACTGCGATGGTTTCGGCACTGACCAATATACCGGTCAGGAAGAATGTTGCCATGACCGGTGAGATTACGCTGCGGGGCAGGGTACTTCCGATAGGGGGACTGAAAGAGAAAGTTCTGGCCGCTCACAGGGCCGGCATTGATACCGTGATCATACCCGTTGGCAATAATAAGGATATTGAGGAGATACCTCAGAATGTGAGGGAGAAGATCAAGTTTGTTACTGCCAGTGACATGGAAACGGTTTGGAACACGGCGTTGGTGAAAAGCAAGAAAATCAATATGGTAGACAAGCCACAGAAAGAAAAGGATGAGATTATAATACCTAATGAGCAGGCTATGATAGGAGATTCAGAACAAAAAACTGACATAATACGGCAGTAAGACGGCATTGAACAGTAAAAAGCAGCAACCATGACGGTTGCTGCTTTTTGAATAAACTGGATCATTATTTTTTTAATAAATGGAATTACCGTTTTAAAACTTGGATTGTCGTTTTAAACAATCTGGTTTACTAGAAATACTTGCTTACCAGTTCTATGGCATTATGCTCTATAATTACTTCCCCGTATTCATTCAAGTACCCCTCGAAAAATCCCGGGTTTGAAACCTTGTGGCCGAACTCTCCAAGGAAAACATCGAACAGCTTGGTGTCTTCCATTGTGAAGCAGTTACGGGTCATTACCAGATAATAGGTGCCTTTCAGCTTGTACAGGGAGCTGTCCCCACAATACAGGGGACTTATTTTCTTGCACAACTCACATAAATCGTTAAACTCTTTAAATGAGTATATAAGGAGCGAAGAGTAAATCTTGCGGTTTTTTTTCTTTACCTTGAGATCGTTTCTCTTGAACTTGTTCTTGATGTATTTCTGGATAGATTCAAAATTCTCTTCCTCATCATTCACTTTTGTAATAATTATTATGAAACCGGTATCCGAGTCAGGAACAGGCTCTATTAACAGCTGTGAATCAGATATGTCAAACCCGAATCGGACTTCGGCTTCTTCCATCATGTCCCAGAATAGCTCCTGAGCTTCCGGGGAGTTATAATTCAGCGAGCTTAGGTCAATATTTCTTTCTTCCAGGTCAGCCAAAGATATCGTAATTTTTATTCTATTGTCGTCTATTCTTTCTATTTTCATAAAATCACCACAATTCGTTTCTTATTTTACGAACAATTTATTTGTATCCAACTTATTTATATTATACTAATAGTTACATGAAAAGAGAAGTATAAAAATTTTAACAACACATTTGCCCAGTTGTGCTTTTGTTCATGCTTTCCTGCTGATGAAATAAAAACTATTGTAAATTGGCCGTTTGCTTCAAATAATAATATCAAGCTATTGTTTGAAAGGAGGACCTCTGGCAGTGGATGATTTAATGTTCAAAGCCAATACGGATGGAAATGACGCTGGTAATGCAGAAGTAGTATATAATGCTGAAAAGGACTTTTACAAAGGCATGAAAGGAGAATTGCGATACAAGGCAGAAGGGTTGTTCAAAAAGGCCAGGGAAAAGGGCATATCAATAGAAGATATAGAAGTGATTAAACTGAATGATAACAGTGCAGACTTTCCGGGACTGGGACAAATAAACCTTCCGACGCTGCTGGTCAAGATAAGGGGAAAGCATATGCAGAGCGGTCAGGTTATTGCCGACGGAAAGCAAATAGATTTTTACAACAGGTACCAGCAGTACATTGCCGAAAGGATTCAAAAAAAGAGCAGTGTAAAGGATGATAAAGATTGGACGGCAAGGGAAGGCAAAAGGACTGTTATGGAAGAGAATAGCGATTATAGCCTGAGTGATTGGGAATTGTTTGAAATAGGCAAGGACTTGCTGGATGACAAGGAGTTTGGCCTGGAAAAAACTATAACCGGAGCGTGTGACAGAGTTATCAGAAAGCTGATGGGGGAAAATGATTGGCTAAGTCCCGGTGAAGCCAGGCTTTTGGATGAGGAGTTTGCCGATGTACAGAGAAGAGCAGAGGCAAGCCAGGAAAAAAGCAGGGGTACGAAGACTGCAGTTCCGAAAAGGGCCACTGAAAGGCAGATAAATTATCTTAAGGCCAGAATTAAGAATATGGGTGAGGATCCATATGATAATGCCGTCATCAGGGAGGTTATACGCCAAAGCGGCTTTGATGCTGAAGACATAAACAGTTTAAGCATGGGAGAAGTCAGCAAGATAATAGACAGCATCAACATAATAATGCCCAAGGTCAAAAAGTCCCTGTCTGAAAGAAACAGAACGGGTGCTTTTGAAAGCGATAATGGCACGGGATCGGCAGCAAACATCAGGCAATAGGATGTACAGGCTTTTGTAATACTTATTTAATTTATTATTTTATTGTTATTTTTTGAGTAGTATAATAAAATAGAATAAAAAATTGTAGAAATTTTTGAAGAAATATACTCAGCCTATGACATTTTCATAGGGTAGCTGCCGGACCGGCACAAAGAATTCTTGGAGGATAAATCAAAAAAGGAGATGTTGTTGGGCTTTATGAAAGAGATTGTACTTGCGTCGGCTTCTCCAAGACGATCTTTTCTTTTGAAACAGATAGGGCTGACTTTCAGCGTTATGCCTTCCCACATTAAGGAAAAGACGGATGCGAATCTGGAGCCTGGAACGATGGTTGAGAAGTTATCCTATGACAAGGCCTATGATATAGCAGAGAAACTCCACAAAGACTGTCTCGTAATAGGTGCCGATACAATTGTAGTTAAGGACGGTGACATTTTAGGAAAGCCAAGGGATGAACAGGAAGCCTACAAAATGCTGAAATACTTGCAGGGTGACTGGCATGAGGTATTTACCGGTGTAACGGTCATTGATGCTGCTTATATGAGAAGCTTTACTGATCATGTAAGAACCCGGGTGAAAATGAGAAGCATGCCTGATGAAATGATATATTCTTATATAAGCACAAAAGAACCCATGGATAAAGCCGGAGCATATGGAATACAGGGAATGGGAGCTTTGCTTGTTGAGGCTATTGACGGCTGTTATTTCAATGTGGTTGGATTGCCCCTCATGAAACTGAGTGACATGCTCTTGAAATTCGGGGTGAAACTGCTTTAATACCTTTGATGTGTCCCGGAGGAAACTTGAGGATATGGCAGATGTTGATTACAGACTGAAAATAAAAGATCTTCCAATCTATGAAAGACCGTATGAAAAACTGGAGGAATATGGTCCTGAGATGCTTTCAAATGCAGAACTTTTGGCAATAATTATAAGGACGGGCAGCAGGGATGAAACTTCAGTAGCCCTTGCCCAGAGAGTATTAAGGCAGGATAAATCCGGTAAGGGACTGGCTTTTTTGCATGATATTACACTGGAAGAGTTGAGATGCATAAAGGGCATAGGCAGAGTTAAAGCTATACAAATAAAAGCACTGGCTGAGATTTCCAAGAGGATGTCATCTACATATAATTCAGGAAAGCGGGTTGCCATCAAGTCTCCTGCAGATGTGTGCAATCTTTTGATGGAGGAAATGAGGCATTTAAGAAAAGAAGTATTCAAAGTTATTTTACTGAACACAAAAAGCCATGTAATCCGATGCGCGGATGTATCAATCGGAAGCCTGGACGCTTCAATAGTGCATCCCAGGGAGGTTTTCAGCGAAGCGGTGAGAAGTGGATGTGCAGGACTGATATTTGTACATAATCATCCCAGTGGTGATCCCGAACCAAGCCCGGAAGATGTGGATATTACCAGAAGGCTTGTGGAAAGCGGAAAAATTCTGGGAATAAAGGTTCTGGATCATGTGATAATAGGGGATGGAAAGTATGTTAGCCTTATGGAAAAAGGTTTAATGTAGGCAAAATATTGTAAAGGAAGAGGAGAAAATATGGGTATATTTTCCAGAGATATAGGAATTGATTTGGGAACTGCCAATACATTGGTTCATTTAAAAGGTAAAGGTATCGTACTTAGAGAACCTTCTGTTGTTGCTGTTAATGTAAAGACCGGCGATATCCTGGCAGTTGGGGATTCAGCCAAGGAGATGATAGGCCGAACCCCGGGAAACATAGTGGCTATAAGACCTATGAAAGATGGGGTTATTGCAGACTTTGACATAACCCAGAGCATGTTGAAATATTTCATAAACAAAGCTGCCCCAATGGGACTGTTAAATAAGCCGAGAGTAGTGATATGCGTGCCTTCGGGCGTGACCGAGGTGGAAAAAAGGGCAGTGGAGGAAGCTACCCTGCAAGCCGGAGCCAAGGAAGCATATCTGATAGAAGAGCCCATGGCAGCAGCTATTGGAGCAAACCTGCCGGTTGAAGAACCGTCAGGCAGTATGGTTGTTGATATAGGTGGAGGTACCAGTGAAGTTGCAGTGATTTCCCTGGGCGGAATTGTTACCAGCAAATCCCTGAGAATAGCAGGAGATGAGCTGGATGAAGCTATTGTTCATTATGTGAAAAAGGAATATAATTTAATGATAGGAGAAAGAACAGCTGAAGAAATAAAGATGAGTATCGGAGGAGCTTATCCAAAGCCCAAGGAAGAGTCTATAGAAGTCAGGGGAAGAGATTTGATCACAGGACTGCCCAAGAACGTGGTTATAACATCTTCTGAAATAAACGAGGCATTGAAAGAGCCGATAAATGCTATAGTGGATGCAATTAAGTTTACTTTGGAAAAAACACCGCCGGAACTTGCAGCGGACATTATGGACAGGGGAATCATGCTTACAGGGGGAGGAGCGCTTCTGAGCGGTCTTGATAAGCTTATAAATGAAGAAACAGGCATGCCTGTTTCCATTGCGGAACACCCGTTGGATTGTGTTGCCCTGGGAGCAGGTAAAGTACTTGAAGAAATTGAAGTATTGAAAAAGGTGCTGATTTCTCCTAAAAAACTTAAGTAGGAAGTAGAAAGGAGATTAATCCTTTGTTGCGCCTTTTTAGGAATAAATTTTTTTTGCTGGCACTGCTGACAATCCTGTTATTAGTATTAATAGGAGTATCATCAAGGGCAGATAGCCCTGTAAATACCGTTGGAAATTCGCTAAGCATCCCATGGGCCCCTTTTCAGAAAGTCGCATCATTTCTGGAAGACAAAATAGGCGGTATCTTCGTGTATTTTGAAGACATGAAAGAACTGAAGCGGGAAAATGACGAACTAAGGGCAAAACTGGATGAGATGGAAAAAGAAACCAGGGATTTGAACCGGCTGAGGGAAGAAAACAGGATATTGAGAGAGACATTGAACCTCAAGGATCAGTTCAGTGATTACATAAGCATCGGTGGAAATATTATTGCAAAGGATGTGGGCAACTGGTTCAACATTTTTACGATAGACGCCGGAACCAAGGATGGCGTGGCTATTGACTCGCCGGTTATCACCAACAAAGGTTTGGTGGGAAGCATTTACCAAACCGGCCCGTTATCTTCAAAAGTCATTTCGATTATTGATGTGGACAGTGCGGTCAGTGCCCTGGTCAACAATTACATAGTGATAGTTCGGGGAGATATTAACCTAAAGGATCAAGGGTTATTGAGGATGGATCGGATACCTGTCGAGCTGGATTTGAAAGTGGGAGATACGGTTGAAACTTCAGGAGTGGGAGGAATTTTCCCAAAGGGTATTCTGATTGGAAAAGTAATAGAGATCCGGGAAGGGGATACGGATTTGAACAGGTATGCTGTGGTAGAGCCGGCAGTTGATTTCCAGAGACTAAGAGAGGTCTTTGTCCTCGTAGACAAAACCAAAAACACCGAAACGGGTAATGGGGAGAAATGAAGATAAAAGTACTTGCCTATTCGATTTGCATATTTGTGATTACGCTTTTGCAGTCTACCATTATAGATTATATAAAAATTATGAACGTGAAACCCAATTTGCTGCTTGCTTTTATTGTGGTAGTCGCTATACTGCGGGGCAATGTTGAAGGAACTGTGATAGGTTTCATATGCGGACTATGCCATGATGTCATTTCCGGCAAGATGATTGGTGTGTTCGCTTTGTTGGGGCTGTATATCGGCCTGCTCATAGGCTCGGTAAACAAGCGCCTATACAGGGAAAATGTTTTGATTGCAGTATTTTTTACTTTTGTATCTACTTTTGTATATGAATATGTTTTTTATTTTTTCAACTTGTTCCTCAGAGGAAAAGGGGATCTGATTTTTCCCCTGAAAAATGTGATTTTGCCGGAAGCTGTTTACAACAGTGTTTTGTCGATCCTGATTTTTATAATAATGATAAAACTGCATTATACCTTTGAGGAAGCCAGCAGGACTTCCAGAAAATATTAGGGAATAAAGGTGGGGTATTTTAGAAATGCCTGAAAATGGTGTCATATTCAAAGCAACAGTTAATGACCTTTACATTATACTTAAAGAAGAAAATGACTTTGATACAATCCTGGATCAGATTGCAAGAAAAATAGATTCAGCAGGAAAGTTTTTTAAAGGAGCATCCCTGAATGTGAAATACCGGGGGAAGAAGCTGACAAAAGACGAGGAAAACCAGATTCTTGAGCTCCTGGTGCATAGATCGGGAGCGGATATAAGAAAGATAGAAGAGGATGTCCAGGAGGACCTGGAAACCGGCGACTCTATTGTCGGGCAGGACAAGCTGAAAATGAACAAGTTCTATTTCAAAGGCATTGATGAAGGCCCTGCTAAGTTTTACAGAGGCACTGTAAGATCAGGCCAATTGATAAGCTCCAAAGGCAATCTTGTGATCATAGGGGATGTAAACCCCGGCGGAGAGGTGGTTGCCAACGGGAATGTCATTGTCATGGGAACACTTAGGGGAGTGGTACATGCAGGGGCCGACGGAAACAAGGATGCTATTGTTGTGGCACTGAATCTACAGCCTACGCAGCTCAGGATAGCTGATGTCATTACCCGGCCGCCGGATGAAAAAAACGCAGGAAATGCTATTGTGCCGGAGATAGCTTATATAAAAGACGACATGGTGTACACAGAAAACTTGCTGCCTCAGAGATGACGGAGTACATAAGCATCATTTATTGCAGAATTGACAAAACTCTCAAACAAATATATTATTAGTATGTACATTAAAAATATGGAAGCTTAGATATCCGGGGATTGCTGTGCTGGCAACATCCAATGCTGTCAGCTTTATGCAAATGCTGGCGGGATTCTTACAAGCCTATGATTCCCAGGTATCCGTAAATAAAACTGCATTCACTGAATTAGGGGGTATCCATTAATGAGCGAAGTCATAGTCATTACATCGGGTAAGGGGGGTGTAGGTAAAACTACTACTACCGCCAACATTGGAACTGGTCTTGCACTTCATGGTAAAAAAGTTGTCTTGGTTGATACGGATATAGGATTACGGAACCTCGATGTTGTAATGGGACTTGAAAACAGAATTGTATATGATCTGGTGGATGTTATAGAAGGTGCTTGCAGAATAAAACAAGCTCTCATAAAGGATAAACGTTTTGAAAGCCTTTACCTTTTGCCAGCGGCACAAACAAGAGACAAGACATCAGTAACTCCCAAACAGATGATAGACTTGACCAACGAGTTGAGGAAAGAATTTGATTACATAATAATAGACTGCCCGGCAGGTATAGAACAGGGTTTTAAAAATGCTATAGCCGGAGCAGATGAAGCATTGGTTATAACTACACCTGAAGTATCTGCTGTAAGAGATGCCGATAGGATTATAGGACTGCTTGAATCAAATGAATTGAGAAATCCCAAGCTTATCGTCAACAGGGTAAGACCTGATATGGTAAAACGCGGTGACATGATGTCCATTGATGATATCATAGATATTCTTGCCATTGATCTTATCGGTGTGGTACCCGATGATGAAAAGATAGTAATATCCACTAACCGTGGAGAACCTGCTGTCACAGATGATAAGTCCATTGCAGGACAAGCCTACAGGAACATTACAAGGAGAATTCTTGGGGAAAATGTGCCTATTATGGATTTACAGGCTGGCGACGGAATCATGGGCAAACTCAGGAAGTTTTTCGGCTTGAAAACAACTTGAAAGGAGAAAACCTATGTTGCTTGATTTGTCAAGATTATTTGGAAAGTCAAAGAATTCAAAGGATGTCGCCAAGGAAAGGCTTAAACTTGTCCTTATACATGACAGAGCAAATGTTTCTCCTGAGTTTCTTGAAATGGTAAAAGGCGAGATAATAAAGGTTATTCAGAATTATATGGACGTTGATGAAAGCGGTCTTGATATTCAGCTTACCAGAACAAAAAGTGATGACGGAGAAGGGGTGGTTCCTGCCCTTGTGGCCAATATCCCCATAAAAAGTGTGAAAAAAAGCGGAAAGTAATGATAGTTGATTTATAGATAAGTGCTTACAGTTTGAAATAAAACCTCAGAATATGAAGTGAACCCTTTTCGTTAGACAAAAAACTAATGAAAGGGGTTTTATTTTTTTGTATGATTTGATGATCAAAATTTCAATCTTGTGTATTCCTGAATAAGTAATAAATCTATAACTGCAAAAATATAATTTAGTAAACCGGACAAATTAACGGAAGATTAAAATACCAGAAAACCAAAAGAGGGTGCCGTTATATTATGGAGGAAATGGCAAGAACCAGGTATGTACGTAACAGCAATTCTTTACGAAGAAGAAAGAAAAGTCATAAGGTTGATACCACCACCATAGCGGAAAAAATTATTTTCCAGATTATAATATGCCTGGCCATACTGGTAGTAGTCGGCCTTGTAAAAAGCATTGACAGCCCTGTGACCAATTACCTGAGTGACAGGTTTAAAGCCGTGATTTTAAAGGATGCGGACACGGAAAACATTTATTCTGGCATAAGAGGAGTCTTTGGCAAGCTGGGCATAGGCAATAGGGACAAAGAGGATGATGCTGTGCCTGCAGACGCAGATCTGACTGACATTGATGAATTTGACGAAGATGATACCATTGTCGGGGATGACTATGAAAACGACAGGCCAGGCCAAGAAGACTCCGGTGATACAGTGGGTGTAAAGGGTGGAGTGGCATCGGAGGAAGTGGCAAAGGCTGTGCAGGAGAATTATGAGTTTCTCATGCCTGTAGATGGAGTTATTGTCTCTGGTTTCGGGGAGACCTATAATGGGGATGAGTTGCAGAAGTTTCATACAGGTATTGATATTGAAGCCGAAAACGGTTCCCCGGTAAAATCTTCAATGGAAGGACAGGTAACCAAAGTCGGAGTGTCACCGGACTATGGAAAATATGTCGAGATAGACCATGGCGAAGGAATATCTACAAAATATGCCCACTGCTGGCATATACTTGTAAAGGAAGGCCAGCTGGTGGAGGCCGGAGAAGTCATTGCAGAGGTTGGCAATTCCAGTGTCAATGTAGGTTCCCACCTGCATTTTGAGATATTGAAAGACGGCAGGTATTTGGATCCTGCAGAATTGCTGAAGGTTCAATTTGGTGAAAACGGATCTGACTTTTAAATGCAAACAAGTCAGCATTAAAGTAAATATTCTCAGCTTTGCGTTATTTCCGGCTGTTATTCTGACCGGCCGCTTTGATGTGTTTTTAATCGCTTTTGTGAGCATTGCGGTGCATGAACTGGGACATATTTTTATGGCATGCTTAATGGGAATCGGGGTATATGCAGTAAGAATCATGCCTTTTGGTTTAAATGCCGTCATTGAAGAAGACTCGGCGGGAACCCTGAAACAGTTGACGGTGCATATCAGTGGCCCCCTTGTCAACATTTTGGTTTTTGCTGTATCAATGATATTTGATACCTGTTCTATGCATGGATCAGACAGAATCACCCTTGTTGCTCAGGTGAATGCATATCTGGCACTTTTTAACCTTTTGCCTGCCATGCCTCTGGACGGCGGTAATATACTGAGAATAATCATGGCAGCAAGGGTTGGTTTTTTGCCGGCAAACAGGCATTCCCAAAAAATTACCATGGCTTTTGCCGCTCTGATGATGTTGGTCGGAATGGTACAGTTCTATGCCGGTGGATATAATTTCAGCATTATTATAGTAAGTATTTATATTCTGTCCTCTTCGAGGTGGAACAGAACGGAGGCTGCATTGATGAATGTGAAGAGTATTTTTTACAGGCGCTCCCGTTTGTTGAAAAAAGGCGTATATCAGGCCAGGGACCTGGTTGTTCTGAAGACCACCATGGTAAGTGATATAATAAAAAATATGGATTTTGACAGATTCCATATTATTCATGTCCTGGATGATGACCTGAAGCTGGTCAGGTCATTTACTGAACAGGAAATAATGGATGCCGTTTTTGAAAACAGTACGGATATCACATTTGGACAATTAGTCCAAAAGGCAAATGAAGATCAACAGGCATGATAAATGAAAGCTAAAACTCCGTTTTTCTGGTAAGCAGGCTGCTGACTTCATTGTCACCGATTATTTCTTCAATGGCATTTATGCCCAGCTGTTTCAGAATCTTCATCACATTGAGGTTATCAAAAGGTGTCATGATAAGAGAATCTTCTCCGAACTCATTTACCAGGCGGGTGGCCCTGTTGACATCGATATTTGTTCTGGGGCCGCCTACGCAACCTCCTATACAGCCCATGCCTTCAACAAAATTGGCATGTATATCCCTTCCCTCAGCCAGATTGCTCAATATTTTATTGCATGCACTTACCCCATCCACCCGTTTGGGTTTAAGCTTTATAAGCCTTTCCGGTTCCAGCCTGTTCACTACTGTTTTTACCGAAAAGCTTACTCCACCGGTCCTGGCATATATTCTTCCACCCAGGGAAGCATGATCCTTTTCATCCGGCGGGAGTTCCTTCAGATTGATTTCCAGGGCAGAAAAAATCTCAGCCAGTTCCCTGAAATTTATGACAAAATCTATTGCATCTTTCAGTTCAGGCTCCTTGGCTTCAGCTTTCTTGGCTATACATGGCGATATGAAAACAACTTTGGCGCCAGGGTACAGCTTTTTCAGAATCCGTCCGGAGGCTATCATGGGGGATACTGACGGTGACATATTCTTAAAGACTTCCGGGAAATTTTTCTTTGTGAGATTAAACCACACTGGACAGCAGCAGCTGGTAATAAAAACGTCCTCTTCGTTGTTCACCTTTTGATTAAACTCCAACGCTTCCCTAATAGTCAGTATGTCTGCGAACAATGCGGTTTCAACCATATCTGTGAACCCCATGAGCTTCAGCGCAGTTCTCAACTGCCCCATGGAAACATCGTCTCCGAACTGCCCTACAGCTGCCGGTGCTACCGAAGCAAATACGGGAGTATCTGTACTTTTAAGCAGATCTATCAAAGGCAGAAACTCTATTTTGTCGGCTATGGCGCCGAAATCACAGGCAGAAACACACTCTCCGCAGTTTAGGCATTTATTGTCCACTATGACCGGACCTTCACTTTTTTTATAGATATGAGCTTCGTATTTGCAAACATCTTCACAATTGCAGTTTTCATGGCCGCAATATTCACATGGCCCCTGTATTTTGGCTATTACAGGCTTGCCGATTTGCTTTGAATTCCTGATGATGTCTAGCTCATCGTGAAAACGGGGGTCCCCTCTGGGGTCCAGGCCCATGGCTATTCGGATGTGATCTTTTATAAACATCATATCGTCATCTTTAAACCCGAACTTGTCCTTAATATCCCTGGCCAGCTCATCCAGATCGTAATTGCTTTGAAGCTTGCCATTCCAGTATCTTTTGACCAGTTCCCCGAATATCTTCATTCTCTTTTCCTGAAAATTGCTAAACCGGTTTTCCATATGTATCTTTCCTTTCCAATACTGACCCGTGCCGGCCTCTTTCAGTCCCTGACCGGCATTGACAATTCAAAAGTGAGCAGTTTCCGGACGCATCTCATGCTTTTCAGCAGGGCTACGCGGCCAACTGATATATCCAGCAGCAGTTATGGATGTAAGTTTCTGCATGCTTTAATTCATAAATCAACTGCTCACCGGGCATGTGAATACATATCTAAAAGATATAATTACCAGAGTTTTGATGATTAAACATGGTTTCATGAACAAAACGTGAAAAATGGCTCGGATTTTATTGTTTTCCAGCATACGTGTTAGTGATACCATCTTGTTGTGCCAGTTGCAATAGCGCAAAGTTGTTCGGCAACTGAGCGAGAAATATTCCGTTATCAAATTCAAACGTGCATTGCAAACGGTATACTATCTGATTTATCTTACTGGCGGTGTATGATAATATGATTTTTATCCTGCTTGGGTATAACAGCGGAGCTATCTGCAGGATATATGTTCAGTTGAACGGCAAAAGCCAACTTCAGATATATATTATCAGTTGAACGGTCAAAGCCAGCTTGATATAGTGATGAATCCGAAAGTTTTTGTGGCTTGCTGGTAGTACTAATATTTGGAAGGAGGCTGTCAAAAAAGCATAATATATATTGCATCATATAAATAATGTATATTCTAGAATAATATGAGGCAGCAACAATAGGTGGGGCAACATCAAAGCGACGGCTTTTCCATATTACACTTAAGGAAGCAATTGCCGTACCTGGAAACGTTCAGCCGGGTGAGAGGATTTTCCTTGAATATGCGCCAATCTTACGCGATTCCAATATGGCGATGAATGATCCTGGCTGTGAGAAAAACCTGGAACAGATACAGATCAAAGCATAAAATCTGACAAGGCCGGCATTATTTTTTCTGGAAAAACATCCGGCCGGCATTATTCCTGACGGAAAAACATTATTTGGGGTTCCTGTATAGGCATTTGCATATTGCCGCATATGTTTATATACTTCGTATCCTATTGTACAAAAATGTGTAAAAGAGAATTGCTGTATATTTGTTCATATATTTGGGAAAAGGCTGCAAACAGTTGACTAATTAGGTCATGAGTTATAGAATTATTCGTAATAGTGCTTAAGTGATGCTAAATTTTGTAAGGAGGATAAGTTTAATGTTTAAAATAGTCAGGAAAGAAGTCTTGAATTCTTCCGTGAAACTTATGGAGATAGAAGCTCCCTATGTTGCCAGAAAAGCAGAACCGGGACAATTCATTATTTTAAGGATAGATGAAAACGGCGAAAGAATTCCTCTGACGATTGCCGATCAGGATAGACAAAGAGGTACGGTTACCATAATATTTCAGGAAGTTGGGAAAACAACAAAGCAGTTGGGGCAATTGAACGAGGGTGATTATCTTCTTGATTTTGTTGGGCCGTTGGGAAAGGCTTCCCACCTGGAAGGCTATAGAAAGGTTGCTGTCATAGGAGGTGGCCTGGGATCGGCTATAGCTTACCCTCAAGCCAAGAAGCTTCATGCCCTTGGGGCTGAAGTTCATGTCATAACCGGCTTCAGAAACAAGGACCTGATCATTCTGGAAAAAGAGATGAAAGAGGTAAGCGACAGACTGGTTGTTGCCACCGATGACGGATCTAATGGAAACAAGGGATTTGTTACCGATATGCTCAAAAAGCTCATAGAAGAGGGTAATAAGTACGATCTGGTTATAGCTATCGGACCGTTGATAATGATGAAGATGGTAAGCAAACTCACTAAAGAATATGGAATAAAAACGCTGGTCAGCATGAACCCTGTCATGATAGACGGCACGGGCATGTGTGGCGGCTGCCGTTTAACTGTAGGAGGTAAAACGAAGTTTGCATGTGTTGATGGTCCGGACTTCGACGGGCATGAAGTTGATTTTGATGAAGCCATAAGAAGACAGCAGATGTACAAAAATGAGGAAAGACAAGCTTTGGAAGCACATGAATGCAGATTGGAGGGAATAAGGAATGCCTAATATGTCCTTAAAAAAAGTAAAAATGCCTGAACAGGATCCGAACATAAGAAACAAGAACTTTCTGGAGGTTGCCCTGGGATATACTGAAGAAATGGCAAAGGAGGAAGCCCAGAGATGCCTGCAGTGTAAACACAGGCCGTGCGTCTCAGGATGTCCGGTTAATGTGCAGATACCTGAGTTTATAAAGCTTGTAGCTGAAGGGAAGTTTGAGGAGGCTTACAAAAAGATTTACGAGACCAACAGCCTTCCGGCAATTTGCGGAAGAGTGTGCCCCCAGGAGAGCCAATGCGAGAAGTTTTGTGTAAGGGCAAAGAAAGGGGAGTCGGTAGGCATTGGCAGGCTGGAACGTTTTGTTGCTGACTGGTATATGGCAAACTGTGAATCAAAGCCGGAAAAGGTAGAGAAGCTCAATAAGAAAGTAGCCATTATTGGATCAGGACCGGCAGGACTGACATGTGCGGGCGATCTGGCCAAGATGGGATATGATGTCACGATTTTCGAGGCTTTTCATACTCCCGGTGGCGTCTTGATGTATGGCATTCCTGAGTTCAGGCTTCCCAAAGCTCTGGTTCAGAAAGAGATTGAAAATGTAAGAAAGCTCGGTGTTGAGATAAAGACAAATATGGTAATAGGAAAAGTGTTGTCCATAGAAGAGCTTATGGAGGAAGAAGGCTTTGAGGCTGTCTTTATAGGTTCAGGTGCCGGATTGCCGAGTTTCATGGGTATAGAGGGGGAAAACCTCAACGGTGTTTACTCCGCAAATGAGTTTCTCACCAGAATAAATCTTATGAAGGCATATAAGTTCCCCGAAACCGATACTCCTGTCAAAGTGGGCAGGAATGTGGCCGTTGTCGGAGGAGGCAATGTTGCCATGGATGCCGCAAGGAGTGCAAAGAGACTTGGGGCGGAAAATGTATATATCGTATACAGGCGTTCGGAGGCCGAAATGCCTGCAAGGCTTGAAGAGATACATCATGCCAAGGAAGAAGGGATCATATTCAAGCTTCTGAATAACCCTACCAGGATACTGGGCACTGAAGACGGCTGGGTGAAAGGCATTGAGTGTGTGGAGATGGAACTGGGAGAGCCTGATGCATCAGGAAGAAGAAGACCGATAGCAAAGGAAGGATCAGAGTTTGTACTTGACGTTGAGACAGTAATCATTGCCATAGGACAGACTCCAAATCCCCTCATAACTTCCAGTACCCCAGGGTTGGACAGCCATAGGTGGGGAGGAATAATAGCCGATGAGGAAACCGGAGCAACCAGTAAACCAGGTGTGTTTGCAGGAGGAGATGCGGTAACGGGAGCTGCGACGGTCATATTGGCCATGGGCGCAGGTAAAAAGGCTGCAAAGGCTATTGATGAGTATTTGAAAAATAAATAGTCATGATATAAGGACCCGGAGGATATATGAAAATTCCTCCGGGCTTTTTTATGGAATAAACAAGATAATGAAATTGTGTGTGGAGGAAGGATGCAAATACTTGTATTTTCAGATTAATTCCGGACATGAAAGGGATTTCCTAAAACCTTAAAAACAATGGAATATATATAACTCTGATGAATACAAAAAACAAAAAAAATGTTCCTTTCAAAAAAATATGAATTTATTCCATATGCTTCTTGCAAATTCAGAAAATCATGTGTTATAATTTAGATAGTTGTTTGTGAGATTGTTATCAATTATTAGTAATACCATTTCAGGTTAAACATATTTTCCCCTGATTAAAATATGGTATACAAAGGCGTGTACCACAGACAACAAATAAAAAACTTTCATACTGTATACGAAAGTGTTTTTTTGCTGCCCTTACGGTATGACAGTGGCTAAGGTTTTTTTGCCATGCTTAATTTGTTGCTGAGCAATGATAAATTCGCGGGATTTTGGAGAGATTGCCTAACAGTAACATTTAAATCTATACAATCAGGAGGTCAATATGAAAATACTGCAAAACGTAATGGAACAGGTCGTGAAGAGAAATCCCAATGAGCCTGAGTTTCATCAGGCAGTAAAAGAAGTCCTGGAGTCATTGGAACCGGTGGCGGAAAGACACCCTGAATGGGTTGAGGACGGAGTATTTGATAGAATTGTGGAGCCGGAAAGGCAGATCATTTTCAGGGTTCCATGGGTGGATGACAACGGCAGGGTACAGGTTAACCGAGGTTTCAGGGTGCAGTTTAACAGTGCCATAGGACCTTATAAAGGAGGAATCAGATTTCATCCTTCGGTTAATCTGGGAATAATCAAATTTCTTGGTTTCGAACAGATATTCAAGAATTCATTGACGGGCTTGCCCATCGGTGGAGGAAAAGGGGGTAGCGATTTTGACCCCAAAGGCAAATCCGACAGGGAGGTTATGAGATTCTGCCAGAGCTTTATGACTGAGCTTTACAGGCATATAGGTCCGGATACCGATGTGCCGGCAGGGGATATAGGCGTTGGCGCCCGTGAAATAGGCTATATGTACGGTCAGTATAAAAGATTGAGAAACGAGTTTACCGGGGTTCTTACAGGAAAAGGCCTGACCTGGGGAGGAAGCCTTGCCAGAACGGAAGCCACTGGATATGGCCTTTGTTATTTTATGGAAGAAGCCATGAAAGCAAAGGGAAGATCTTTTGAAGGTTCTACAGTAGTAATATCCGGTTCCGGAAATGTTGCAATTTATGCTACAGAGAAAGCTCAGCAGTTGGGAGCTAAAGTTGTGGCTCTCAGCGACTCCAACGGCTACATTTATGATGCTGATGGAATCAAGCTGGATACGGTAAAGAAGATAAAGGAAGTTGAGAGAAAGAGAATAAGGGAATATGTTAAATACCACCCCAATGCTGTTTACACTGAGGGTTGCTCAGGTATATGGACGGTAAAATGTGATATAGCTTTGCCTTGCGCTACACAAAACGAACTGGATGAAAAATCCGCAAAGATTCTTGTGGAAAACGGTTGTTTCGCAGTAGGCGAAGGAGCGAACATGCCGTCTACTCCCGAAGCCATAAATGTGTTCCTGAACAACAAGGTGATATTTGGTCCTGCTAAAGCGGCCAATGCCGGAGGAGTTGCAACTTCAGCCCTGGAAATGACCCAGAACAGCATGAGATACTCATGGACTTTTGAGGAAGTTGACGCCAAGTTAAAGGACATCATGATCAACATTTATAAGAATGCCAGCAATGCAGCAAGGGAATACGGGCATGAGGACAACCTGGTTGTAGGCGCAAACATCGCCGGATTCCTGAAAGTGGCAAATGCTATGTATGCTCAGGGAATTGCCTATTAATGTACTAATATGGCAGATTTTGACAAGATGCTGCTATAAAAACAGTTTATGATAACCACAGGTTGCAAATGGTACACCTGTGGTTTATTTTTTATAAATTTATGTAAATTTTATTAATACATTTTTGTCATTTTGTGCTATAATCTAGATTAACCGATCGAACTATAGTTGCTGTTTATTTAATCGGGACTTGTAATGAGATTTTGATTCAGGAAAGAATTCAGCAGATACATGCATTGACTGTCTGTACCTTGAATCCTTTCGGTACAGCAATCATACCTTGTAGTTAGCTGAATTCAGCCCTATCTGTTACAACAAATAAGTTTAAAAGTTTTGATCAAGAGCTTTATAAAAAGCTAATATAAACAGACAATAATGCCGAAAAAAATAATGATTGTAAAAATGCCTGACCTGTGACATGGTCAGGTAAATCGACAAAACTTTATGGATTAGGGGATAGAAATGGATAAAACTACTTTACTAGGTCTTACTTTAGGTATTGTATTTATTCTGATTCCTTTGCTTTCAGGTGATGATCCTACCAGATTCTGGGATCTTTCGTCTGTATTTATAACCATTGGTGGAGCGGTATCTGCTACATTGACCAGCTACCGTCCATCGGAGGCATTGCAGATTTTGAAGATCACAGCCAAAGCATTCAGAGACAAGGGTATAGAACTGGAGAAGACAGTAAAATTACTGGTTGATCTTTCTCATAAAGCAAGGCGTGAGGGATTGCTTTCATTGGAGGCAGAAATGGAAAACATAGAGGATGAGTTCATGAAGCAATCCATACAGCTTGTTGTGGATGGTGTGGAGCCTGACGTAATAATTGACACCATGGATCTCGAACTGGAAAGCATAGAAGCCCGTCACAGGAGGGGACAGGGAATGTTTAAAACTCTTGGAGCCCAATTCCCTGCATGGGGTATGATCGGTACCCTGATAGGTCTGATTATTATGCTCGGTTCGTTGGATGATCCGGACTCCCTTGGCCCGGCAATGGCTACTGCTTTGATAACCACCTTTTACGGCAGCGTTCTTGCCAATATGGTAGCTTTGCCTATAGCAAACAAGCTTGCAATTAAAAGCGAGGAAGAGCTCCATGAGAAGAGACTGATAGTAGAGGGTATCCTGTCCATACAGGCCGGAGAAAACCCAAGGATAATGGAGCAGAAGCTGAAAACTTTCCTCTCTCCTGAGCAAAAGCGCCGCTATGATGAGCTGAGTAAAGATCAGGATGTAAGAGAAGAAAGAACTGAACCAAACTATAGCTCTACGATGGGATGATGTAAAAAATGAAACGTCTGAGAAAAAGATCCAGCGGACATGATGTTGAAGTAGGCGGCTGGCTTACGACATACAGTGACCTTGTTACAAACCTGTTGTGCCTTTTTGTGTTGCTTTTTTCCTTTGCAACGGTTGACGACGAGAAATTTGAACAACTTGCAAAATCGCTGCAAAGCAGCTTCCTGGAAATGAGCGATGGAGCCATGTATCTGGAAAACAACGGACAAGCACTGGTGAGTCTTATAGCTGACTATAATGCCGTAGGGGCGCAGAGCTCGGTTGTCAGAAATTCCGAAGTAAGCGAGGAAGACATGGCCCTGGAGGATTTTAAGGAAAGTGTAAGACAAACAATAAGTGAACTGCAACTGGATGAATATGTCAGTATCATAGATGAAACAGAAGAAGTGACTTTGAGATTCAACTCCCTTATTCTGTTTGATTCAGGAAGCGCAGAAATAAAAGACTCCGGTAAGGAAGTGCTCAAGCAACTGGGCGATTTTCTTGCGAAACTGGATAGCGAGATATTGATACAGGGTCATACGGATAATCTTCCCATCAATACTCCCATGTTTCCATCCAACTGGGAATTGTCCACCAAAAGAGCCACTAATGTCGTAAAATTTCTGATAGACAATTGCGGAGTGGATCCGGCAAAGATAACGCCTACAGGGAATGCAGAATTCAGGCCTGTCGCACCCAATGATACCGAGGAGAACAGGCAGAAAAACCGGAGAATAGACATAGTAGTTAAAAAATAGAACAGACGGTTTATTTAAACCGTCTGTTTTGCTTTCGTGATTATATTTTTTTGTTTATTATTAACGATATGGGGAGAAAAAGTTGAAAAACCAATTGGCGCGGAAACTAAATATAAATCTGATTGACGGAAGTAAAAAAGGCCCGGAATTTGATGCTGCAATTTATAGCACATTAATTTTATGCAAAAAACTATGGCAATTTGATATAATATAAACTAAAATATTGTTTATTCGGTATGCGGCTGCAAAGATTGAGGAACGTATACACCAAGATTTTTGTCAGGTTTTCGCACAGGAGGATTTACATCACTATCATAAACAGAAAGAAGGAGATTATCATATGGCTGTTGAGGTAAGAACGAGGTTTGCGCCAAGCCCTACAGGCTACATGCATATTGGCAATTTGAGAACCGCTCTTTACGAGTATCTTATAGCGAAATCAAACAACGGAAAATTTATTCTCAGAATAGAGGACACGGATCAGGAAAGGTATGTTGAAGGTGCTGTCGATTTAATATACAGGACTCTTAAGCTGGTAGGAATACAGCATGACGAGGGTCCGGACGTTGGAGGAGAATACGGGCCCTATGTGCAAAGCCAGAGAAAAGATATATATATGCCCTATGCAAAACAGCTGGTGGAGCAGGGGGATGCATATTATTGCTTCTGCACAAAGGAGAGGCTGGCGAGGCTGAGAGAGGAACAAAGCGCGGCAGGGTTGACCCCGAGATATGACCGTCACTGCCTTAACCTGAGCAAGGAGGAAGTTGAGAGAAAACTTGCGGCCGGGGAGCCTTTTGTCATCCGCCAGAAAATGCCCCAAACCGGCACCACAACTTTTGAGGATGCGGTATTTGGAACCATAACCGTGGATAACAGTGAGCTGGAAGACCAGGTGCTGATTAAATCCGATGGCCTTCCGACTTATAATTTCGCCAATGTCATAGATGATCATCTTATGAAAATAACCCATGTTGTCAGAGGATCGGAGTATCTTTCTTCCACTCCGAAGTACAACCTGCTGTACAATGCTTTTGGCTGGGAAATACCGACTTATGTGCATCTTCCTCTTATAACAAAGACTGATGGGACAAAAATCAGCAAGAGGGCTGGGGATGCGTCTTTTGAAGATTTGCTGGAAATGGGCTATCTTGCGGAAGCTGTGGTCAACTATGTGGCTCTTTTAGGATGGAGTCCGGGGACCAACCAGGAAATTTTCTCCCTGGCGGAATTGGAAAAAGCTTTCAGCATAAGCGGTATAAGCAAATCTCCTGCGGCCTTTGATTTTGTAAAGCTTAACTGGTTTAACGGTGAGTACATAAGGAGATTAAGCACTGACAGGTTTAACCAACTGGCAAAGCCATATTACGAGAAAGTTCTTGCCGGCAAAAACATAGATTACATGAAATTGAGCAGATTGCTGCAGGTAAGGACCGATGTCCTGAATACGATACCGGACACCATAGACTTTATCGCAGCTCTTCCGGATTACAGCAAGGAACTGTATATCCACAAAAAATCCAAGACCAACCTGGAAAACTCCCTGGAGAGCCTTAAAGCAGCATTGCCTGTTCTGGAATCCATAGATGACTGGAATGAACAGGCAATAAATGACGAGCTGATGAAGCTGATTGAAAGGATGGGTGTAAAGAACAGTCAGATGTTGTGGCCCATAAGGATAGCCATTTCGGGTAAACTGGTAACCCCAGGGGGCGCAATAGAGATTGCCGACATTCTCGGCAAGGAAGAGACGATCAGGAGAATAAAGATCGGCATAGAGAAATTGTCCGAGTAAAATGTGGTGAAATTGATTATGCCTTAACACTACAGATGGGGAGGCATAAAAGTAGTGAACAGTACAGTCGGATGCAACAATCCGGAAAAGCGGGAGCTGAAGCCGAGAGTCTGCAGCACCCGCTTTTCCGGTTTTATTCAGCATGTAACTGATGAAGAACAGTTTCCTGAAAATTCCTGAACATATTTCTTGACAAGGATACGGATAGTATGTATAATAACTTTTGCAGGTTGAAAATGCGGGTTTAACTCAGCGGTAGAGTGTCACCTTGCCAAGGTGAAAGTCGCGAG
>ENA-UPSB01000703-UPSB01000703.1-bioreactor-metagenome-genome-assembly--contig:-NODE-703-length-49876-cov-603.040043_pt1 | contig 49876 bp, 56 predicted proteins | sample MGYA00238182_ERZ773286 | MGnify/ENA primary metagenome ERZ773286 (study PRJEB29026, sample SAMN07631240) | bioreactor metagenome | isolation source: Switchgrass digestor | place: USA: Dartmouth...
CTTCATAAACATCACCTATCGGATTGTTAAATTATGATTTCTATAACATATCATAACCTGCATGCAGACCTGCAGCAAGGGTGATCGTTCTACTTGACTCTGAAGCAAAATTCTCCGCCACATCCAGGATCCTGCTGCCGATCCCTATGCGCCGATATTTGGGAAACACATTTAAATCAGATACCTCCGGCAATCCCTGATTTGCAAATGGCCCCTCTGAAGCTTGTGGTTTTAATGTCGTATACCCGGTCCTGGTCTCACCTCCCAATTTTGCTTAGTGCTTTTGTTAAGTAGGTGATAGAAGAAAATCTCCTACAAGAAAATTATAATAAATCAATTGCTTGTTTGGTATTAAAAAAGCATATGTATCTGCAAAGAAGTCGGTATCAAGGAAAGTACTGTCTATTATCATTTTACCAATAAACAGGCAATACTGGATTATTTGCTGGAAAGGATCGATTCATTGATCGAGGCAAAGCGGAATGCGTTCGATCATACCTTCGAACTGGCGCAAACCGTTTCCGTTGAGGATATGCAAATGGTTGCGGAGCATTTTCTGACCGATTATCTGCTGCATCCCTATGTTCAAAAAATCATATCGATGCTGTCGATCGAACACATGCACAGCCAAGCGGCAGAGGAAAAATATCAGGCCACGGGTTAAACCATGAACTGCCTGAACAGGTTAACAGGAAGTGTTGGAGTATTTTCTGCAGGAAAGGTGATCATTGGCCAGCTTCGTAGTATTATTATCCATTACGGTACTTATACAGGTTCAGCCATCGTTATTAAGGAGGATCCAAAAACTGCAGTGTTTTGGCATCGGCATCTAACCTGGCATGCGCTCCGATCGGCAATATCCCGTGATTCTTACCGTGACCAAAATCATCGCACATCACAACAGGTATATGATGTCTTTCTCCAAACCGCTTTAAGCTTTCAATCAATTCAGGGTATACTTTCTCAGAGTAATGCCCAAACAGGAGGCCCTTAACATGATCCATGAATTCATGCTGCTCAATATGGGCTAAATGAGCGCTTATTCTTGATGGCTCATTAAAAGCTTCATAATTTTCCAAAAACAAGATATAATCTTTGTCCTTGTCATATGAAAAGTACTTGCTTCCCAAAAGGAATGCAAAGCAAGTAGTATAGCCGCCAATGAGCGTTCCTTCACAAATTCCGTTCCTTAAGCATGTCCATTCACTGTTTTTTTCAAATATCCTTGGAGATTCATCTGTGAAATGAGCATGGAACTGCGCACTATCGTATTTGCTTATATTCGCGAATACACCGGGAAACTGGCCATAAAAAACTGTTAAGCCGGTCTGGGCATAAACAGTATTGAGGATCGTAGTACCATTGCTATAACTGCATATGATTTTAGGGTGCTTCTTAACAGCGTCATAATCAATATAGGGAAGCAGCTCATTCCCTACATTGCCGCCGCCGAACAGGATCATTTTAACTTCCGGATCTAAAATCATATCATTGAAATCGTCTGCTCTTTCCTGTTCACTCGCGGCGTATCCGTATGTAGTTTTGTAAAGGTTTTTGCCTTCTTTAACCTTGAATCCAAGTTTGTTGATCCCCGAAAAGAATCGAGTATACCTTTCTTTATCTGCAGTATGGCAAGGGCAGATAATCCCGATGACGTCACCCGGCATTAATTTGGCTGCATTCATTTTTGAAATCTCCTTTTGCACGATTATCAAAATAGCGCCATATATGAATGGAATGCTGTCCATTCAAGCCTCTTGAAGAAATGGAGCACATTATTCCATTGGTATTCTGCTCTCTTTTTGACATACTAAATACTACACTTCTTAATGTATGAAGTCAATCATAGGAAAAAACGAATGTAAATGAACGTCCTGCCAGGCTTTCACAAAGAGGTCCCTGGTCAAGCCGAAACCTCCCTTCTGTTGCTTTAGAACACTGCGCCAGCCTCCAGGTAAAAAACGGCCCGGCTCAATATTTAACGATAAAAGACCCGAACCGATCATATTTTTACTCATTGCCTGGGTGTATCCCTTAATTACTATCAGTGGCGTTCATTAAAATTGTCATAGGTTTCACAGAACATGCCCGCGAAAGATGGTTTCTCTCCTGCTGCGTACAAATGTGAGGTATCCCCGAAAGCAATCATCCTGAAATAAGCGATCCCCTTTACGCGCTCTTCCGTAACAAGGGTAGTTACAGAAGTCGGCAAAGCACAACAGCCATGCCACAAAACAACAGGCGAGATCCCCAGGAGGTGGCTCAAGATCAAACATTCGACACCAAAATGGCAGAAAAGGACTATGGTATCCCTGTTCGGGCTGATCGCCCGATATAAATTGCCTTCACGCACATATCCGTTTTTTTCTATGATCTTATCGATCCCTTCAAAAACCTTTTTTGCCTCCGATATCACATTGCCCTTACTCATCACCGGCACTGTATGCCAGAGGTCCTTACTATAATACTCATCGATTATTGTCCAGTCCTGCGGGAGGGAATTCCAGCAGACCCTCTCCCTGCCCAGTTTTTCATCATATATCCGGGCATGGAATTCTCTCAGCCATGGTAATACTTCTGCGGTACGGTTCATTTTATTCAGCGTCACACTTGCTGTGTCACGTGCCCTGCCAAGCGGGGAAACATAAAATTCCTTTATATCCATGGCCGATATCCTGTTTGATAAAAGCTCTGCTTCTTTCCAGCCCTTTTCGGTCAGCGAATCCTTTTCATAATCCGGTTCGGCATGGCGTATAATCAGTAATTTCATACAGTCAACCCCCTTTTCTTATGTCCGGAGGACCTTTCCTGTGATTTTATGCTTCTTTTTATTCTATTGCGATAGACGATAAGAATGATCGGCACGGCGAAGGCCAATGCAGCTACAGTATCAATAAAAGCATGCTGTTTGACCAATACTGTCGATACGCTGCAGACAGCGGAAAGGATCAGAATGACGCATTTCTGCCATCGCTTAAAAACCCGGCTGTCAAGTACGGCAGCACCATCGCCGATACACCCCAGGACGTGCATGCTGGGAAACACGTTCGTCGGCGTGTCCGCACTCCAGATGAGGGCAAGAAGCTTTTCCGAAACGTTCGTGGGTACGAAACCGACCGGTCTCAGCGTCTGCATGTTCGGAACGAGCACATCGAATACCAGGGTCAGGGTGAAAGCTGTCATCAGGTAGTACATCCATCGTCTGAAAGCGTCTCCGTCCCCAATGAGCAGCGGTATTCCCACAATTACGAATAAAATGAAGAACAGGCAATAACCCCATACCATTTGCGGTACAAAAGGAATCATTGCATCGATCGGCAGATCCGTTACCCAGTATCCGTCCTCCGGCGAAAGGGCTTCGATGGTGAAAAATAATGCTATGTATACCGGAAAATAAAGACACAGCCATATGTGCTTATGTGTCATAACAAAATCTTTTATCCTTTGAATAAGGCACCCTCCTTTCGCACCAATGTCAGTGGGCTGTCCAGCAAACCATCTGTTCGTTATGTCAATAGGTTTTCAGTGTTAAAATCACAGTTTACAGAGATAATATCAGCCCTGTACCCAGCTTCCGATCTCAAGCAAATTTCCTTCAGGGTCTGCTATAATTGCCATATTATTTATTTCCGGCAGATAAACTAATTGTAAGCGACAAGCCCGGTAAAATCAAGACTTGACCCCGGTATCAGCACTAACTCGCACTTCCGCTAACTTCATTTATATTTGCATCAGAAAACCGCTCCGACAGATCTTTCAAAATACCGGCCGGAGCGGTTCAGAATCAGTTTATAACAATGTATTTATATACCTATCTGAAGCATTACATTATGCCCGCCTACATCCACTTCCTTAGCAATCACAGGGTCGTCAACCCTGGCAGGAAGCTTTACTGCCAGGGTTTCTTCAGCGATGTTCCTGCCATACTTTTCGAGAACGGTTCTGATCATTTCAGAATCGCTTATAACTGCAAGGAAAATCCGCTGTTCAACCTGCAGCCCTGCTTCCTTCCGTAAAAGCTGGCATTGTCTGAGCAGTTCCCTGTATAATCCCTCAATTACAAGCTCTCCTGTAAGAGAGATATCGAGAGCAACAGTGATATCCATATCAGCCGCAACAGCAATGTTCTCTTTATACCCGGTGTTTTCAATGAAAAAGCTCCCGGGTACCGCTTCTGACCATCCGGGCACATTCACCATTTCCCGGGTTTCAAATTGCTCCACCATTGCAGCCATTTCATCTTTTGCTGCTTTTTCAAGGCATGATTTAAGTGCCTGGGCTTTTCCTTTCAGTACACTGCCTGCGTTTTTGAAATTCAGCGTAAGGTATTTGGTAGTTAAGCTGCTGCAATCACTTAAGAACACAACCTCTTTCACATTCAGTTCATCTTTTATAATATCCAGCATCCTGTTGATTGCAGCTTCATTTTCGGGTGTTGTAACAACATACATGCATGAAAGAGGCTGCTTGACTTTGAGCTGGTTTTCATTCCTTATCTTCAGGGCCATACCGATCAGTTTTCTCGCAGTTTCTGTTTGTTCCAGAATACTTTCATCTTTTACAGCACCTATTGGTTCAGGCCAATTGCTTAAGTGGACGGACTCTTCTGAATCAGCTTCAAAAAACCTGACCATATTCTGCCACATGTATTCGGTCAAAAAAGGTATAATAGGAGCCATTACCTGTATCATCACCTTTAAGGCTTTATACAGGCACCAATATGCTGCATGCTTGTTCCCGGAATACTCCTGTTTCCAGAACCTTCTCCTGTTGCTTCTGACATACCAGTTGGACACATCATCGATATACTTTTCAAATACCTTTATAACCTCCGCTGTCTTGTAGCTGTCCATAAAATCTGTCACTGCTTTTAAAAACTCATCTGTCCTTGCAAGAAGCCACCTGTCAGTGACATCAAGACTTTCCGGCACAATGGCACCATTTAGTTCAGGCGTTTCAATCATGGCATAGGTCATAAAGAAAACAAAAATGTTCCAGAAAGACAAGAGCTTCCTTCGTGCCTCTTCACCAAGGCTAAAGCCGAATCTTACATCGGTTGTTACATTGGCAGCGGCAAACAGGTATCTGATAGTATCAGCTCCGAGCTTTTCAGCAGCTTCATCGAACTTTATCATAAAGCCTGTCTTCGAGAATTTTGTGCCGTCTTCCGCAACAACACTGTTGTATGCAAGCACCCTTTCATAAGGAGCCTTTCCCTCAAGTGTCACACTCATGAACAAAAGGGAATAAAACCATAGCCTGACCTGCTCTCTCATTTCGGTTACCCATTCGGCTGGAAAATATTTATTCCATTTTTCTTTGTCCTTAAAATAGCCGAGTGTGGTAAAGGGCACTATTCCTGCATCAAGCCATACATCTCCTACTTCAGCGACTCTTGATACCTTGCTGCCGCATTCAGGGCAGTCTATACTTATTTCATCGATCCAGGGCCGATGGAGTTCAGGCAGTTCTTCCGCCTTCTGCCCTCCAAGCTCAATCAATTCCTCTTTTGAGCCAACTACAGTAAGCTTGCCGCAGTTCTCACAGGGGTAAAACGGTAATGGGAGTCCATAAAAACGCTTTCGGGATATGTTCCAGTCCCCCATGTTCATCAGCCAGTCCTGCATCCTTTTGCCTATATATTCGGGCTCCCATTTTACCTTGCTTGCAGCTTCAAGCAGCTTAGGCCTGATTTCATCGGTTTTTATATACCATTCGCGCACAAGCCTGAATAAGACCTCAGTTTTGCATCGCCAGCATACCGGATAGCTATGCTTGTATTTATGAGTTTTGTAAAGCTTGCCCTGTTCTTCGAGCCTGGAAAACACCAGGGGCGCAGCTTCCGAGGCTTTACGCGCTGTCAGCCAGTCATAGCCTTCCGTAAAAGAACCCGACTCATCGATCGGGCATATAGCCGGCAGCCCGAGACTTTGCCCCAGCTGATAATCCTCCGCGCCGCATCCGGGCGCTATATGCACAACACCACTGCCTTCATCGGCAGATACCATATCCCACAGAACTATCTTATGATCTATACCTTTTTGAACCGGCAAATCCGGAAAACATGTCTCGTAATACAAGCCCTCAAGGTCACTCCCTTTGAGGGTTTCAAGCACTTCACCTTTTGTTTTCAACGTTTTCAAAGCATTCCTGGCCAGTACCAGGGGCCTTTCATTTTCATCACATTTCACCAGGCAGTATTCGATTTCAGGATTAACTGCCAGTGCAACATTTGCCGACAGAGTCCATGGAGTGGTCGTCCAGACAAGGATATCCCATTCTCTCTCCTTCAGAGGAAGCTTTACAAAAACAGCAGTATGCTCAATATCTTTATATGACCCTGACATTTCGTGTTCCGACAGGGAAGTTCCACACCTGGGACACCATGGCAGCGGGCGATAGGATTGTGTGATCCAGCCATTGGTGTGGCACTTTTTAAGAAAGCTCCATATACCGCTGATATTTTCATCAGTATGGGTATAGTAAGAGTTGTCCCAGTCCATCCACTGACCAAGGCGTTTGGATTGCTCTGTTATTGTTCCTGAGTACTTCTTTATCCTCTCAACGCACTTTTTGGTAAAATTGTCTATGCCATAGTCCACGATATCTTTCTTGCTTGCAAACCCAAGTTCTTTTTCGACCTCTACTTCCACCCAGAGCCCCTGCGTGTCAAAGCCATTCCTGTAATGGCAGGAGTAACCTTTCATTGCTTTATATCTTATGAAAATGTCCTTTATTGACCTTCCCCAGGCATGATGTATTCCCATTGGATTGTTGGCGGTGATCGGTCCGTCCAGGAACCTGAAGGGTTCATTATCCTTGTTTTTTGCCCTCAGCTTTTCAAAGCACTGTTTCTCTTCCCAGAATTTTAGAATTTCATGTTCCATCCTGACAAAATCTTTTTTTGAGTCAAATGCAGCCATTTTCTTATCCTCCCTTGAATGATGAAAGTGTTGCCGATAATACCAATGTCGCTGCTAATGTCTCCTTCAATCATTCTCATCACCTCCAAAGAAAATAGTTAGTGCGGGATGTCGGAGGTGATTTAAGGGAAAATAAAAACTTTCGCCCCATAACAGGACGAAAGTTATACTTCCGCTATACCACCTGATACGACATACCAACATATGCGTTCCTGTTAACGGTGGAAAACCGTCAGAACTTACTTTGACCATTTCAGCCTGAAACTCCGGAGTGATGTTCAGTATTTATCTACTTGTATCGGGCTCACACCATTCCCGATTCGCTGCAACGTTCAATAAAGACCTACTGTCTCCTTCATCGTCTTTGTTGTATAATTTTATCCTATTATAAGCCAATTAACCGGATATGTAAACTATTTTATAATTTTGATCAATGGATTTTGTTAATACTGTGCCTGGTTTTTGCAAAAACCACAAGTTCTCCGGTTTAAAGCCTGGAAAACATAATAAACGCGGACATGATGCCGACTATAATGCACCTGTCCGCCATATCGATAAATTTGGTTTGCTATAATAAACAACATTACATAAATTACAATTTTTTGCTTAATTCATTGATTTTTCGGTTAGGGTAATCATGTTCACTGGCATCATATCCTTGACGAGTCAACCAGTCGGTTATACATTGGTAAGTTTCAATCGCTTTTTCGAATTCCCCCATTTCTTCATATGCTCCGGCTTTTGAAAAAAGGCATGAGATACTGCCTGTATCAGCTTCGAAAGCTTTATTCCAGTACTCGATGGCTTCATCATATTTCTTAAGGTGCCAGCATATATCTCCGGCTCCGGTATATTTCTACCCCCTCAATATCATAGTCACTGTTTTGCATCAGCTCCGCTTTTTTCAAATATTCATATGCCATTTCATAATCACCTGCAAAATCGTATGTAAAGGCAACAGACATACAGGCAGGATAATTATCCGGTTCTCGTTCAAGCCAGGACTTATGGAATTGTATGGCTTCGTTTGCCCTGTTGCTCCGTACAAGATTCAGTGAAAGTCTTGTGTTAGCTTTCTCACAAGCGCCGCACTCCATACAACGGTCCTTATCTTTAATCTGTGCTTTCTTTCCGCTCACACTGAAAACTCCATGGGGGCAGATCTCAGACCCGCAAGCTCCTTACCAGAGAGGCGCGGCCCATATTTTAACCTATTATTGTCTGAAAAACACTAATAATATGTTTGAATAAACTGATCCGAAACCCGCCAAAACGTCGTTCCTGTCTGAACCTATTCGCTCAGATGGCTAGGTATTTTTCTAATGATTGATATATTGTATACCATTATTGGCAAGACTCCTAAAACCTGCATCTTTAAATGCTTCTTTATCACTTAAACAATAAACAAGGGTTCCGTTCATTGCCATGAGGTAATATTTTTCATACTTTTTTTCATATTCATAAAAAGCCGATTCAGCATTTTCCTCTGTCAAATCATAGCAAATATCGATGAACTTATTGTCCTTCGTGGCATAAATTCTATTACAGGAAATATCACTATCAAAAACTGAATCAAAGTATTCGATATTATATCCCTCTTTTTCGAGATTCTGCAATAATTGCTCCAGCTTCGGCACAGCTTCTTCCGGCTTAGTGGAATCAACTCCGTTTGAGGTTATATTTGCTTCAACATGAGAAATCCCATAATTCCTTTCTGTTTTCTCAATTTTATCATCCTTTTTTATCAGTTTAAATGATATAAATATTATTGCAATTAAAGCTATTACTGAAAAAGATACTGATATCTTTCTTTTTTTCATACCAAAACACCTTTTTATCTAAAGTATAGTTTATCATCTTTTACATTTTTACAGGATCAATCCCGGCTTACCGCAGGTTATTACCCCTGATAAAAATACGAAATTTATATCTATATGTTTATTTTTTGTTTTCATTTTACTAATTTATCTTATTGTATGAATACTTCCTGATTCCGTCAGATGTGATATAGGCGTTAATCAAATATCGGGTGAACCAGCGAAATATCTATCGTTGGCGTAACCGTTACGATAAGATAATCGAATCCTTGAGAAATCGATCTCGCAAGCCCAAAACGACACACTGCCGAAGAGATAAAGCAGAACACTAACATCCATACCATTCATAGCTTTACCTTAGCCCCTTATCCCCATCTTTCTCCTTAACGTCGAACATTAACTTATCAGGACGACATTTTTATATCGGCATATACATTTCGTACTGCACAATGGGGTCTTTCACAAAGCCCAGGCGTTTTACAAAACCAGTAAGTGATGCATTATTGGGAAAGCTTATCGCCAGCTTTTTAAGATCAAGTTCCCTGACCGCATGACTAATAAGCCCGCTCCCAATACCTTTATTTCGAAATCCGGGATCGACCCACAGAAAATTAACTCTCCCTGAAGGATGGATGCTTAGTCCTCCTGCCATGTTCGCTTCTTTGAATACTGCATAATATATTTGCTCATTAAAGTGACTTGTATAATCAAAATCATTCTGCCAGTTGATATGTATATCCCGGATTCCGCACCTGAATCTTCGCAAAGCATCGATGTCTGTTCTTTGGGCTGTAAACCCGGACGGCAAATTAGTGTTGATATCAGACGGATCGCTGTGGGAATAATAAACCAGATCATACACTTTTTCGTAACCTTTTTTGCTGTAAAATTTTACTGCCCTTCCATTGCCTGCGATGACCTCCAAAAACATCTGGCTGCAATTGTTTTCCAGGGCTGTTTCCCTGTGAAGATCAAACAGTTTGTGGCTGACCTCAGTTCCCCTGTAACCCGGAATGACGCAAAGCGCTCCGCACCGAAGCGTTTTCAAACCTTCATAGACCTTGATGCCGCCGAGGATAAGCCCGACCGGTTTGCGATCGTCAAAAGCTATCGCTGAATATTCATGGCTGTTGCCCTCTGGTCCGAAAAAATGCTTTAGGAAATCTTCTTTTGGCATATCGATCTTAATGATATAATCTGAGAAACCAGCGATAAAAGCTTCGTATATAGCATCTGTGTCTGCTTCTGTACATCTTTTGTATGTAAACATGTGTTTTCCTTTCTTCGGCACTTTATTACCTGTACAACAGCACTAGACATAATGTCACATGCTGATCCATCCCTGCAGAGGAAACATGCCAACGGGTCCATCCTCACAAAACCGTTACCATATCTTTCAGATCCTTCTTCTTGCTGTGCAGAACACTCGGGACTGCTTCCTGTGCGGGATACCCCATAACCAGGATACAGACCGGTACAATATTGTCCGGAAGGTCAAATTCATTCATAACTGCTTCAGGATCAAAATACATGATCCATGTCGAACCTATTCCCAATTCCCAGGCTTCCAGCATCATGTGGGTGGCAACTATGGATGCGTCGATATCACCGCTCGCCTTGCCGTCAAACTCTCTTGTCCAGCATAATTCAGAGTCGTAGCAAACAAGAAACGCCAGTGTCTCCCCAAAGTGAGAATACTTACACTTCTGAAGGGTTTCCAATGCTTCTGCACTCTGCAGCACATATATTTTCTGCGGCTGATTGTTGCATGCAGTCGGCGCTGCCTGACCGGCACGCAGGATCAAGTCTATCTTCTCCTGTTCAACCTTCCTGTCGGAAAAACGGCGTACAGAAAACCTGCTGTTTACAAGCGTGATAAAATCAGTACCCATCATTTATCCTCCTTTGCTACTTCTTGACCGATACACTAATTACATTGCCATTCTCATCCACATCATAGGTCCCTTTACTCATATCCAGGATACAATAGCGATTATCCCATGGATCTGAGACTACGGCACATTTCCCTATATCAATATCAAATGGTCCGTATTCCAGTTTCCCGCCTGCTTCAATAAATTCAGGCAATGCTTTTTCAACAGAATCGACTTTCAAATCGACCATCGGGTTATGACTTGTAACAAGAACTAATTCCGTTATTCCCTTCTGCATTCCCAAGCCACAAGAGTTTTCCGCTCTCCAAAGCAGACTGAGTCCTAAAGCCTTTTGATAGAATGTGAGACCTCTGTCGATATCATCAACATAAAATGAAACACAATCTACGTTCTCGAATAATGGAGTTACACGCATATCAATTTTCCTCCTTATCTGCGGTTTCTTTACTCAACATGTCCCGAATTGATCGACGTCTGCGGGTCGTCCTTTATATTATCTGTACCTGGAAACTTAAACACATCTGTCATCAGTAACCCACTGCCAGGCCCAGGAACAGCAGTCCTGAAGTCATGACAAGGTTCATGAACTGAAACTTCCAACTCCATCGGAACCATTCGCCATAGCTGACATCGGCCAGCCCCAGGCTGATGAGGAGCGCAGGGTTGGTAGGATAAAACACATTGGAGAAACCATCGCCGAAGGCAAAGGCCACAATACAAAGCTGCGCGCTGATGCCAAACTGCTGCGCCAGCGGAACGATCAGCGGGATCAGCATAAATGCCTTGGCACTGCCGGAGCTGATGAAGAATTCCATCATCAGGACAATAAAGTAAATGAACAGGATCACCACCCAACGGGGCATGGTGTCAGCCAGGCCTACTGCGCCATTAAGTATGGTATCCAGAATATGGGCCGTCTCCAGGGTATACTTGATGGAGGAAGCCATAAGGATCAGCAAAACAGCCGGAAGCACACTGACAACGCCGCTGCCGAAGGACTTCGCCAGTTCCCTTCCGCCCATACCGGACACCAGTGCCGCCACGATGCCGCCTACCATGAACATAACTGCCACAATGATCATGGTGTAGTCCTGCAGGAAGGTCAGGAAGCTTGAGCACAGCACTACTGTGATACCAGTGCCCAAGATGCCGGCAAACCACGCAATGCCGCGATCCATCCTGCGATCGCAGACCAGTGCCTGGGCAGATATCGTTTGGATCGGTTTTTCTACTTTCTTCGCATGGCGGCGGACAAACAGCCACACCAGCAGAAAGATGCAAATAAAGCTCAACAGCCGAAGCCAGACGCCGGAAAACATGGGAAACCCTGCGAGTTCCTGGGCAACGCCCACCGTGAAAGGATTACATACACCGGAGGCAAAACCACAGCCGACAGCCAGCAAGCTCATACCCATTCCGGTAAGATGGTCCCAGCCCAGCGAGACAGAAAGCGCCACTACGATGGGAACCAGCGGAACGCATTCTTCAAAGGAGCCGATCATAGCGCCCATGGCCATGAAGAAGAAAATCAGGATAGCCTGCAGGCGATATCGGTTGGCGCCGTATTTGCTTACGATTTTATCCAGCATATACTTCATGAGATTATGCTCGCTCAGCGCGTTGAAGACGCCGCCGATGACCAGCAGAAATACGATGACGGCGATCAGGGTCCCGCTGCCCTTCGCGCCCAGGACCAAAAACGGCGAAAGGATCCATTTCCAGAATGGGATCCCGCCTTCAACGGCACGGAAGCTGCCCTCAATGAGTTCTCCTGTTGCAGCGTCCCGTTCAAATTTTCCGCCGGGAATCACCAACGTCAGTACATAGGTCACAACCATCAGTGCAAAAATGACGACCAGGGCTGTAACAAAGGACTTAACGCTAAAATCCAGGCTGCCTTCTTCCTTCTGTTTCTCCATGGCTTAATTCTCCTTTATAATATACTTATAAAAATCCACTGCCCGATGGATCCCGGAAATCGTGATATTTTCGTCGACGCCATGTATGGAGGCCAGCTGCTCATCCGAAATGGCAAAGGGTGCAAACCGGTAACAGTTGCGGCTGACACGGCTGAAATAGCGGCAATCGCTGGCACCGGTCATGATGTAAGGCACTGTGACAACATCGCCGAAAATGGCCGATACTGCCTGCTCGATCTTGCGGAATTCCGGTGTCCGGAAATCAGAAACCGGCGACTCGAATCCGGGGTCCAGGATTTCCATTTCAATATCATATTTTGCAGCCACCTTCCGGATGGCCTCAAAGGAGCTTTGTCGTCCCTGATGGATAGAAAATCGCATATTGCCGACGACCCAGGCTTCCTGGGGCAGCACATTCCTGCCCTGGGAACCGCTGGCCATGGTAAAAGCGATGGTGGTTTTCAGCATGGCGCCTGCTGCATTGGACACGCCCGGCAAGACCCTGGTCAGCAGAGGCTTGAAGAAGCGGATGTTTCGGAGCAACACACCCGGAACACCGGTCATATATCGCCCAAAGCGGCGCAGCATTTCCTCCGTAACTGCGTCCATATGAAGCGAAAAAAGTGCTGAACGCTCTACCTCAGCCATAAACTTGCCCAGCCGCACCAACGGTGTATTCTTTCCAGGCATAGAAGCATGGCCGCCTTTGGAACGGGCAATGAATTTCAAATCCGCGCAGCCTTTTTCCCCTACTCCAACCATGGCAAAATCGTGATCAGCGCCTCCGATTGGGTCATGGAGGATAAATCCGCCTTCATCCAGCACCATGGAAAACTCTGCACCGCGCTTTTGCAGTTCCTGAGAAATGGTATCCGCACCGGATCCGTCCGTTTCTTCCGTGCAGGTGGATACAAACCACAGATCCTGTTGCGGGCAAAAGCCCTCAGCAGCCAACTCTTCGGCAGCCTGCAGCATAGCCCAGAGGCTGCACTTGGTATCCAGAGAACCACGGCCCCATAGTTTCCCGTCCTCTATGTCGCCGGAAAACGGCTCATGGCTCCAATTTCCGGCCGCTTCTACCACATCGTGATGGCTCATCAGCAGGACCGGCTTTTCGGAACGCGCTCCAGGCCAACGCATCAAAAGGCTTCCTGCAAAATTTTCAACATCCAGCTTTTCAAACAGATTTGGGAATAATTCTCGAAGAAGCGAATGGAACCGCACGAATTTCTCTGTATTCCTGTCTCCGGCCACAGAGACTGTCTCCATCCGGATAAGCCGCTGCAGAGTCTTAGCGTATTGCTGGTCCCGCAATTCATCTGTTGTCATGGCATCCTCCATCGATGGTTTTTGCAGACACGCCGTCAACCATGCTTCTGCAGTGACTGCCTGTTTCCACGTGTTTCTTTCTCAATAAAGTATACAGAATTGTTCAGCATTTTTCAATTTTGGTTTCCTGCTATTCTTTATAAAAAACAGCCGCCGCAATCTGCAAGTATCAAGCAGACTGCGGCGGCAAATGGGTCGAAAATCATTTATCTCGCCGAAATATTACCGGATTAGCGTGAAGTTCCGGAAAACGTTGACAAGCGTATTAGCGACTGTCGACATCGTCTTTATAAAGATATCAAGTGCAACACCGACGACATCCTTGCGTGTATCGCCGACAGTATCGCCGGTAACCGCTGATTTATGCGCTGCCGTTCCCTTGCCATGCCCTTCCAGGGCTCCGGATTCGATGTATTTTTTCGCATTATCAAAAGCTCCGCCGGAATTCCCCATGAAGATGGCTCGCGGAATGGCGACGATCGTAGCTCCGATCAGCAAGCCCCCAACAAATTCAACACCGAAAATAAATCCACTGATAGCAGGAATCACTATTGCCAGTACGGAAGGGAACAGCATTTTGCGGAGTGCCCCCTGCGTCGCCATCTGGATCATCCGGTTATAGTCCGGGCGGACTTTGCCTTCCAGGACGCCGGGAACAGACAGAAGTTTATCCCCTTCATCAGCCATTGCACGTGCTGACTCGATCGTATTGTCCGACAGGATCGCGCTGAAGTATTCCACCAGGGCACCGCCGATTATCGCACCGGCAACCACAGTGAAGCTGGCAATATTCAGTATCATTTCAGAGTTTGCTGGAGTGTAATTTCCAACATAGGAAACGATCAGGCTGACCGTTGCAAATGCGGCGCTGCCAATGGCGAACCCCTTGCCGATGGCTGCAGTCGTATTACCGACGGAATCCAGTTTGTCCGTGATCACGCGAACCTTATCGGAAAGGTGGCAGCTTTCCGCCAGACCACCGGCATTATCGGCGATCGGTCCGAACGCGTCGATGGAAACAGTCGTGCCAACGAAAGAGAGCATGCCGAGAGACGCAACAGCAATACCATAGGTACCGCCTATTATTCCGCTGGCAAAAAGAGCAATGCCGATAAGTACTATAGGCAGCAGACAGCTGCGGCTTCCGATCGCGTCACCTTTGGTAATAACAAATGCGTCGCCCTCGGGTGCCATTTCAGCAAGTTTCCTGGTAGGTTTGAAGTCTGAAGATGTGTAATATTCTGTAATGGATCCGATCGCCACACCGCTGGCAAGTCCGAGCACAGCGCAGATCCACGGGCTCAGCCAATTTGCTTTCCATTCGAATGTCGCGAATGTGGCGGCATCGATTTTCCCGAAAATAAGCCATGATGCTCCCAGACCAAGAATGACCGTCAATCCTGCGGAGATCCAGGTGGCAAGATTCAATTCGCGGGAAGGATCGTTCCCCATCTTTTTCACATTGGCAAACAGCATACCAATCAGACAGCTCAGCAAACCTGCTCCCGCAAGGACGATCGGGAAGATCACAGTCGGATTGAACATTTTTTCGATGCCGAATTTCTGGAACAGGATCACGGCGATCATAATTGTAGCGGACATTGTTGCGACAAAACTCTCAAGAAGGTCTGAGCAGTTACCGGCAATATCATTGACATTGTCACCGATGAAGTCGGCAATCACGTTCGGGACCCTGCTGTCATCCTCAGGAAGATCGTTCCGGATTTTCCCCAGGATATCAGCGGAAATATCCGCTGCTTTTGTATAATTGCCGCCTGCGACACGGTTGAACATAGCAACCAGGGAACATCCGAGCGAATATGTCGATACGCGCATCACAGAAGCGTTGACTCCCTGGAGGTGGATCAGCAGACCGCTGCCTTCCGTCTGATGGTTGACTCCGCCCCAAATCAGCAGAACCGCAGCAAGGCCGAGCATACCAAAAGCCTGTACGCTCAAACCGGAGATGCTGCCCCCGCACAACGCAACCTTGACAGTATCACCTATGGACATGCTTTCACGCGCCTTATTCGCTGTTCTCACGTTAGCGTATGTAGCACTTTTCATACCAAGTACGCAAGCACAGCTGCTCATGGCAGCACCCACTATGAAAGTAATGCCGCTGGTTTTTTCTACAAAAAGTGATAAAGCCAATGAAACTAAAACGACAACAATCGCAATGGTTTTATATTCGGTTTTCATGAATGCATTCGCGCCAGAACGGATAATTGCAGCCATTTCGACCATTTCCGCCGTTCCCTCCGGCATCTTGCGGATCCGCATATAATTCCAGACCACATATGCTAGTGTTACTGCAATGATACTTAGTACAGCGATGATCCAATTGAGAGACATTTTTCTTTCCTTCCTTTCCCTTTTTCTTATGGTTCAGCAACGCAGTATTGGTTTGCACCAAGCCAGGATATAACCGCCGGAGAAATGCATTTCATTCTCCCTGCTGTCGAATCGCAACCTGTCATATTATACAACATTTTATACAAAAATCTACTGCTAATTTTTCGTAAAGAATAGCCCGCTATACAAAACTATATGTTCCGCGACATGTTAAGCCAAGATACAGTATCTGTATCCATTCAGGGAGAGCATTACGGACCGGTCAAAAGCATTGCTTCAGCAAAAAACAGATCAGGCTCATTTCTAGTGCAAGCCACACCGAGCTGTATGGCTGCATATCCTGCCGTATTGATATGGTAGCATTTTTCATTTAAATACTATATTGCATATTATGCCTGTAAGGACAGAAAATACGACTACAAACAATAAATATAAAATAAATTGCTTCAACCCCAGTATCGCCTTCAAAGCACCAAGGTTCGTTATTTTTGTCGATGGTCCGGTTATCATGAATGCTGCCGCAGATCCCATACTCATGCCGGCATCCAGCCATTCCACAAGCAGGGGAATCGTTCCTCCGCCGCATACATATAGCGGGACACCGATCGTAGAAGCCATCAATATTCCGAATTTACGCTCACTTCCAAACAACCTTGCAAAAGAGTTTGCGGGAACATAGCGCTGAAACAGCACTGACAGAATGATCCCGATCAAAAAGTAGCCACCGGTGGCTTTGATATTCCTGCCGATATTTTTGAGCAGCCGCACAAGGACATTGGGATCGGTATCCCTGTTTGTTATATCTCCAAAGCTGGAAAAATTAAAGAAACTTTTATTTTTGTAAAATACATGGATACATAAGCCGGCTGTTACACCACAGAGCATACATGATAAAAAACGAATGAACACTGCGGTTTTGCCCAGTGCCATACTATAGATCAATAACTGTGGATTGAGCAATATGGAGCTCATCATAAAGGCTGCGAGCCAGTCGGCCCGCATTCCTTTTTTTGAAAAGGAGGCCGCAATAGGTATAGTCCCATACATGCACAACGGCGAGGCTATACCTAGAAGGCTTGCAGGTATGATGCCAAGCAGCCCCCACCTGCTGTTCTTCATCCCAATGAAGACCGAATGGATCTTCTCCTTGCAGAATACTGAAATGACAGAGCCCAGCAGGATACCGAGCACCCAATATTTAAAAATCTGTTCGAACAATATGGAGAAATAATACCATAAATATGTAAACTCCCGGCTGAGTATATCAATCATCGATTACCTCCAATTTATACTTCTGAGTTCCCAGGCCGATTTCCTCGGCATAATCGAGCGTATGTGTCCCATTTTTAAGTTCGATACGTCTTCTTAAGCTCGCGCTCTTCTCTTTATCTGCCGCATAGACCTGATCCACACAGGCCCTGTCAAGCGCGACAGGATCAAGCGAAGCCAGTATCCCGATATCCTCCATAACCGGGGCGGCTGGACTTGAATCACAGTCGCAGTCTACGGAAATATTGTTCATAACGTTGATATACAGGATGTTTTCCCCGGCATAATCAGCGATAGCTTTTGCCGCCTCAGCCATGGATTCAAGGAAATGGTCCTGTATGTATCCTCCATACAGCCAGGAGTTTGTGTCGTGGATTCCGGCGTTATGGATCAGGTTCTTGCCCCTTTGGGAGGAAAAACCGATGGACATATTTTTGATCGCTCCTCCGAAACCTCCCATGGAATGGCCCTTAAAGTGCGAAAGAACGACAAAGAAGTCATAGTCCTTAAAGTGAGACCCTACCAGCGCTTCCTTCAAATGCCTTCCGTTTTCTACAGGCAAGCTGATTTCCGCGTCAGCATCCATAATATCAACCGATGTATATGCGGTAAATCCATGATCCTCCGCAGCCTGCATATGCATCTCAGTAGTTGCACGACGGCCGCCGTAGGCAGTATTACAGTCCACAAAGATACCATTGACCGAAAGCACGAAATCCTTTACCAGATCAGGATCCAGATAATTATGTCCTCCCGGTTCACCCATATGTACCTTTATCCCAACTTTACCTGAAGCTTGCCGGCCTAATGCCTCATATATCCGTATCAAGCCTTCCGGACTGATATCTTTTGTCATGTAGACGACCGGTGCGTTCTCCGGCAATATCTCCGGATCGGGTTCTGCAACTGGTTCTGTGTTCTCAGCCGTCTCTTTGTCATCAGTGGCTTCTTCGGCTATAATATTCTGATTTTCCAAAGGATTATCAACTTCAGAGTTTTTTGGCGTGCATCCGGATACGATTGAAAAAGCAAGCACTATCAAAAGTGCGGTGAATCTTTTTCCCTTCACTGTCCATTCCTCCAGACTTATTGACATATGTCATTTTGACATATTATATGCGAACTAAGCCCCGCTGTCAAGAGGATCAGGTTGATCCGGACAACTACCCTTTATTTTCTTTATCCAGTTCCTGCAATGTATCCACTACTTCGTTGCACCAATCGATATATGCTTTTGCCATCAGGTGACCATATCGTAGAGTGAAATAGCTGTAATAATCCTGCAGCTTATCAATGGTATTCAGGTTGAAATACTCCAGGATGTTGTTATAGGTCTCCAGATGCTTTTCCTTTACTGCCTTGAAGTCATTTATCATTTCGATATTCCTGCTTATCGGCCGTATGCTTCCGAAGTATAGCCTCAGAAGGAACTCATTATGAGGATAATCTTTCCTGTCAAGCCATTCCTTCAATACCGTATATCCCTGGTCTGTTATGGAATAGACCTTTCGATAGGGTTTTCCGTCACTTTTTTTAACGCTATAACTTGCGTTCTTCTGCTGCAGAAGCTTTTTTAAAACAGGATAGATCTGACCATTGCTGACCTTGTAGAAATACCCTATCTCATTTTCAATTTTCTTTTTAATATCATAACCTGAACACTCGCCAAAGCTGAGTATCCCTAAAATAACGTAATAGCTGGTGTTATCTTTCATAAAATGCTCCTTGAGTCAATTTGCAGTGACTTGTACCTTGTATATTATAAGTTTATCATAATCGGCAAAACATGATTCACTTAATGCATTTTTTGACTCAATTTTTAATAATAATAACAAAAAATGACATATGATGATTACAACAAATCACAAATACTATGTATAGCTTATAAACCTACCAACTACCAATTTACATCTATTTTTTACCGTGATCTTCCCGGTTGCATTTTTACCGGCAATATAGACTGTATATGTGACTGTTTCATATACCGTTACAGTGAATTCAACTGACTCAAGGATATTGCCCATATAGGGCTCGGTGCCGTTTTACCCCTGATCAGAAGACCAACTCTCCCTGCCACTTCCTTACTTCGTTCTCGAGCCAGCGGCAAAGCTCGTCCATTCCTTCGCCCGTTTTGGCTGAAATAGGGAATATCTTCAGCTTTGGATTTCTCATACGGGCATATTCCCTGACTTTTTCGATGTCAAAGTCGAAATATGGCAGAACGTCGATCTTGTTGATGATCATCGCGTCGCATACCTCGAACATCAGGGGATACTTCAGCGGCTTGTCATGTCCCTCGGGAACGGAGAGTATCACTGCGTTTTTGACAGCGCCCGTGTCAAACTCCGCAGGGCATACAAGGTTTCCGACGTTTTCAAGGACTACGAGATCGAGATCATTGGTACCGAATTCTGTAAGGCCCTGGCGTGTCATATATGCATCGAGATGGCACATGCCTCCGGTATGCAGCTGTATCGCACGCGCGCCGGTCTCGGCGATGGCTTTGGCATCGACATCGGAATCGATATCCGCTTCCATTACACCGATCTTCATTTTTCCCTTCAGTCTCTCTATAATGCCCTTCAATGTCATTGTTTTCCCGCTGCCCGGTGACGACATCAGGTTCAGCAGGAACGTTTTCTGGTTCTTCAGCTCTTTGCGCAGTTCATCAGCCTGTGCGTTATTGTCGGCAAAAACGCTTTGTTTCACTTCAATGATCCTGATCTTATCCATATCGTTCACCTCGTTTCTCCAACCGGAGCATTATTCCCCGGAGAAAGGCTGTTATAACCGCGTACTGCGTGGCCTCATTCGTCGTCAGACGCTTCGATCTGCTTGATTATGATTTCATTCCCGGTCACCAAATATGTGTTTTCGCTTTTGCAATACGGGCATGTTTTTCCGTATTCCACCGTCGGATAGTTATCGCCGCAGTTTTCACAATGCGTTACCGCATCTATTTTTTCGATTTTGATTGCTGCGTCTTTAAGCACCGTTTCCTTTTTTACGGCCCAATTCCAGCAGTCTTCAAAGAGATAAGGGATCACCGTCGAAACCTCGCCGATCTCAACGACGACGGCATTGACCCTTTTGATATTGTTTTCGGCGGCGATCCTGTTTACCTCTTTAATACAGTGGAATACTACTCCCAGTTCATGCATTATCTTTCTTTCCTTTGGTCACTATGCTTACGGCGCTGTTGGCCACTACCTTTACGGCGCGCTTTGCGGCATAAGGCAGAATATACTTGAATTTATCTTCCGCAACGACCATTTTGGTCGCTTCGGGATGGTCCCTGTGGAGTTCGATTGCGTCAAACTTGCACTTCGTCGTGCATATGCCGCATCCGATACAGCGGTTTTGATCAACTATAGTCGCTCCGCATCCAAGGCACCTTGCGGTTTCCTTCCTGACCTGCTCTTCCGTGAGCGTAGCGCGGGCGTCACGGAAGGATTTCGGATCCACATCCGGCCTCAGGCCTTCCTCCTGTCTTCCCGCAGTATCGTAGCTGCCAAAGCTCAAATCATTCTTGTCGAGTTCGATGAACTCGCGCCTGTTCCTGCCGATGGTCATATGGGCATGCTGAACGAACCTGTGGAGCGATTCAGCCGCCTCATGGCCTGCAGCGATAGCGTCGATCGCGAACTTCGGTCCGGTATAGACGTCACCGCCGACGAAAATATCTTCTTCGTCAGTCTGGTATGTGAGCTTGTCAGCCACGGGGTAATTCCCGTGCCAGAACTTGACTTTCGTGCCTTCAAGGAGTTTGCCCCATTCGATTGCCTGGCCTATCGCATAGATGACCTTCGTCGCCGGTATGGTGATCGTGGTGTTTTCGTCATAAAGCGGCGAGAACCTGTCATTTTCGTCGTATACTCTCGTGCATTTCTTAAATACCACGGCGGTCGCCTTTCCGTTTTCGTCGACTATGATCTCCTTCGGTCCCCATCCGCATTCTATGTTCACGCCGTCTTCTTCCGATTCCGCTATTTCCTCTGCGGATGCCGGCATGATGTCCCTGGTCTCAAGGCAGACCATCGTGACCTTTTTGGCCCCGCTTCGGGCGCTGACCCTCGCGGCATCGACGGCGACGTTGCCTCCGCCGATGACCACGGTTTCGTCATCAAACCTGTATGCGCCGCAGTTTGCTTCTTTCAGGAAATCTACAGCGGTAACCGTGCCTTCGGCATGGTCATTGGGAACGCCGGGATATTTGCCGCCCTGGCATCCGATCGCGATATAGAAGGCTTTGTATCCTTCCTCGCGCAGTGACTGGATCGTCACGTCTTTACCGACTTCGACCCCGGTGCGGATCTCGACGCCCATTTCTTTCATTATTTCTATTTCCGCATCGATGATATCTTTTTCAAGTTTGTAGGATGGAATACCATAAGTGAGCATACCACCAGGTTTCTCATTCTTTTCGAACACTGTCGGATAGTACCCCATCTGCGCAAGGTAGAATGCGCATGAAAGGCCTGCGGGTCCGCCTCCGATTATTGCTATCTTTTCCTTCCAGCGGCCCCTGTTGGAGGCAACTACGATCTCCGGAACGTACCTGTGTTCCGCATTCAGATCCTGTTCGGCAATGAACTTTTTGACAGCGTCGATCGAAACGGCCCTGTCTATCATGCCTCTTGTGCAGGCATCTTCGCAGCGCCTGTTGCAGACTCTTCCGCATACTGCAGGGAACGGGTTTTCTTTCTTGATAAGCGCGAGGGCGTCGCGGTATCTGCCCTTCGCAGCCAGCTTGAGGTAACCCTGGACGGAAACGTGAGCTGGGCATGCCGTCTTGCACGGCGATGTACCGGTTTCATGGCAGTTGATGCGGTTATTGTCGCGGTAATCCTCATCCCACTTATCTCTGCCCCATTTTACAGCATCGGGAAGTTCCTGTTTTGGGTAGACGACTTCCGAACCGTCTTTCCTGCAAAGTTTCTGGCCTAACTTGAGCGCTCCCGCCGGGCAGTACTGGACGCACTGGCCGCAGGCCACGCAGTTTTCCTTCTTTACATGCGCCCTGTAGGCCGAAGCCGACATGTTGGGCGTATTGAAAAGCTGCGACGTGCGAAGCGCGTTGCATATATTTACGTTGCAGTTGCAGATGGCGAAAATCTTGTTTTCACCGTCAATGTTGGTTATTTGATGGACAAATCCGTTATCCTCGGCTCTCTTAAGGATCTCCATCGCTTCTTCGTAGGTTATGTCGTGTCCCTTGCCAGTTTCACGGCAGTAGTCGGCCATATCTCCGAGACCTATGCACCAGCCTTCGTAATCGTCGGCGCAGCCTTCGTCAAGCACCTTCCTCCCGTAGCGGCAGGAGCATATGGATGCGCCGATATGCCCTTCATATTTCTTCAGCCAGTAAGAAAGGTGTTCGATATCGACTGATTTGCTCTCCATTGAAATCGCCTGCTCAACAGGGATAACGTGCATGCCTATCCCGGCGCCCCCCGGAGGCACCATCTGCGTGATACCCGCCAGCGGCAGGTAGGTCATGCGCTCAAAGAACATTGCAAGCTCGGGATGCTTCTCCATGAGCTTTATATTCATGTTCGTATATTCGGCAGATCCGGGAACGAAAAGAGGTATCCAGTAATGGCGGTCTTCCCTGTTGTATGTCGTTCCGGGAACCGGACCGTCTTTCGTGTATTTGTCGCCGTAGTCATATTCAAGCATGCCGAGGACTGAAAGCTTGTCCAGGATCTCATCGGCAGTTTCCCTTGTCATGCCGAGTTTTTCGCACTTGCTGATCATTTCCGCGTATGGGTATTTCTTCCTCACTTTCATGGTCAGAAGCAGGTCAAGGGAGTTCTCCCGTTCGCTTTCGGTCATCTCGTCCTCGAAAATGCATGCCAGGCCCCAGTATTCCGGGTCTTTCGTCGTAATGCCCTTCAGCTTTCCCTCGAATCTGTCGGTTACCCTTCTTACGAACTTGAGGAGCTTGGGGTTGGGATTCGCGTCGCCATAATGTTTTGGGACGAACTTGGTGCTCATTTCCGGCATTTCAATACCTCCTTAATCATGTGCCCTGATTGCCAAAATCTTTTTTATAGAGTTCTTCGACCTCCGAACAGATGTCTTTGAGCCTGCATATGTCGCAATCCATCTTCAGCTTGTTTACAAGATGGTCAAGCGCTTTCGTAATGTTTTCAGACCTTTTGGCCACATCCATGAGTTTTCCGTACGGGAAACCCGGTTCGGTGATAAAGATCAGCTTAACGTTTTCAACATCTTTGTGTTTGCGGTAGGCGTCCACGAACAGCCTGCCGACTCCGAAAAAACTTAGCCCGGCTTCAAGCGCCCTACTGCCTATCCTCACGCACTCCCTCTGCGTCATGGCGGAAATGCGCATCATATAGCCGTCAGGATTAATGTGGTACCGCGTGTATTCTATCTTCCGGATGGCGGAATAAAGCTTTTCGCCGCTGCCTATGGTTTCACTGTTCACGCGTATCATTGCAATGCGCGCGTAAGGCGAATCGGCCTTTATCTCCGGCAGGTCGGGTCCGTAGAGAAAGACTTCGTCCCTGCCGACTTTACCGGCATCATCGGTAAATATCACTGAACTTACCGCGGGCAGATTTTTCCCTCCAAGCTCGTATGCCGTATCGCTCCTGAAAAGTATCTGGTTCTGCCCCGCATCCTCCCACACCGGAAAACCCTCTTTTGTCCGGGGAGTATGGCCGTCCAGCAATCTATCTATTTCAGCAAAACATCCATCATAAAGGTTCATCGTCACATGCGGCGCTCTCTCTTCCTTTTATCGTATATCTTGCTGAGATGCGGCTCCAGGGCCGCCATCAGCTTCATGTCAAGATTGAAGATATATACCGTGAACGTCAGGAAAAATAACGCCAGGACAACAGCGATCATAATACCAACGACAGTAAGTAATGTTTTCATGACTATACCCCTTTCGCCAAGCCCTTCTGGCGGGCAAACTCGGCGGCGCCGAGCGCTCCCATTAACTGCGGGTCTACAGGAAGATCGATGACCTTGATACGGAGCACTTTTTCAATGGCGTCCTTCAGCCCGGCATTCTTTGCGCATCCGCCAGTAAGCGTTATCCTGTCGACGGCGCCCGCCTTTTTCGCCATTACGAAGCAGCGTTTTGCCACGGAATACTGGATACCTGCCGCGATCTCCTCCATAGGCTTTCCTTCCCCGACGAGGGAAATGACTTCGCTTTCCGCAAAAACCGTACACTGCGATGTGATCGGGATCACGTTCTTTGCCTTGAGCGAAAGGTTCGAGAATTCCGTGAGATCCATTTCGAATGCCCTTGCCATTGCCTCGAAAAAGCGGCCCGTGCCTGCGGCGCATTTGTCGTTCATCGCGAAGTTGAGGACTGTCCCGTCCTTGTCGATCGCGATACCTTTTACGTCCTGTCCGCCGATATCTATGATCGCCCTGACAGTGGGATCCGTAACGTGGACGCCCATGGCATGGCAGCTGATCTCTGAAATGTTTTCATCGGCAAATGGGACCTTGTTCCTGCCGTAGCCCGTACCTACAAGGTATGCAAGGTCTTTCGCGGAATCAAGCCCGGGAACCCTGGCTATGGCCTGCTTCAATGCCTCTTCCGCGCTCAGGACCGCATTGATCCTGCTCTTGAGCGTTACATCCGAAACGATCTTCCCGCTCTCATCTATGATCACGCACTTCGTGTAAGTACTTCCTGCATCGCATCCGCCAAAATACTTCATGATTGACCTCCTTTATTACCAGCTCATTGCGTCGTCTATAACTTCAAGCGAAGGATCGAGAGGTTCTTCGTGCAGGACCGAACGCATATAGCGGTTTATATCGTCACGGATACTCTGCCTCGAAACGACCCTCGGATCCATAAGGTCGTGATTGACCCAGATAAGCCTTACTCCGTGTTCCCTTGCGCGCTCTTCGAAAAGTCCGTGCATTCCGTTAAGAGCCTTGCAGCTTATGTGCTCCCAAAGGATCACAAGGTCAGCGTTGTAATATTCGACGAACCTCCACAGATCGTCGAGAAGAAGCTCGTACCCGCCGTGGGTACGGTTGCGCATGATCATTTCCTGGTAAAGCTTTGCTATGTCGTAAATTGCCTGTTCAGGGTCATCTTCCGATATTTCGTCGAAATAAACGAGGCTCAGCATGTCGACCAGCGGAAGTATGCCCCAGCAGTTCTGGAGCCATGGGAGGAAATCTGTATAGTACTGGGCCTGGACTCCCCATATGATCGCGCGGTGGCGGTATTCCGGAATGATCATTTCCTTTCTCTCAAATGCCTTTTTTGCAAGTGCGGTGATCCTTCTGTCCGCCTCGACGAATTCCTGCGAACGGCCTGCAACCGCCATATATGTCGTTTCAGAGTACAGGGCAAGGTTTGCCCCGATGACCTGGGGGTATTCGGTCCTCGACATCTCCATCCAGCCGACACGGTGCCTGGTTTCCTCGTTGAAGCGTTTTGCGCACCTGAAATACGCGTCCCAGTCCCATTTTTCGCCGGTATTCTCCTCGATGAATTTTATCGCGTTCCTTATTTCCTGCGCTGCGTACTCCTGGACGCCTTCTTCCGTATGGCGCAGCGGAGCGGCTATCTGGAAAGTGGGGATCCCTTCTTCCTCGTATCTCTTTGCAAGTATGGCGTTCCCCAGCAGAGAACCGTCGCAGGTAGTGTTGCACTGGATAGCGCATGCGCCGAATATCGGAATATCGTCATCGATGCAGACGCCTGCTTCTGCTGCCGGCATCGGGCAGACATCGCCCGGCATGCCCATCTCCTGGACAACATCCAGGTAATGCGTAACGCCGTCTCCCCGCAGGAGGACCGACACATAGACCGCGGCAGTTTCCCAGCTTACTGCCATGAGATTCGGGAATCCGCACATGATGTGGAACATTTCGTTTTCATCGAGAACGACGATCTTCTTAGAAAACTCTTTGTCGTTGCCGCAGTTTTTATCTGCCCGGAACACTCTCGTCAAGAGCAGTGCAACGTCTTTCGCGACGAGGTCGTACTCCTCGCGCGCTATCCGCAGATGGGTGCCACGAAGTCCGGCCGTATGCCTGTCGATCATCTGCGGAACAGCCAGGTAATTCAGCATCCAGCGATAGCGCAGGAAGCCCTTCAGGTTTGCCGGTTTCATCATAAATCCGGCGAGCATGCCCATGATCTTGAGCCATCGCCAGTAATCGTACAGCGTATCCTTCAGCCCGCGCCACTCGCGGCGTTTTCTTACTTTACCCCCGCTGTAAAGGTTTCCAAGTTTTTCACTTCCGATTTTCCTGCCCATATCTAGTTGCTCCCTGTATCTCCTTTATTTCTTTGATACTCCCTGGATCTTCTTTATCTCGATGCTTTCAACGAAGGCCTGGACCCTCGTGCGAAGCTGGCCTGAGTTGCCTACGGCGTACGGACGGTCGATGGAAAGAACCGGATAATGGTAGTCTTCGCGAAGGGCATAAGTGCTCGTCATCCTTTCATATGCCCACGGGTCGCAGAACTTCATCTGTTCGACAATGATCCCGTCAGCATTGTACTCTTTTGCGATTTGGTTTATATATTCCTTCCGGTACAGCACCTTGCTGATATTCATCTGCCTGGGGCACAGGCTCTCAGTCATGTAGTGGCGGCATATCCCCGTCAGGGCATCCTCCGTATCGCTGAGACGTATCTCTTTCCTGCCGGGAAGCGAACCGAAGCAGAACCTGTCCGCCACGACAAGCGCTCCCGATTCCTCGACCAGTTTGACCATGTCGATGTCGTCGATCTCTGAGCCGACGAGGGCGACCCTGGCCCTGTATTTCTTCTTGCTGTCGGGTTCTCTTGTCTTTATCTCCTCAAGGGTCTCTTCAAGCATGCCAACAAGCATGTCTTTAGGGCATACGTAGGTCGCCATGCAGATCACATGGAACTCGTAACCTGTTATCCTCGGGTTTTCCTCCTTGCGGAAATCCCCGATTTCATTGATGATGCGGCAGACCCTGTTAAAATCACTTACGGCTTTCCTCAATGCCCCGTCGGATGTATCGATGCCGAAATGCTCCGAAAGCGCGCCAAGGATCTTTGTGCGGCATTCCGAAACGTACAGGTTGAGAGCGTTTTCGTCCACTTTCATCGGGACTTCGAGGTATTTGAAGAAGAAACCCTCCTTGTCCATCGTTTTGAGCAGTTCCATATTCTCGACACAACGGTTTATCATGGTGCAGCCGTCCGGTGCTATCAGGCAGTCGAGGAAACGGTATCCGCCCTCGAGCGCACGCTCGAGCAAAGCCCTTGTATACTCGCAAAGGAAACTTGTCAGGTAATATGTGCCCATATCGATGGAACCCGTTCTCGGGGCCCGGAGACGGACCGGGAATATCCCGGGCAGTTCAAGCAGCACCTCCGGTATCTGGTAGCAGACGCTGCCGACGCACTTCCTGCCCTGGGCCTGTGCCTTGCGCACAAGCTCGTTGTTTGCGTCATCAAGCAACTGTTCGAAATAGTAAAGATGTTTTAAGTCCTTCATACCTCTCTCCTGGTCATACGATAATTCCAATATTGTTAAGGGCTTTACGCGCACCTTTGACTATTTCCGATCCTTCCGGAAGCGCAAAGATGGTTCTGCCCATGATATCGTTCATCGTCATCAGCCTGTCATCCGGGATGCAGGCCAGCAGGTCCATATCAAATTCAAGTGAATCGCAGACAGACATGTCGGGAACACGGTTTATTATAAGTCCGCTTCTATCATACATAACAAGATCGGATGCAACTTTGCTGATCGTGCGGGCTACGCCAAGTCCTTTGCGGCTTGCATCTGAAACGAGTATAAGATGCGTCACCTTTTCCATCACCCGCCTGTTGACCTGTTCGATGCCCGCTTCGCCGTCAATGACGACATAGTCGAATGCCCCGGCGATCATGTTTATAATTTCCTTAAGATATGAATTCACCTTGCAATAGCAGCCGGCCGCCTCCGGGCGTCCGATCGCAAGGAAAGAAAAGCTGTCATTTTCAACAAGGGCGTCAAACATCCTGTAACGTGCTTCTCCGAGGAGTTCAACAGCAGTTTCGGGCTTGCCTGCCTCGGCAGTGTCCACAAAGGCTTTCCTGATATCGTCGACCGTCGAAGCCACCTCGACCCCCAGGGCGGTTGACAGTCCAATGGCAGGATCAGCGTCGATCGCGAGTATTTTTTTATTCGGATAACTCTCAATCAAAAGTCTGACTATAGCGGCGGAAATGGAAGTCTTTCCGACACCTCCCTTTCCGACCACGGCGATGATAACAGGCTTTTTTGAGTCTTTTCCCACGGCATCCACCCCGACCGTTATACCTGTGTACGAATGATCACATAGCCTTCCGTAAGATCAGCTTTTTCAAGGCTGCCTTCGATCTCACAGGTGCGGTCCATAAGATCGGTAAGTATTACCTTTCCGTCACGGCACTCGATGAACACAACGCGACAAGCTCATCCTTGCTGCTTATATCGGCGTGTTCGTGCTGGTGGCAAATGCTTTCCATCTTGTAATATCTCCCTTTTTATGCGTAAAAAAATCCCTTTTTGGCCATCAACATACAGTATGTGTCTGTTTTTGTTACATTTTTAACAGATCATCTATTATAATTATGCAACATTTTTCGACAAAGTCAATATGCTATAAAAACCATCTTCGTAAGGCATCGGCATCCCCCATGGGGGCTTGTACCGATCCTTATATTTGCTAGGATATAAACATACCTGGATCGATCATCAGCGCAGGCTTGATTTTATAGAAATAAGTCAATTGGACCGCAGGTCCAGGAGAAGAACGGTGTTGTAAAATGCGGAAATCAAAGATGATATTTAATCGTGCAGAGACGAATATGCCCGTTATCATTCTGATATTGGTCATATTGTCGGCAGCAACGATACTGTTTGCAGTCGGGATCGGACCGATACCCGTTTCACCGGATAAAGTACTTAAAATATTGGCCAGCCGCATTCCCGGGCTGAGGAGTATTCCGCGCACATGGGAACAGCTTGACCAGAACATCGTACTCGGGCTGCGCCTGCCCAGGGTGCTGCTGGGTATGGTCGTTGGAGCTTCACTGGCTGTCACCGGTGTGGCCATGCAGGCGCTTGTGCGCAATGACCTGGCCGACCCGTTCGTCCTGGGAGTATCTTCGGGCGCCTCGGCCACGGCGACGCTGGGAATGATTTTCGGAGCATTCTCTTTCCTCGGGAAGTACTCGCTGCCCGTCAGCGCTTTTATCGGCGCGGCTTTGACCATAGTCCTGGTATATACCATATCCCGTGTCCGCGGACGTATCAATATCACTCAATTGCTTTTATCCGGCGTGGCTGTTTCCATGTTCATGGACGGAGTAACGAGGATCATCACTCTCAGTGCGCCGAATGCGCTTGGGCTGCATAACGCATCATTCTGGATGTCGGGCAGCCTGGCGGGAGCAAAATGGGAATATCTCTCTTTACCGCTTGTGATATTGCTGGTTTGCATGTTCGTACTGATGATAAATTATCGCGGGTTGAACCTGCTGCTACTTGGCGATGAAAGCGCAGGAGCGCTAGGGGTCGATGTGCGGCGGCTGCAGAAACTCCTTGTGCTCGTTGCGTCGCTGATGGCAGGCTTGACCGTCTCTGTCAGCGGAACGATAGGTTTTGTCGGGCTAATGGTGCCGCATTTCACCAGGCTGCTGGTGGGAGGGGACCATCGGAAAGTACTGCCGGTTTCAGCATTAGCAGGCGGTATCTTCGTCGTCTGGACAGATGTTGCGGCAAGGATGCTCCTGGCCCCCGAGGAACTGCCCGTCGGCGTCCTTACAGCGATCATCGGCGGTCCTGTATTTATATGGATGCTTAAAAGGAACAGCGGGAGATGGAGACAGTAAAGGAAGGGATCAGGGCAATGCGCCTGCAAATTGAGAACCTTACGTTTTCCTACGGCGAAAAAAATGACATAGATGATATCGCACTTCATGTGAGCAAAGGCGAATTCGTGGGCCTGATCGGGCCTAACGGCAGCGGTAAATCTACAGTACTGAAGAACATATACAGGGCTTTGGCACCTGACAGCGGCGTGATCATGCTCGACGGAGAGGACTTGTCGGCGATGAGCCATAGAAAATCTGCGCTGAAACTCGGAGTTGTCGGACAGGAAAACGATGTTCCCTTTGATTTTCTTGTGGAGGAAATCGTCGCAATGGGGCGGAGTCCCCATAAAAAGCTGTTCGACATCGACAACGCCCATGATAAATATATGGTTCGGCACGCTTTGGAACACATGGGCATGGAAGGTATGGCAAAGCGAAGTTACCGGCACCTGTCCGGCGGTGAAAAGCAGCGTGCCATCATTGCACGGGTGATTGCGCAGGAATGCGATTTTTTCCTGCTGGATGAGCCTGCAAACCACCTGGATATCAGTTATCAGCTGCAGATATTCGACCTGGTCAAAAGGCTCAAAGTAACGGTCCTGGCAGCTATGCACGACCTGAATATGGCAGCGCTTTACTGCGACCGCATATATGTCCTGAAGGAAGGCAGGATCATATTGAAGGGCACACCCGAAGAAGTATTCACACCTGAAAATATTTATGACGTATTCGGTGTTCTAAGCGATGTTGCGGTACACCCGGTAACAGGCAAAATATCGATAACCTTTATACCTGCCGGTATAAACGCACAGACCGGCAAAAACGCATAGATGCCTATTGAAACTCTGCACTTGCTGAACCCGGCACTTCAGGAAGGTGAGATTATGGAAAAATCTTTGAGAGCTTATGTAATCCTTGCATTGGCACTTTCATTTATGTTGGCGGCATGCGGAGGCACAGCCGGGAACTCGGCCGGGACGCCGGAGGTCCCATCCGATGCCGGCGGATCTTCCGGTCCATATCCCATGACCTTTGACAATTATGGGAGAGAAGTCACTATTGCATCAAAACCTCAAAAGGTGCTGACACTGGGCCCCAACTGCACGGAGCTGTTTGTCGCGCTTGGCCTGACGGACCGTATCGTCGGCACCAGCCTCAAAAACCACAGCCGCGGACCATTGCCCGAATACTCGGAGGATTTCGCCAGAATCCCTGTGCTAAACTACGGCTCCGCCACCCGGGAAGCAGTCATTACAAGCGGAGCAGATTTCATTTACGGCATCGACTGGGAGTTTGGCGGCGGAGGACTGGACGTTGACGAGTTGATGGACTACGGCATCACAACGTACATGAACTGTGCCGCAACGCTCGAACAGCAGTACCGGGAAATTCTCGATATCGGTAAGATTTTCGGCATAGAGGACAAAGCAGAAGCTTATGTGCAGGACCAGAAAGCGCGCATATCGGCGGCGGCGGACAAAGTCCGCGGGCTTGAAGCACCGAAAGTGCTCGTATATGACAGCGGGAACAACGGGGTATTTACCTGCAGCGGCAGCAATTTCGAGTCTCTCCTGATAGAACTGGCCGGAGGCAGGAACCTGTTTGAAGATATGAACGATAAGGCATGGATCACGGTCAGTTACGAAGAAGTACTGGCACGGGAACCGGATGTGATCCTGATACACGATTATGATGCGCCTTCCGTTGAGGAGAAAATTTCTGAAATCAAGTCCAACAGCGTATTGGCACAACTCGAATGTGTCAGGGACGAACGTTTCGTCGTCATTGAACTGGAAAGCGTACTGCCGGGGAACCGTATGGCTTACACTGTGGAACGCCTGGCCAGGGGGTTCCACCCGGACAGGTTCTGACTTTTCCAGTACGTGCGGTTTATAAAGTCAGTTATGGACAAAGACCTTGTTGCGCGGAGCAAAACCAATTATACTGTAATTATGGCTGCACATAATTGATTTGCTGCATACCGCCGGCTTGACCGACGCAATCTGGATATATTGGACCTGAATATATTAAAATCCGGTCGTGTTTTTCCGCAGGCATGATCAAACCTGCGGAAAGCAAGTTTGTAGATTTGATAAGAAGGGCAGCCGATCAAAGCGATCCGGGAGCGAAAGCAGACATGAGAAGTATAAACAACGATAATGCAAACAATAAAAACATCAATAATGCCCATGACTCTATCGGCTCTCTAACGCATGACCATATCCATGGACATGATCATGTCCATACTCATACCGAAAAAAAAGCTATACTGAACAGGCTCTCAAAAGTAATAGGGCATTTGGAATCAGTAAAACGGATGGTCGAGAATGACCGTGACTGTTCAGAGGTGCTTATCCAGCTAAGTGCGGTAAAAGCTGCGATAAACAGCACTGCAAAAGTTATCCTCAAAGACCATATCGAGCATTGTATAGTCGATGCGGTACATTCGGATGACTGGAAGGCAATCGAGGATTTAAACAAAGCTATAGATCAGTTTATACGCTGATTCCGCCATAGGACGATTCTGTCGGCAGAGCGGTTGTCAGAAGCGCAGTTCCAAAAGTTCTATCATAATGCCGCTCATTTCATGAATAGTTATTACTGTAGCCTCAGCGGTCGCATACAAACCACCATCAAAGTCTTTTATCATAATTTTCTCATTTTGCGTTTCAGATAGCACACTGTCCGAGGTGTCAGTAAACATTGCCCATGCTTCATATCCGAATTCCTCATCGTGCACAGGGAAAGGATCGGTAAATCCGAAGCATCTTGCATAATTTATCATGACAACCATATATCATGATAATATGTAATAGTCGATTCCGGCCCCATGCCTCCTACAATACCTGCTTTTTTCATGTTTTCTCCTCCTCATATAATCAGATTTTGTCCTGTGTTCTTCAGCATCAAACCTGGTTGGCGATGCGGACATGAAAAACGGATCAGCCTGTAAAGAAACGCTTTTACAAGCCCAGCAACTTGACCGCATTTTTGTAAAAAATGGCTTCTTCGATTTCCGGTCCGAGGCCAAGATTTTTTACGCTCTGTACCGACCAGCCCTGGTCTTTCCAGGGAGAATCGCTGCCAAACAGTATCCTGTCGTATCCGTGGTTAAAAATGATTCGTTTGGCCTGCTCGCCGTCCATGATGCCGACAGCGTATGAAGTATCGAAATAGATATCCTTCCCCACGAGATGGTTTTCGACTTCATCCCAGTATTTGTATCCTCCCATATGTGCAGCCACTATCTTTCCTCCCTTAAAGCGTTTCAGCAAAGTGGCCAGCCGTTCAGGCGTGCAATGGTAAGGGGGATCGAAGCCTATATCCTCACCGGCGTGGATAGCTATGACAAGCCCAAGTTCAAAGGCAAGTTCATAGATCGGGAACATTGCTTCATCATCGACATAAAACTCCTGGTACTCAGGATGGAATTTTATACCCCTGAGCCCAAGCTCCTTAATGCGCTTCAGCTCGCTCTCCCAGTCCTCACAGAGCGGATGGATGCTTCCGAAAGATATGATACCCTCATCCTGGATCCGGACTGCCCAGTCATTTATCTTTGCTGTCTGTGACGGCTTTGTCGCAATGTTGAACAGCACCGAACCGGTTATGTTGTTGGCTTCCATCGATCTTTTCAGATCGCTCAGCGTTCCGTTCAGCATTGCCGGGATGCATGCCTTTTCTGACAAAGACGCAACAGCTTTCGCAGCGAGTTCATCCGGAAAACAGTGGGTATGGAAATCAATGACCAAACCGATCGCCTCTTTTTTTAACATTTATTATATAATAGCATAAAAATACCATTCTAAAAGCCTACATAAGTTTCCGGCAAAAAAGCCTGCAATCCGGGTCCTCCCGGAACTGCAGGCCATGTGTGCCTTGATCTGCTCCTTCAAATCCCGCCAAATATCTGGAACTATCCCAGGCAGGAAGGTTTCAGAAAATCAGAGCAGTCGTTGATCATCCTGTCTATCATTCGATCAACGAATATATTCCCCTTCTCTTTTGTCGCATAGGAAGGATAGCCCAGGTTCCCTACATAACCCTCAGGCAAACTGCTGTATATGTTTCCTGACCTCATTCCATGTCATATCAACCATCAACATTCAACTTGCCTCCCTGTAATCGGCTCCTGGATCCGGATTGTACATGATATCCGGCAATACTTAATTTAAGCCGACCTAGCCTGCATCGCAAGATAATAAACAAGTATATATAGTCATTCTAAATTTTACATCTCCGCCAAGCTGCATGTCTACTCTTTTCATAACCATGTTTCCCATGAAATTTTACAACTTGCAGCAGTCCCGTCTGCAAGTATTGAGATTTGTAATGCCGATTGTTACAATAAAATCAGCTGAACAGAGCAATAATATTTCAGAAGATCGATCAATGTGCAGGTGTACGGGTCAAGATCAGGGGATTTGCATATCAAACGAAGGAGGCAGGCAAGATTCATGGAACGCAGCAAACCATGGGATTCGGATCAGATCACGAGGGATTACTTTGATTCATTGTTGGTTGAAATGAGGCATATAGATTCTGTTATACCGTCAACAAAGTTCGAACTTTATGGGGAGTCTTTCGATACGCCTGTTATGACGGCAGCCCTTTCACATTTGAACAATATACGGGAAAACGGAATGGTTGAAATGGCCAGGGGAGCCCGTATGGCAAATGCCGTTGCCTGGGCAGGCATGGGTGATGAGGCTGAGCTGGAAGCAATAACGGCTACCGGCGCCCGTACCATAAGTATAATCAAACCATATGAAGATAATGACTATATTATTAAAAGGATCGAGCACGCGGAACGCTGCGGGGTTTTAGCCGTTGGAATGGATGTTGACCATGCTTTCGGGGCTGATGGCAGGTATGACGTTGTTCTGGGCGAGAAGATGAAGCCTAAGTCACTTTCTGAAATAAAGGAATTTGTAAAGTCCACGAAATTGCCTTTTATTATAAAGGGCGTCCTCAGTGAGCAGGATGCCTGCAAGGCATTGGAAGCCGGGGCAAAGGGAATAGTCGTTTCCCATCATCATGGGATCATGAATTATGCAGTCCCGCCGCTGTATATATTACCAAGGATAGCTAAAGCGATCGATCACAAGATACCTATATTCGTAGACTGTGGTATCATGAGCGGAATGGATGTATTCAAAGCTCTTGCGTTGGGTGCCGATGCGGTTTCTGTCGGAAGAGCCATTATGGAGCCGCTGAAAAAGAATGGGGCAGAGGGAGTAAGAGACCAGATCGTCAAAATGACCGAGGAACTGGCCGGGGTAATGGCAAGAACCTGTTCACCGGACTTAAGTAATATCGACCCGACGGTGATCTGTCGCAGGAGCGGCTGGTAACACAAATACATCGTATCATATTACAAGTTTCGTTCATCCGTCACGATATGTTCGATCCCCTGACTGGTCCTGCCCAGATATTCCTTCAGGAAACTGGGATACGCCTTGTATTTGTCCAGCTCGTCTATGGGGATCCAGTGCATTTCTTCCTTTACGCCATGTGTGAAACTGTTGCTGCGGAGGTCTTTGGTCCCTCTCGGTTTCATCAGGAAGTAGAAGCATATCTCATGACACTCAAGGCCTTCCAGCGTACCGCTTTTCCCGTTGAAGAAGCATTCGTGTATGATCGCAAGACGGTCAATCTCATACCTTACACCTGTTTCTTCATACACTTCTCTTATAACGGCATCTTCTGCTTTTTCTCCTATATGTACTGCGCCGCCGATGGAATAATAATAGTCTTCAAGTTCATTTCCGGCAAACAATACACAACCGTCTTCAATAATGATCGCAGCGGCACGGTATCTGAACCACTTGTTCTCTTTTGTGAATCCGCAATCATACATCGATGTTTATCACCTCTGGACTGTTTCATGATATCAACACTGCGCGCTCCATGTGGGTCAAGTTGATGAAATTGATATCCGTGGGTCATATTGGGCAGCGTCTGTCATTGGAAATATAACTATATTCGTTCTCCAGCATCTTCAATCCTTCATGTATATCCTGCCCCAGCATCTCCTGGGTTTTGGCAAAATCAAACCTCTCATGGAGCTTATCATGCACCTTAAGGAGAGCCTTCTTTCCATATTTCCTTATAAACATAGCCTGCACCTTGGCAGAAACCGCCCCGTTATTCCCCGGTGTGTAGAAGCCCTTTGTACAGTCTTCCAGTTCAGAACACTCATAGCATCCGTCTATGTTCTTATCGTTGCAGCAAACTGCGTTGGGACATCTCCTGTCCTCAAATAGTGTTGCATAGGAACAGACACTATACTCCGTCCTGCATGATCCGCACCATTCGCCCAGGAAACAGTGATTACAGGAAAGGCCGCAGTATGCTACGGGGTCAACACCCTTGCGGGCATTTTTGCACAATTTGTTCTTAATCCGCCGCATCGCCTCGATATGCATAATCCAATGCCTGCTGAACAGCATCCCAATCAATCCGCGGATATCTTTACTGCACCAGTAATCAATAAGCCAGCGGGCATTCTCATCCGGGCTGATGCAACCGGACTCTGCAAGTCTTTTCTTATCCGCATCCGAAAACCTTAACTTCATCTGCGGGTATTCCAGGGTTGAAAGAATCGAGTTGGCAGAAAGCATAACTTCATTGGCATATTCATATAAAGCCCTGATATTGAGATCCTTTGAAAATTCTGCAATCTCCTGTCCCCGTAACTCATTGCCGGTCGTAATGACAGTCGAGCCGATTTTTTTCTGATAACCGCCGGTCACAAATACCTGCCTGTCACCTGCAATCAAAGTATGCGCTGCAATATCCTCAGCCCGAAAGATGTGCCAGATTGAATAGGAGAGCGTTTTACTGTGGCACCCCTTTGCATTTGCAAAAGGCATCTGGTAAAATGCCATGGCAGGATACCCGTTTACAATCTGCGAAATCTGCTCAAACATCTCCTTTCGAAACTCAATAAGCAGTTCCGTTCCTTCCTTATATGTAGTTTCTTTTCCGAGAAGAACCTGGATTTGCTTATTCTTCTCTGCCCATTCCTTATCCATTGAGCCTGACCCCCCTTGATTTACTCCTGATAATCGTGTTGCTGCCTCTTTAGCGATCGCCTGGTTTATCACTGAGTTCAGGCGAAAGGAAGCAATGAGGTTCATGCGCATTATAGATGCCTACTGCCAGCAAATACGCAAGAGTCGTAGTTGAACCCATGTATTTCATTCCGCGTTTCTTTAAGTCCTTTGAAATCTCGTCAGAAAGCGGAGTGCGGTTTACATAACCCGCAGAAACATCTCTTATGGGCTGTCCGTCAACAAAAGACCACAGGTAATCGCTGAACGAACCGAACTCTTTCTGAATCTCCATAAATACTTTGGCATTCTGCACGGCTGCGGCAATTTTGCCGCGGCTCTTTACGATATCATCATTATGTACTAATCTCTCTATGTCATCATCCGTATATCCAGCTATCTTTTTATAGTCAAATCCGTCAAATGCCCGGCGGAACCCTTCCCTCTTCTTCAGTATGATCACCCACGACAATCCTGCCTGAAATGATTCGAGCACCAGCATTTCAAACAAATAACGATCATCATGCGAAGGTTTCCCCCATTCCTCATCATGGTAGCATTCCGTGGCTGAATCCACCCATGAGCAACGCCTGATGTTCTTCTCTTCCATAAATAATACCCTCCCTGTTTTTTCATTCACAGCAGGAACTGTGATTTGTAGAATAGTTAAAAATATTCTCGTCCTTAAAAACGTTGTGTCCATTATCAATGCTCGATCTCTATCGATGATATATTTATCCGCAGTATGGCAAAATACACTTCATCTTCACCGGTATACTTCTGTTTAAGCATGGGAAATGTATCTCTCATAGCGTTATAAATGTCGATGGCTGTCTCCTCAAAAGAGTCGCCTGTGATCCGGATCCACTTTCGGGTATGCAGGTTGTAACTTGCCAGACTTATGTGCGGATTATTCATTATTTCCGCAAAAACGTTATTTCTACGGTCAGTACCAATATATAAATTTTTCCCGTCACAAATGATCATTCCCATCGGCCGCTGATTTGGCCTGTTTTCATAAGCTGTAGCCAGAAAGAAATATCCGCAGTCCCTGATGAATCTGTAAGCCTCATGCACAGAAGGTAACGGTCTTTCATTCGGGACTTCCTGCCCGCTCTCGTTCAGCAGATAGTCAATACTGCACTCCAAAAGTCTGCTGAGCTTTATCAATTTCTCAGTCTCAGGAAATGCCATATCGATTTCCCAACGGGATACTGACTGGCGTGAAACTTCCAGTATCTCTGCCATTTGCTCCTGTGTGAGGCCCTTTCTTTTTCTTAAGAAAGCTATTTTCTCACCTGTCGTCATTTCTTTCACCTCTGTATTATCAGAATACTTCATTTTATTTCTAATTAAAATGCATTTTAAAGTGCTGATTGCATCATTTAGAGTGCATTTCCTGCCCCGTCTTTACTGATGATAGGCAGGTATGATGTTGCATGCGGCAGCGATCAGATAAATTACTTTAAGCAATTCGCTCAAAATGGTTATTTTCATGAGTTCAAAACAGCGCTCATCTGCCATTCGATGCCCGTGGGCTGCCTTAATAGGATCTGTTCTATGTGAATTAATCAAATAGGCAGGATTTATTGATTGCATACTTTATTATTTGCTTTCAGGAATATCGCAAAGGAAACCGGCATATGGAAACTTATAAAGCATAACCGGTGTGCCGAACATATCGACAACCTTTCCATTTGCCGTCCCGTTGATGATCTGCTCTGCACCATCAATAAGGCTTGCGATCAATTCCGGGAAGACCGGGAACGACCCATGTGACGGATATATTGTGTCAAACTCATCGGTATACATGGACAACTTCTTCATACTTTCAACATACAGGGACAGATTTCTGTGTTCTTTAAACATAAAGATGTTACCATCCTGAATGCTATCTCCTGAAATGAGCGCCCTGTTGTTTACATCCAGCACAGCTACGCTGCCGGGGGTATGCCCGGGAATGAAAATGATTTTCAGCGGTCGGTCCCCAAGATCTATGATGTCATTATCTTTTACAGGCAGAATAGTTCCTGCCCCGCCGTGGGCCCGGTAATTATCTTCTTCGTCAGTATGCATATAGAAATAACCAAAACCGCCGTTCCCTGAAATATGGTCCGGGTCGGCATGCGTATTCAGAAGCATTATCGGCAGATTTGTGATACTTTCAGCAATTTGCTTTGCATTAGGTGTATTCATGCCGCTGTCAATGAGCAGCGCCTTTTCTGTTCCGGCAAGTAAGAAAAATCGTACTCCGTTGTCCTCGATCCGCCAGGAAGTGTCGTTTATTTGAATAATGTCAGCCATAAGTATCCCCTCACCCAAATCCAGTTTTTTAAAAATCGAAAGGCAGGTACATTAACTTCCAATTGACATGTTGCCTCGCAGAAGCAGGCCAATTGATATTATAACACATAGAAACCGGAAATTAACGGACAGATTGTTTGAAAAGGCCATGTTGATTGCAGTAATAATACAGCCACTGTGTCCGGTTTATTTTAAATCGGGCTTCAGCGCCGCCTTCCGGGTAAAGTTTCTTTAGTTCGCAGCCATCATCCTTTACAGCGGCAATAAAGGAAATATAATGCTTTCTGCTCATCTCATGGGCAATCGCAGCATAATACTCATCCTCGCTCTTTTCGATCGTCATGCGGTGTTCATCATCCGGCGTCTCTGCATCCAAAGCAGGAAGCACTATTCCATGACAGCTGATTACGGCTTCGCCGGTCCCGAGGATCACATTTCCGCATATCGGGCATACATGGAATTTCATACGCAGCATATTGAACGCTCTGTTGGTGTTGATAACGTCTTCGCCGGACATCAGTTCAATTACGGAAACGCCAAGTGATTCGGCAAGGGGCTCTATGAGTGAAATATCCGGATATCCACGCCCGGTTTCCCACTTGGATACCGATTTATCGCTGACATTCAGTTTTTCCGCCAGTTGTGACTGCGTCATTTTTCTGTTTTCACGCAAGCGTTTTATCATAGCGCCGGTAACATATTGATTCATATCTCGGTCCCTTCTTTCATATATTCGACTGGTCCATATCGTTCTGCAGGCCCTTTTGAGACTCAGTATCTGTTTTGCGGAACATTTCGCAGGCCTTCCTTACGAATAGATTATAGTTCATACATATAAGGAACACTACCTGCGCTAAGTAGAGATGAAAATATAGTTTCTTTTTCTTCCTGGAACTATACTTCATACTGCTGCAATACGTACCATCAGTTACAATATTGCTTCTTTTGGTTCTTTCCACCTGTACTGCACGGAACTTGCTTTCTGATTGAGTAATGTGTAGATATGGCGCCGAGCAGCAACCCAAACAAAGGTATCAGGACCCATTTCCAGCCTGAATCGTCCCGGTAGGACGAGATATAACAAAGGTAATACGTGTTTCTCCAGGTCAGAAGTCCCGTAATAAGGGTCAAAACAACAGATACGGCATACAGGACTGTGCTGCCTGTCTTCATTTTCCTGACTTCACTTTTTTGCTCCCTGGTTTTGCTTCAGGCTGAAATACTCGCTGCGGAGCAGGCTGTACATACATGCGTCAACGATCCCCTGGTTGTTGTAGTCAGCCTGGCGAAGCGTCCCCTCGTATGTTAATCCGCATTTCTTCATTACACTGCCGGAATGAGGATTATTGGGATCGTGCTGGGATTCGATCCTGTTAACACCCACCTCTTCAAACAGGAACGGGATTATTGCACTGAATGCCTCAGTGGTAAGTCCCTGGTGCCACCACTTGCTGCCGATGCAATAGCCGATATGGACTATGTCCAGTTTTTCGTTCATATCCACGACAGCGATGGTTCCGATCGGTTCCCCGATACTCTTCAGTTCGATCGCCCATTGATAGTAGGCAGGGTTTTCATATGATGCGATCCATTCATTTATGACCCTTTCGGTTACAGATATATCCTTGTGGGTCGGCCAGCGGAGATACCTGGTGACGGCTTCATCCGACGTCCAGTTCTTAAATGCAAATTGGATATCATCCCTGGTAAACCTTCGCAAAATCAACCGCTCTGTCTCAATTGTCCTTGTTCCCTTATGGTTCATGACTGCCCCTCCGTAATCATCTTTTTCTTATCCAGGTATTGAATAAGATTGTACGCACCAAACCGGGTAAAATCAAGACTCATATTTCTTCATCTGCATTCGCGTTCCGGTATGTCTCAGGTTGATGGACCTGAGTCTAAAGCACAGTATCGTTCAGCGCTTTCCGCTTTTTCCTCCGTACCCGGTTTATATGCCGTTCAAAATCACCATTTCGCAGCAGTTCGGCAAGGACAAGCTGTTCAAACACAGGCACCGTACAGGAATAAAAGCCAAGCCGGCGCCGGAAATCCTCCAGCAGTTTTTCCGGCAGGATCATGTAACCGATACGCATGGACGGGGCGATGGTTTTTGAAAATGTATTGACATAGACCACATTGGAATCGGATGTTATTGAAAAGAGAGAATCCTCCGGCTTTTTGGAAACCGTCAGTTCAGAATCGTAATTGTCCTCAATGATAAAACCGTCTCTTTGCTTCGCCCAACGAAGGTATTCATGTTTCTTTGATATGCTGGCGGTAACGCCGCTTGGGAAACTGTTGAACGGAGTGACATGCAATATGGTTGCGTCTGTCCGATCCAACTCTTTTGAAGATATGCCGTCATGGGCCAGCGAAAGCATATCGCATTGGATGCCCATCGCTTCATAGACTTTCCTTATCTTGTCGTATGACGGCTGCTCAAGTGCAAATTTGCTCCTGTTTCTGAAAAGCTGGGCGATAAGGCCATAAAGGTATTCCGCGCCGGATCCCACGATGATCTGTGACGGCTTTACGAATATCCCGCGGTTTCTTGCCAGGTATGAGCAGATTTCCGTCCTGAGTTCATCGCATCCGCTGTTGGGAGATTTTATAAAAATCCGATTCCCGTAATTGGCCAATACTTTTCTCATGGTCCTGGCAAATACCGAAAACGGAAAATCTCCCGCACTGCTGTATTTTGGCCGGATCTCAGGAAACGTGCCGCTCTGCAATACCGGAGTCACATGAAAATCAGATTTATGGTAAATGACAAAACAGCCACTGCGCTGGCGGGTTTCAATATAACCCTCTTCGCTCAGCAATGCAAGCGCGTGCTCGACGGTAACGACGCTTACGCCGGTCTCCTCGGCAATGGTCCGTTTTGACGGAAGACGGCTTCCATAAGGATAAACTTCGGATATGATATCCTGTACGAGTGATTTATACAGCTGCATATAGGCAGGTAACGATGACCTGGGATCAATATGATAGTTCATCTGGTTATATAAAATTCTCCCGTTCTGGTTATTTTTATAATATCAGTTTTATTGTATTCTTAACTCACGGATTTGTAAAGAAAATATTCTCTTAAAGAAGATAATCAGGAAATTTAAGAACATATTTGATAGATCAGTAAAGGGGATGCGCAGACATGAGCAAAAACTATGGTACCACTGTTAAGCTGACAGTAACCGGCCTGTTCATGGCCATGAATATTGCACTCAGTTCTTTCGGCATACCGGTTCCCGGGGGGCACCTGTATCTGAATGACGTAGTTATCTGCCTGGCGGCGATCCTGTTGGAACCGCTGCAGGCATTCGCAGTAGGCGGTATAGGAGCGTTTATCGGCGATTTTCTGTTCTACCCTGCACCGATGTTTGTTTCCCTTGTTACTCATGGCCTTCAGGCTGTCGTAATTTCATTGTTTTCGCATAGATTTTTGAAAAACAAACCGCGCCTTGCATCGGGAATAGGAGTTGCCGTCGGCGCTGTCATCATGGTAGTCGGTTATTCGCTGGGAAGAGCTTTCATTTACAGTACACCGGAATATGCCTTGCTGAAACTGCCTTTCCAGATACTTCAGGCTGCGGTCGGCGCCGTCGTTGGCATGCTGCTGTGCTGGAAACTCGGGATCCATAAATTGTATGCCAGGATAACAAATTCCCGACCCGGCATGAATAATGAACCGGCATGATTTAAAGCCATCCGTCATTGCTTTTGCCGCAAAGTACAAAAGGCGGATCAGGTGCACCGTCAGGCTTAAGACGCAGTAGCCCTCGCAAAGGCCGGAATGCTTCCGTCTACGCATTCTGGCCTTCGTTTCTTTTCTGCTTGCAAAGACGCACAGTAAATAATAACATATTCCTTCTTCTACAGTGCAGGGATCATCGCTGTCGTTCAGTTTGTTCCCCGCAAGATCCGTTATTGGGGCTATCTTTACGTAAGGATTTATTCCTGTCGTACCCTTGAAATCAATGTTGGGGTGTTCTTGCGGGAAAAACGGTTCGTGAATTCCGGGCCGTTATCTGTTTGAACGCACTCCACCTTGAATTTGAATGCTTTAAGCATATTCCTGAGAAAAATTGTTGATGAGTATGTGGATGCTTCCTCAAAAGCCTCAACATATCTGTAACGTGAGTATTCGTCCAGGGCAGTGTATTGGTAGAACTTCGTATCAGAGTCTTTCCCGACAATACAACTGGAAGGGACATGCTTTACGTCGATCTGGACTCTTTGACCCGGGTATTGCATCTGCTCGTACGGCTTTGGGATGTACTTCGGATTTGGTGGTTTTTCGCCATAAGAGAGCGCTTGCGAAGAAATCGATAAAGACCAGGTATCGATCTTGTATATCCTCTTTGTCTGAGCTTGACCCAGAATACCACCAGGCCATCGTGAGGGTTACGTTGTCTCATATCTGTGATCAGCTTGATCTCCTCGGGAGTGTGTTGGTTTGGATGGCTGTGCGGTCTGCGGGACCGATCTCTCAAGGATTCGATCGTCCCGTCGTAACGTTTACGCCAACGATAGATGTATTGCCGATTCGTCCGATATTTGATTGCTGCCTTTGTCACACCATGTTTCAGTGAATATTCAATAAGTGATAGACGATACCTCATATCTTGTGTTATGCTATTCATGCGGGAAGCTAACCTCCTTATGTTTATTGTGGTGGTAACATAAACATACACTATTGGTTAACTTCCCGCACTAATTTTTTATTGGTGTAACACATCTATTGTAATCCTACATGAAATCCTTAAAAGCTTCAGAATTGCTTATGTCGAAAGAACTGCTTTTGTTGGTATAATTATATAATTTTCATTTATAATACTGACAAAAACATGTCAAGCTTTCAGCCTTCTGTATTGTATATCAGGACTACAGGCACCAACATACACGTTGAACGACCTTCCACAGTTACTTCAATAATCAGATGGTTAATGTTTTCCACATAATCTCCTGCAATGATTTCAAAATCGAAAGTTACATTTCTGCCAGCGTCATGATTGATAAGATAGGCACTTGCCCGGTGCGAAGGCGAAATAGTAAAGCCCTGGGGAAGGTGCCAGCGCAGATTTATGCGTTCGGGTATGTGATAAGTGTTTTCAACAGTTACACAGATGTTTTTGGATTTGCTTTCCTGAATATAAGGGTCTCCTTTATAGTCGATATAGATGTTAAAGAAATCAAACTTATAAACAGGTCCGTTAAAGTGGGAAAGAATATATTTGTCGTTTTCCCCTGCATACAGGCACTCTGTTGAAAGATCCGAAAGATCAGTTTTTTCGGAGCTTATCTTTAAAGGAGCATCTTTTCTTGAAGTAACCTGTTTTGCAATATTCATAACCCTTTCGGTAAGAGAAAAAACATCCTGCGGGATAGGTCCATTGTAAATTCCCAGGTCACCTAAATTTAGACAGGCAGTTTTAATACCGGTGCCGATTGGATCGATCCACTTCTTTGGTATATAATCATACCCGTTAATAATGCCAAGTATCGACGGTTTTAAGAATCAGATGGTTGATGAAAATGGAAGCCTCGTTCCTACAAAACGTAATGCAACACTGAAGGATATCTCCAGTTAACTGCATCTTTTGTGGTGTGCCTTGATAAAATACCCTCATCTCGTAAAGCTGTAATACCAGACATTAGCCATTTACAGCTGATCAGAACTTTGAGGAAAGGTATAGAAAATAATGAAACGGCCGGAGCGAACTTTTTAGTCATAAAAGATGGAGAGGAAATTTTCTATCATGAAGACGGCTTTTCTGACAAGGAAGCGGGGCGCCCCATCACAAGAGACACGATTTTCAGGATATACTCAATGACTGATTTTCACGCACAAAACGAATATGGGTGCTACCAGGGACGTAAGGCTTGAATAGTCTATACTGCCGGTGTTTATCTGGAAAATCACATTGACCGGTTTTACAAGCATCCTGTCAAAACTGCCGCTGGATATGCTTTCTATAAACCTCATATGATTTGGGTTTATTAACCCTCGGTATATCTGGTTTACGATCATCGATGAACAGTACAGAATAACCATTTCATCCCGGGACCAACCCGCTATAAATCTACATGGATATAAATAAACTCAACGCACAATATACCCAACACTGAATTTATGATACTTTGCAACAGCATCGGCACGAAGTTTGCTCTATATATAGCAACGGACATAAATGACAATTTTATCTGCTCTTTTAATATATTCAGGTAATACATAAATACCTCCTCATCCTCCGATTGCGGAGTATTTTTTCACTCCCGCTCTCCAAACTGCCAGGTTTAGAGTCATCAGAACAAAAATCCACATTATATAAACAATCAGCAAATTAACACTTTCTGCGGGAGAAATCTGATTCATGTACAATTTAGCCGGTATATAGCTGAATGCAGCAAAAGGCATCAGTTCCAATACCCTGACACTCCAATCCGGGAAAAAATCCAGGGGCATAAACATTCCTGACAGGAAATTCAATATAACGGCAAAGGACCACATAACAGCCTGCGCCTGCTCGAGCCAAAAGGCCACCATCCCAAGCAACGACCACATGAGATGACTAATAACCGTTGCTGTTGCCAGGTATATTACTAAAAGAATCGCTGAGTGCACTGATAAATCCCATGTTAGGTACTGCGCAAAAAAAGGTGCGATTATCAGCAATAATGAAAACTGCTTTAGAAATCCAAATAAAGCATTGGAAAGATGTTTCCAGTATAGAAACATATTTATGCTGTATGGCTTTATTATAAGCTTGCCTAAATCTCCGTTTTTAATCATGCCTGAAATTTCAAAACCGCCGCCGTTCAGTATAAATGTTCGAAACAGGCTCGACACAACAAAGAATGTAATCATATCAGCAATCGTATCAGTCATAAGATACTCCATCAGTCCAAGGATCCTGCCCGGCTGACTTCACCTACACCAAAAGTATCATTTACTTGCATCCACAAGCTGCCTTTACCATTTTCAGCTCTTCCGGATAAATACAGTTCTTTATTTGATTCTTCTCGACTGCTGCAATGCACTCGTCCAGATCCATCCAAAGCACGCTGTCAACTTCTTCTTTTTGAAGTTGAAATTCTTCTTCATCCATGTCGCGCCACAAAATGAATACTCGCGAATACTGCCTGTCATGAAAAGGTTTTCCGGAGAAACGATCATCCCAGATTACGATTCTGTCTCCGCAGAATACGAGTTCATCATCAGAAGCTGAAATTCCGAGTTCCTCCTGCAGCTCTTTTATGGCAGATTCGGCAAAATCCATTCCTGCAGGGATATGGCCAGCGCTTGAAATGTCATAGCATCCAGGGAATGATTCCTTGGTCTCACACCTTTTCTGAAGCAGGATCTGTACCTTACCATGTTTTTTTCTGAGAAGCCATACATGCGATGTCCTGTGCATTATGCCTTCCTCATGAGCTTTTTCGCGTTCTACCGTTTGTCCTGTCGGATTGCCGCTTTTATCAACAACATCCAGAATCTCCATTTTAAATACCTGTCCATCAGATTATAAACAAATTGTACTCCATGTAAGCTCAAACATATTGTAACAATCAGCTATATCAATCTCAATATTCCATTTCTTTGGCGGGTTATCTTCATTCAAAATCCATGAAAAGATCGCTGGTTGGAGATAGTTTTCATGCGTATGACGCTTCTGTTTATTGAAATTTTACAAACAATTTGATACTATTGAATCACATTACGGACTGGGGGTGACAAATATGAAAAGACCGTTTTGCGGCGCTTCAGCTCCATGCAGAGTCTGATAAAGGACGGTAGTTGCATGGAGCGGTAGATTTTCCGTCCGATATAAGACTTTGCATTCCTGAACTAATATTAAGAAAAGGAGCAAAGTCATGAAACAGTTAAATAAACTACTCGAGTTACGGAGTTTTCTTATTCTTTGGATCAGTCAGGCAGTTTCCACACTTGGAAGCTCAATGTCAGGTTTTGCGCTCACTATTTGGGCATACGAGCAACATGGCACTGCATCAAGTATAGCTTGGCTTACGGCCTGTTCTTATCTTCCGTCTGTATTGTTTTGCTTTATTGCCGGAACTTTGGCAGATAAATGGGATAAGAAGAAAGTCATGCTGACAAGCGATTTTACTGCCGCACTTGGAACATTGACAGTATTATGCTTATACTCAGCGGGCAGTCTTCAGATCTGGCATTTGTATATCGTAAACACTCTTATAAGCCTGATGAATGCTTTCCAGAACCCTGCCTCCTATGTCGCTGTATCGCTGATCGCGCCAAAAGAGCATTACGTCAGGGTGAGCGGGCTGCAGGCTTTTTCGGGCTCTCTTGTATCTATTGTATCGCCCACACTCGCGACTGCTTTGCTTAGCTTCAGCGGGCTTCGTCTGATACTGGTATTGGACCTGATATCATTCGGAATTGCTTTTTCAACATTGCTGTTTTTTATACGCATTCCTCCTGTGTCAGCTGATAACGGTGAAAAGAAAGAACCGTTCTTCAAAAGCTGTCTTGAGGGATTCAATTTTTTGAAAGAGCACAAAGCGATCCTGAGAATCATACTTTTTTTCGCATTCATCAACTTACTTGCGTATCTGACCGGGTTTGGCATACTTCCGGCCCTGATACTTGCAAGGACAGGGGATAACCAGCCAATACTTGGCATAGTTTCATCAACAGTTGGTGTTGGCACACTTATAGGAAGCGTGGTTGTAACGATCTTAAGGCCGGCGGAAAGAAAATCCCGTGTGATATTTATTTCATTAGCGGTTTCTTTCCTTCTGGCCAACATCCTATGGGCAATTGGGCGGAATGCATGGATCTGGGTATTCGCGGCATTCGCCGGGAATTTTCCCCTTCCGTTCATAAGCGCAAACCTCACGACCATTATGAGGACCAAAGTGCCTGCACAGATGCAGGGCCGCGTGTTTTCCACCCGTGATACGCTCCAGTTTTTCACAAGACCTTTGGGGCTTTTCCTGGGCGGGATCCTCGCCGATAAAGTCTTTGAACCGTTCATGCAATCTGCTTCGCCATTGCAGCGGCTTCTTTGCGTCATTGTCGGGCCAGGCAAAGGCTCAGGTATAGCGGTTATGCTTCTGATAACCGGCGTGACCGGCGTTATATCCAGCTTGATTAGTTTAGGCAATCCCATTTACAAAGAATTGGATTCCTGATCCTTTTTTACCGTTTCCCCGTTCCCGGATGAAGAAAATCCTTGAAGTCGCTAAGGACTTCAAGAATTTTTTATATGAATCGTGTCTTTGGTGAGCCATCCACTACAGGTCTTTCACCTGTAAGCATTTGTCAGCGGATTTTGGTTCAGTATTCCTTTCTGATTTCTGTTATGCCATAAATTCTTTTGAAGCGTTCCAGATCCTCAGGGGTCTTAATTACCATAATCTCAATAAATTGTCCGTTATGAATATTTTTGAACCCCGCGACTGTTTCGCCGGTACAGATCGAAGCACGGATCACTGCACGCTGGTTATTCGGATCAAACGGAACCGCTTCCTTTTGAGTTGAAATAAACCGCTTCCTCATTTCACATTCCTCTTATTCTGTATCCTACAATTGTTATAATACCACTAATAATTGAACTTATCACCTGCATTTTGGGTTGATCAGAAACTGGAGAAACGGTTTCCTGCAGTATTTGCTGTTTACACGTCATAAGCAGACAAAGCAGCAGGTAAAGCACTGACCACACAGTTGCCAACTGCAGGAAGACCAACTAATATTGCGCTGATAATCTCTTCTCTTGTTGCTCCATATGTTTTAGCCATTTTCGTATGAAACGGTATTCCGCTTTCAAGACGTATGGCCGCCAGTACTGCCAGATACGCCCATGCACGACCCTTCTTTCAGTCAAAATACTTTTTCCATGCCGGCAATTTGCGCATCATGTCTTCAGCAATTTTTCGGGCAGCGTTTTCATCGAATCCCTGTGTCCTTACTATAAATTTCGTTAGGTTCTCTTTCTTTTCTTCAAAAGACTGCATTTCACCGTCGGGACGCGAACAGTGGACACAATAATCCTTACCCGGATCGCCTGCTGCGAAGTCCGAAATATCCTCCATTGGCATACCACAAGCAATACATGTTTTCATTCATATACCTTCCTTGTACAATTATTTTGTATTAAATCAGTGACCAAAGCCACTGTTCGACCCAT
>ENA-UPSB01000708-UPSB01000708.1-bioreactor-metagenome-genome-assembly--contig:-NODE-708-length-49674-cov-114.920131_pt1 | contig 49674 bp, 56 predicted proteins | sample MGYA00238182_ERZ773286 | MGnify/ENA primary metagenome ERZ773286 (study PRJEB29026, sample SAMN07631240) | bioreactor metagenome | isolation source: Switchgrass digestor | place: USA: Dartmouth...
TGCCCCCTTGACAAACGCTCCGTTCCTGCCCCGGATCAATTAAGAGCCGTAAGGCAAAAAAATGGCTCAAATAAGCCAAAAAAGAAATCATAATTGTTTCAAGCTAAGGTATATTATAAAAAAATGAGTCAAGAATAAATATACATAACATATGCAGCAGGAAAATGACTAAATACGGCGAACACCCCTTCTCTATTTAGCCATAATATATAAAATTAAGAGAGTTTGCGATTAGCAAACTGACCATAATGTAGATTGTTGTTTTAAAATATTTTAAAGATTTTTATATATATATTTTTTTTAATTGTTTTCGGGGGTCAAAAACCCGCGAAATAATAACGTTTATGACGGTCTATTAGTACAAATTCCGAACAAAAAAGTACAAATTCCGAACAAAAAAGTACAAATTCCGAACGTATTAGTACAAATTCCGAACAAAAAAGTACATTTTCCGAATGTCTAAAAAATCAATTAGTACAAATTCCGAACGTATTAGTACAAATTCCGAACGATTTCTGTGGATAGATATTATGTAAACAAAAACATCTTTTAGCTTTCCATTAAATTCAAAATTAGGATAGTACCTAAAAAAGTACCATATACTGTACTCAAAAAAGCACCCAAGAAATGTATTCAATTAGTACAAATTCCTAACATCTGGAAATTAACGGATGTTCTTTTTTATTTATATTAGTACATTCCCCGAGCATTAAAATAAATTATTTAAATGTATTAGTACAATTTCCGAATGAAAAAGTACAAAAAATAAAATGTATTGATACAAAATAGAAAATGTAATATAATTATGTTTGGAGGTGGTAACAATTACTAAGTCAACAAATTTAGTTATACGAAAATCTAATAAATTAATAGAATCAAGAACGAAATTATCAATAGCAGAACAACGACTAATATTATATTTGTTATCGCAAATACAGCCTTCAGATAAAGATTTCAAAATCTATAAAATTCCTCTTAAAGAATTCGCAAAAATGATAGGAAAATCAAAATCGACGGTTTACGAAGCAGCAAAAGAAGTAACAAAAGAATTGATGACTAGAGTAATGACATTAAATACTCCAGAAGGACCTTTACAAGTAGCATGGATTTCACACGCATTATATATTGAGCAACAAGGATATGTAGAACTGGGAATATCACCAAAACTTAAACCATATTTATTAGAGCTTAAATCGTGTTTTACCCAATATGCGTTAAAGGAAGTCATTCAGTTCTCAAATCAATATTCCTGGCGAATTTATGAGCTATGTAAACAGTATGCTTACATCGGCGAAAGGATTATTACCGTAGATGATTTAAGAAAGTATCTGGACTTAGATACTAAATATACTGTCTACGGAAACATTAAAAAACGGATTTTAGAACCTACTGCCAAAGAAATTAATTCAAAAACAAGCCTTCGGATAACTTATGAGGAAATTAAAAGGCAGGGCCGAAAAGTCGAAGCTATTAAGTATACTATTAAATCTGCAAATCAAAACATAGAAGAAACAGGAAACAAGCATGAAAATAATATTTTGGATTTAAAAAAATATTTTAAAGATGAAGTGCTTAATGAATTAATCATGAAGTATGGCCAAGAACGATGTTTAAAATATTATAGTATTCTCCAGGAAAACCTCGCTAATGGAATAAATATAAACAATCCTGGAGGATGGTTAAAAACCGCCATTGAAGAGGATTATTATTCTCTTTATGACTCTGTAAAAAATACATATGAAACCAACGAGACAGAAACAGAGAGAAATTTATTTAATTATGATAACAGTATAGCCGAAATCCAAAGAAAATGTATGGAATATAGTAAAGAAGCTAAAAATAGAAAAACCCAAGTATAACTTGGGTTTAATTTTCTTTAGGAAGAAATTTTTCTTTCAAAAGAGAATTGATAATAGCGGATTTCGTTATTCTCTTTTTCGTTTTCAATGTGGCTTTTTTGGATAAAAGACTAAGTTTTTTGTGAATCGCTTCACTAAAATAAACGGTAAGTTTGCGAGGTTGAGTATCTTTAAGATCATTAACAGAATATTCACGCTTTAAAAGATCATTAATACTATGATTATCGAGAGCTTCCTGGATGCATTGATTCACAACTTGATTAAGCGAAACCCTTTTTAGGATTAAATCGCTTTGCCTACGGGATTCCATTATTAATGCTTGATTCAACTCAAACGGCATTACAAGCAAAAATGGTTTTCTATCAGACATTATATAACTCCCCTTATATTATTCTCCCCTTAACAAGTAATTAGTTGAAAGTCATCTTATATATTTTACCTGATCTTAATAAAATATGAAACAAGGTATTTTCAACCATAATAAGATCCAATTTGTTATAAGGGGATATTAAGCAAAATCGTGTTTATGGAGTTTAATTTCCTCTAGATTAATTCCAAAAGACAAAATCACTATCTTTTGAAAAAAAAGGCAAAAAACCCCGAATAGAAGCCTTAAACAACAAGATAATTCATCGAGGAAATATTGTAATTAACTATTATTTTAGGCAAAATCCCATCAGGCAATAATCCTATAGTAACTATTCCCCAAGGAAAATTATAACGGATCATAGTATTTTTTTCTTTGTATGGTATATTAACAAAAAAATCATTTAACAGATTACGAAGATAGTTTAAATCAGAATCCTTCTCTTTGATAATTTCAGGAATTGAATTACGGGAAATATAAATACGGACTTTATTTAAAACCATTTGATCATAAGATGTATTTTTAAAAGTCAACGCAAAATACCAGCTATAATCATAAGCATTTTTGACATTTAAAAGAACCTTTGGTTGATAACGAAGTTGATCTTCATTGGTTACATCCATTGAATATTGCTCATATAGTTCAGAAACCAAAAAATCTTTTGCTAATAGATTTGGAATTAAACCATATTTATTATTTATGGTAATAAAACCATTGTCCGGATTGATACTGAAAAAGTTCTTCATGAATCATCTCTCACCACCTTCACAGCTTTTTTACCTACTCGTAATTCAAAACAATCCCCAATACAATCTACAACTAAATATCCATTCTTTACATAGTGATTTACCAACATAATACCGTTATCTGATTTTACGAAAACTCCTAGCATTTCAATATCATTAAATTTTTTAGGTAGTTTAAAATACGTCCTTGATCCATCATCAAAAACCATTGTCGGTTTCCATGCATAATTTCGCCAGGATAAACGGTAATTAAAGTTTAATTCAGACAAGGATTTAGATTGATTAAATGTAATCGTATTATTCTTTTGCTGGAGCATAACTTCCCTTTTTTGATTTAATACTGCTCTTTCTTCGGCCGGATAAGACCAATTAATAATTGGTGTAAATTTATCTCCTGAAAACAATTCAAGATGATAAACGTGTTTATTGGTCATAATCACAAAATTAGTACTAATATTCGAAAGCCGAGGTTTAACAAAAATATGATATTGTCTATTAGGCCCCGATCCGGAAACATCTCGATCAATCACCCACCGCAACGAATCGGGCCCACCGATATATGTAAGTTCCTCTCCGGGTTGCAATTGAATATCTACAATTCGATCAACCATGCAATAAACAGTATAAATGTTATTGGGTTTATAAACATAAATAGCATCGGATTGGTTTTTGCTGATTCTTGTAACATCTTGAGTATTTTTTTCAACAATGGCCACGATGGTGTCATGAATTGATTCAGCAGAAATAACAGATAAATTCAGAACAATAACTACAGCTACAAGTAATAACCAAATCCATTTTTTCATATAAACTATCTCCCCTTCATCATGTAAGTAAAAAAATTTTAAGCAGATCAGTTAAATTAATAAAGCAATTTAAAATAACGGCTATTCCGAGCATCGGAACGAAAGGAAGTTTTTTATCAAACTTCTTTCGTAACAGAAAACCTATAAGAACAATCACAAATTGAATATAAAATGCTCCGAAAAAAATGCCTATAAAATCATTGGGGCCGGAAACACCACCAATTAATAAACAGACTAACACATCACCAAAACCGAAATAATCTTTACCTGAAAATTTAGAAATGATAACTGTAATTGCATATAATAAACCACTTACCCCAAAACCAATTAAAGCACCAAGTAAATTAAAATACTTAAACGGTAATAAGGCTATAAATCCTGCAAAAATAATCACCGGTGAAACCAATTTAAATCTTAAATCATACAGACAAACCCAAAGTAAAATTAAGGAATAAATAATATAGAAAAAAAATTGAAGAATATTAGTTGAGAATAATGAAATCCCGAATATACAAACTAATGAAGCGAATCCATATAGTTTATATAGGGGGATTGTTTTAAAAATAAGATTAAAGTTAAACATCATCCAATCCCCCTATCCTTTACAATTTGGAATTTGGAGATACAAATATACTTTTATCAGATAATTTTACAGATGCCTTATATGCCGACAGATCTTCATTTACTTCATATTCAAAAGAATCGATTGGAAAAGAATCTGGAAGATGATTAAGTGCAATTAAATCCTGAATTGTTGTCGGATACTGTTTATTATGACTAGAATAATACACACTTAATGCTGCATCTAGCTGAATAGCACAATTTTGAAGATATTGGTCGGAAGATTTCCGACTGATCAATTCAGGAGATACAATTGAAACAAAGCTAAATATAATTGATAAAAAAGCTATATATATTACCAGCGACAAGCTTGAAAAACCTTTTACCATTTTACAATGACAACTCCCGCAGTCGGAGCAATAGAAGTATAATGACTATACCTATTTTTGCCGGTAATATATCCGCCTCTACCTGCTCCGAAATAACCTGCACCTTCGATACCCTTTACAGCCACATTATTTTGAGTAGCTTTACCATTTATTGTTCCATTAGATTCAGAACCATTTTGACCACCAGTACATACGATATACGAACCAAAACTAGAATTAGGATCTGTATATTTACCTTTACCTAAATCTTTGTATTCTCCGACGGAAACCGGAATAGCTTGTCCTGGTGTTACATTGATTTCAGCATCAACTACACTTCCACCATCTCCACCAGGCGCCCAATCCCAATCGGAACCCTCAGAATCTGTACTCCAACTAGCCCAATCTCCTCCTGCTGCACAAACAGTTACCCAAATTTTAAAAACATTGTCGGGAACAATAAAAGTACCATTCGAATAAAATATTTGTTGGCCATGAGGTTGACTGGCAGAATCAGAAATATTACTTGTTGTTAATTTTAAACTCGAAAGAACAATATTGCTTCCTTTTTTATAAACATTAACTGTTACATCACGTTCTTTCGCTCCACCTAAACGTGATCTTTCTTCGCCAACAATTACTTCCCGTTCATATTCTGTACCAGGAATAACCGTTCTTGATTCAGCAATACTTGGAAGGCTAGAATATTGAGTATTATTTACTTCGTTAATTTTAGATTCGACAAACCAGCGACTATGTTGGGCCATTGTTGCACCAACGGAGCCAATATTCGCTGCTGTATTAATTCTTAGTACGGAGTATCCAATTGCTGCAACAATCATTGTGGTCATAATAACACTAATTAAAAGTGCTTCACCACGTTCATTATTAATGATTTTCCTTATTTTGGAAATCAACATTATTACCACCCTTTCATAAAATTAGAATGGAAATAAGTTTAGACGAATTAGAATTTTTTAACAATAGAAGTTTTGCCGTTAGCAGTTGAAGTAATTGTCCTGTCGGTTGCACTATAGACGTATGCATTACCCCAAGCATCCTTAAATGATGTTGCATCAGTAGTCCAGCCATCTTTTTTAACATACGCTTCTTTTGCTATACCATCATTGGCTTCATCGGCCGTCAAACCCTTTACAAGATCGCCAAGATTCGAAGGCAATTTGCTAGAAATATGATCGGCCTCATACGCAACAATAGCATTAGCCAAAACAGTCAATTCTTGTCGAGTTGTTATCAATCTGGCCCTATCTTGATAAGTGCTGAAAGCGAAAGTACCTGCTTTCAAAATAATCGTAATTACTACAATATAAATCATAAGCTGGGAAACATCAAAACCTTTACATTTTTTAGACATCATTTTACGCAAAAATTTAATCATTTAAGTCCATCTCCTTTTATTTAATTTTTTCTAATTTAATATACTATTGTCCAATATATCCAAAATCATCTCCCCCGAATGATGAAGGTAATTTTGAACCACTCCCTCCTGAATTATTTGATTTGTTTTTACCAAAACACCAAATTGCAAATCCCTCATCTGACCTCGAATATGCATAAGGACATGTTCCACCAGATCCATTAATACCAGTACTTTTCACACCATATGGATCAGTTTTAGGAAAATTATTTATCCAGGGAACATTTGTGAAAGGATTTGTATTTGTCAAAACATTAAGTGAATCAGGATAATTACCCATATATTGATGATACATGGATACTGCCGAAGCCAACAAAGTAATTTCACCCATTGCTTTACTTCGACGACCTTTATCTAAGTAATGACTAGCATTTGGTAATGCCACAGCCATTAATATTCCAATGACTATCATATAAATGATTAAGTCAACTGAAACAATTCCTTTCATTTTCATCTTTATTGCACCCCTAATGCCATAGTGTATGTCGGCAATAAAATAGATAATAGAATAATTAATTCAAAAGCTGCGGTTGGTATCAAAAGGGCTGTACTCACTCGTGATGCAAAATCTTTCATTTCAAGATTAATTAAACTTTGATAATGATTTGCACCTTCAGAAAGAATATCAACCACATTTCCAGTTTCTTGCCCGGTAATCAAAAAATTTATCGGCATATTATCAATAATTTTAGGACGATTAGATTCTTTAATCGCATCGGAAAGGGGAACTCCGTCAAGAACCAATTGGGCTGCGTTATCAAGGATTTTAAAAGCAACTGCATTATTAATAGCTTCACCTGTATATCGTAGAGCATCCGGAGCGCTTGTTCGAGCAGACAGGAATAATGCTAAACATTTGCAGAAACGATATTGAATAATTTTCTTGTACAAATTTCTGTAAAGCGGAATAGTGAGTTTAATTGCGTCAATTTTATCTGGATTAGATTTAAAAAATCTAACAATATAACCAATTAACAAACATAAACCCAATACAACAAATACAAAATGATGGCAAACAAATTGGTATATATCAAAAACAATTTGAGTTAATAATGGAAGTTCCAAATTCATAGATTGGTAAACCTCTTGATACTTAGGAATAACTTCAGTAAAAATAATAACCATAGCTATTCCAAGCATCGTAAAAACAACTTTCGGCAAGAATAAACTCGATTTAACTCCATTTTGAATATCACCATCAAGTTTGATGTGCTCACCAATTTCATAAAGTAGTTTGTTTAATATCCCCGAATTCTCACCGGCATTTAAAACCTGGGAACAATATTTGGGGAAAACCTTTTGTGATGCAAACGCTGCGGAAAGTGAATTTGAATCTTGCAACGAAAGACTCATCTCTTTTAATGACTTTTTCAACATAGGATTAGACTCTTGTTCTGCAAGAATATCAAAGGCTTTATCTAACGGATAACTGGCATTAACATAAGCGGAAAGCTCCATAAAAAACGAATAAAGTTCTTTCAACGAGGGTTTTCGTTTAAATAAATCTTTTATAAAACTGAAATCAAATATCTTAAAAGGCTTCTTTTCTGACTTCAAATTAAAATGCGGATCACTATAGCTAAATCCCATATTTGACCTCCTATATTTTGAAAAACATATTGACTTTCATAGTTTCATCTAAAAAAATCATTTTCCCTGATTGATCAACGTATCCTGATAAAAACGATGCTGTAACAAAAACTCTTTTGCCTTTTTCACCATTGATATGATTGTATTTATTGAGAATAAAATAAACATTATTATTTTTAAGATTCGCTGAACTGACTCCCATTCGGTCGCCCGAATTTTTCAAATCAAGAAGTTTAGTTTTAACGATTTTGTCTTTTACTTTCACTCCATAAATACATTCATGACGGGCCGGAAAATAGATATAATATTCATCCATATTTTCATAGCCAAAATTCATAATATAAAATGAGTCATTCCTGAAATCAATCGAATTATGAAGGATAATATCGACCCGAAGGCTATCTTGGTCGTAAGCTGCAATAACTTCTCGAATATCACATTCTGGAGGACCAATAAATTCATCCTGTTCCTCTTCAGTAGGCTTGATGATCCACTCATCCGTTACATACGGATTGGAAACATCTCCAACGCTTTTAGCATAACGGTTAGGATAATTTGACCCAGCCAAAACATTTCCGGCTAAAAGTAATATCAATATTCCTACTATAAATACTTTTTTAAGCATATTTATTATCACTCCTATAATTGACGTTTGCTTAAAACTCGAACCATATTATCAAGCGAAACTTTTCCTTCGGCAACCAGTTGCAAACCTTTTTCCCACATGGTTTTAAATCCAATTTTCTTCAAAAACCTTGCTGTTTCTAACAACGAGTGTTCTACAGCAAAGAAATCCCTGACCTCATTATCGAAAAATAAGAATTCAGCAACCGCCATCCGTCCATCATAGCCTTTTTGATTACACCGTTGACAACCTTTACCCATTTTAGGGGTTCCACTTTGAATAAATTTAAGTTCATCCGGTGTTAACTGGGTTATCAATTCCTCCGGGAAATCCCGTTGTTCAACGGAACATTCCAGGCAATTTATCTTCAGCAATCGCTGTGAAATTACACATGATAATTGAGCCAATAATTCTCTGCGAGGAATATTCATGCTGAACAACCGATCCATGGCTACAATACAATCCGTTGCATGGAGCGTAGTAAACACTTTATGCCCGGTTTGTGATGCTCTTAAAACATTCTGAGCAGTTCGTTCATTTCGGATCTCTCCGATGATCATAATATCCGGATCTTGTCGCAAAAGTGCTTCTAACATTTGATCGAATTGTTCAGGTTCAGATACCAAAATCTGAGCATAACGAGGAACAAAATATTCAGGAGGGTCCTCGATGGTACTAATATTAACTTTAGGATTATGATCCCAACAGAACTTAACTGCTGCATAATTGGTAGTAGTTTTACCGCTTCCGGTTGGACCAGCAACAATGTTAAGACCATAACTTTCATAAAGACATTTCTTAAAATTAGCAATATCTTCGGAGAAAAAACCTAACGAGTTTAAATCCCTTAATTCTCCGGAAGAATCCAAAATACGTACAACTACTTTTTCGCCTCTGATAGTAGGCAAAATACTAACCCGGCAATTAATATCCCGATCATTGTAAGTAAATTTGAAACTTCCCTTTTGTTCTATGTCACGTTTAGTAATATCAAGAGCCGGATCGCATAGCAATTTAAACCGGTTTACAATTTTAATTTTTTCACGTTTACCTTGTATTTTATAAACATGAGAAAAATCTTCTAAATCACCATCAATTCTAAAATAGATTATGCTTTGACTATCAACAGGCAAAATGTGAATATCACTTGCACCTTCACGAAGTGCATCTAAAATAATATTGTTAACTTTAGCGATAAAGGGTGATGTTGCACCATTTTGAATATCCCGAACATCCTCAATTTCATCATCTTCATCTTCTCTTTTTTTAAGAATTAACTGATTACCAGAATTACCAACAATGCCATCCTTCAAATTATAATGATGAATTAAACCATCTTTAACATTATCAACATGAGCAAATAATAATTTAATAGATTTACCAATACGTTTTTCCAAAATGTGAATTAATTTAGCGTTTTCCAAATTATGTGTAACCAAAACAACTATACCGGTATCTTCATGATATTCATACGGCAAGATTTGATATTGCAAAGCCACATCTTCTTTAACCAGATCTAATAAATCTGATGGAATATATATGGTAGATAATTTCTCATCTATCCATTGATTTGATTCTCTTAAAGTGTTTTCAATATTCATTAAAAATCTCCCCGTCCAACAGCTTGTTTCGCTTCTTCTTCCGTTTTAACATCTTCCGTAAATATTACATCTTCAGCTACCGGTTGATCAGGCTCAACTACCGGTTGTTCTGGCTCGACATATGTATCCAGCGCAGATGATTTTTTTGAAAACCATTTGAATAATCTAAATTTTTTCGATACCTTATCTTCCTGTTCTGAATCATCCTTTTCAGATATTACTTCATCCGGCTCACGTACCTCTGTTACCGTTTCCGGCTCAATGATTGATGGTACAGTATTCGGTGGAGCAATAACTGGAACAATTTCCGGTATCTGATGTTCATGTTGCGGTTCTTCTTTTTTAGGTTTTTCAATGATTGGATTTTTTAATTCAGCATCTTTAAACATATTACGTAATTTAAACGCTTCATCTTCTTCAGCCATCTTAACTCCAATTGCTTTTTCAGCATTATCTGTAGCAGTTTTTAAATCGTCTTGGATTTCGGGAGTAATAAAAATGAACACTTCCGTTTGCGACAATTCGTTGTTTTTCGTTTTAAAAAGATTACCTAGTAATGGCAACTTATAGAATCCCGTTACTCCCGTTATATTCTTAATGTCACTATCCTGTACCAATCCTCCAATAACAATAGTTTTACCACTTTGCACCCTTGCAATAGTTTGAGCCTCACGAGTCGAAATTTGAGGAGCTTTTGATGTGCCACTTTGCACCCATTGTTCAATGGCCTTAACTGTAGGTTTTATATTACAAGTAATTGTTCCATCTTCATTTATTCTAGGAGTAGCATTAAGGAAAATACCTACATCTTGATATGTAACTGTAGTAGTAGTAATACCATCCTCAACATTAGTCGAAAATATTGGAATACTTTGAGCCATAGATAACTTTGCTTCCCGGCCATTAATTGTTGAAACCGAAGGCTCTGCAACAATGATACCTTTTGAAACAATACTTTCAGCATTAGGAGTGACAGTCCATTTAAGATTTGTGCTACCAGCCCCCGAACCGAACGAATATGAAGGATGTTGCCATGAAAGACCTAAATTATCCGAAACCGAACGATTTAATTGAACAATCCTAACTTTTAGATAGACTTGCTGCTGAGGAACATCAATCCATTTTAATTGTTCTTCAATACGTTGAATTTGTTGTGCTGTAGCACTTACGGTAACAGAAGAATCAAGTTTATCAATAGAAATTTGTTTATCAGAAACAATCAAAGCCAAAGACGATTTAACATAATCAAGTTCCGCATATTTAATCTTAAAAGTTCTGGATACATTCCCGATCTCAATTGGACTGACAGTAATAACATCACCATCATAACTACAGTTAAAATTGAATATTTTAGATAGATAATCTAGAGTTTCTTTCAAGGTTTTTTGCCGTAAATGTACTGTTACAGTACCCTCTAACTCTCCATTAATAACAATACTTTTACCGGCCCGAAGAGCAATACCTTGAAGAACTGCTTTAATATCTGCACCAACGACATTTGTATCAAAGCGTTCACTATTACTTGCATAAACAAAAGAACTTAAAACGCAAATCATTATTAAAAAAATAAACAACTTTTTCATCATAACTTGTTTCCTCCTAACGATGTAACAAATTGAACTTTTTTGCCGTTTAACAAAACACTATTATTTGTTATGGATACCTTCCCCCATTTCGTTACCATTCCATCTGCTACAACAAATTGTTCATTATCATGTTTTAAAACCGCATATCTAATATCCTTATGATCATTACCGTAAAATAATCCAATAACCCGTATATCATCTAAATCAATTCCGTTATCAAGCCTTGATGGTGGTAAAGGAACCTCCGGGAAATCATTTGGACTAAGTAGTGATGGAATACTCGAATTTTTGATCATGTCTTTACGGGATATAAAAGGAGATTTAACAAAAATCGTTGATATATCTTTTTTCACTATGATGTCATTGTTGGCAGACTGTTTATTTGAAACTACCGAAGGATTAACAGAAACTAAAGCATCATCTTTAAAAAAGACTTTGTCGCCAAACAAAACAATAAAGCAAATTCCCAAACCCAAAACAACAGCAATTATATCTTTAATTTTAATCATTTCAGCAATCCCCTTAATTTTTGGTATATAATTTATACTGTAATGTTGTTTTTAATAAATCATTATCTGTATTTTCAATTCGGATGGACTTATAATTTAGCAATATACCTGAATAATTTTTAATATCGAGTAAACATTGAGTAATCTGATCCCAATCTCCATAAAATGAAATTTCAAACTCCATCCCTGAAATATTAGATGCCGAAGCCGGCATAGGTTGAATTGAAATAATGTCCAAACCATATTTTTCAAACTTATCAAGTATAGTATTTTGAGCAAAATCAATATCATTTAAAGATAATAATTGAACAGATTTTTGGTATTGGGATAACTCATTTTGAGCCTTTTGATAATTTTGAATTAGTATTTCAGCTCTTTCCTGAGCTTTATTACTTTCAAAAAACTTCGCACGAATTTCTTCTCGATAATGATTGAGAGCAAATATAATTAAGCCCGAAATAAAAATACCTACAATTAAAAATAATAATTTTTTAAAATAATATGATTGTTTCAAAACATACCCCGCCCTTATTTCAATTTAGCTCTCAACGAAAAAGATTTGAAATCATCCGAATGAACCGAAGATCCTAATCGTTGCAATTTAGCATCACAAAAGTCACGATGACTGTTAATAGCATTGATATAATTCATTACATGTTTAGGATCATTAACAACACCTTCAATTAAAATTCCATCATTACCACCTGAAATTTGTAACATCGTAAATTTAATTGACTCTGGTTTACAAACAATTAAATCCTGAACAGCATTTAATAAATACAAATTTTCCTTTTCAGCCAATTTATAAATTTCGACTTGTTTTTGAAATTTATCATAGTTTTGCATTGCTTCTGTGTATTTCTGTTGATTAATAACATCATGATCTGATTGCGATAAATAATTTAAACCGATAATACCAGCCTCAACAAAAATACCTAAAATCGATACAATTAATATTAATGACAAATTTCTGATAGCCTTATAATATTTTTTAAAATCTTTTTGAACTGGCGTTTCAGGTAATAAATTAGAAACCGGTAATATTTTTATCATAGATTATTTATCCTTTCTGCCAAGGGTTTTAATGCTATACCGACATGGGTAATATGAGTATTATTACTAAATTTAGAAATAACTTGAGCGGGCAGATCAAAAACATTAAAACGATTTTTAAGTCCCGTAAGCCCCCTCATCAATTCACGTTGATAATCTGATATAAATACTATAGAAGCATCACTAATACCAAACGATTTGTAAAAATTAATATCCGCAATTGTCATATGACGAGTAAAAATATCAATACCATTATCATTTAGAATATCTTCTTTACCTAAACCAGAAACAGGCAAAGAAAACATTCCTTTGGACGGATCATAACAAGTAAAAACAGTTGATTCATCATCTACCTCAATCAAACAGCATGGTTTATCACCCCATCCGTTAAATCCGGTAATACGTAATACCGCAACTGCTTCAGGCTCACATTCAACAAACTGGAAACCTGCATTTATTGCAGCCTCAAAAATAACATTTGCTATTTTTTTATCCAAATAATTTGCCGAAACAAAAAGACCATTCGATGTCCGCTGAATTAATGATGCATCAGCATAATAATCATCGGGATTCTCCCCAGTAAATTTTGAAAACAGAAACTGACGTAATCCATCACCGGCCAATTCCTGATCCGAAACATTTTCATCTAAAAAACAGTCATTATGACCCAAAAAACTCGGATAAGTAATATATAAATGGGTATCTCGTTTTTTCTTAATTTTTGATAAAGCATCAGAAACTTTGTCAACTTTTTCAGAAAGAATATACGGAATTAATGATTCTCTATAGACAGAAATGTCTTTGATGTAAACACGCTTATCATTAGCATCAATAGTTGATAAAGAAGTTTTATTGTTTCTGAGACATAGGCCAATAATATTCAAATACGTTCCTTCCTTTCAATCGGAAATCTAACAAAAATAACCTAATATATATCATAATATATCTTCTTAAGTAATATTATAATATATGTTTTGTAAAGAGTAAACTATTTTTACCCATTTTAACCTCAAAATTTACAAAAAAAGACCCGGTAGATCCCGGGTCTTTTATTACTCACTTAATCCAAAAACAGTTCCTTCCAAATATTGTCCATTCAAAACAATCTTATCCATATTCCCTATCCACTTATCGAATGTAATCATATATGGATAAAAACCTTCACCATTAGAACCAACAATAGAATCACCGGCTTTACAAGTATCATAAGGAAGCAATCCCTTACGGCCCAATGGTTGCAGCATATTAACATCCAATGAAGTAAAACGATAATGAGGACTGCAATCTTCTGAGGTTCCGATCAGGACTAAAGCACGACTGAAATATTTAAAAATAATATTAAAGTCTACTCCGGTAGCTTGTTCTACCGCCATGATGCCCACCTTATCTGTTGCACACATTTTTTTAATAACTGAATCGCCAAATTGATCGATAATATACCGAATAAAAAGCGCGCCATATCCATAGTTCTCTTGCGTCCAATGAGTTAAAGACAACTGCATCCAGCCTCTAGCTAAAAAGTGTTGCATCCATAACGTATGGCTGGTTAAAAAACCATTGTAATATTCGGCAGCTTGGGAAAGCGCTTCATTAAGCCACGTCAAAAGTGCAGTAGTTCCACGATTATAATGTTCGTCAAAATAAATCATATGTTGAAATTCATGAGCTATCGCCCCAAAAACAATGTCAGTATCATATAAATCAGAAGTAATATAAATAATATCACCTTGATTTGAAAACTTATAATCAGACGATGAATATTTATCACCGGCATTAAAATAACCTAAAGTTCCATTCGTTATTTCCTGAGATATTACAATGATTATTTTACCATTACCATCAACATCATTTTCTTGGCCAAATTTCTCTCGGTTAATCTGATAAATTCGATCAAAAACATCACCATATTGAACAATCCTCGAATGAATCTTAGAAATATCACGATTATCGACATAAAAAATACCATGTTTTGAAATATACAGACACGTTGCATCAATTTTAGTCCAATAACCTGTAGCAATACTTTGAATATGTAAACCTTTCCACTCAGAACCAATAGACGGGCTAACTACAGAAAAATTAATATTATTTGATTTACTTAATTGACGAGATCTCTTGGCCAAAAGATTATTTTCAAGCTCACGAAAGCTATTATCTTTCACAACTTGATTATACAATCTGGACATTACCGGATTAAAATTTGAATAAAATAAGCTACGATATTGACTACCTACTGTCGAATCAAAAGCTGAAGTAACTAGAGAAATTGGATAAATTATCGAAGGAGCAACGTTAGCTTCTGGTTTATAAGATGGAATTGCAGTCACCAAAGTATAAATAGATTTACCGGATTCCGAATAATCTCTTACATTAATTTCAGACCCCAGAGTTAACGATTTAAACGGGCCATAATCCGTTTCAGGTTTAACAGGAGTTACGTCTGATTTACCTCCACCACCACCACAACCAGAAATAAGAGCCACCATTAAAAACAATACCACAAGCAAAAATCCTTTTTTAAATTTCATCTTATACCCTCCAAATTAAAATAGTCTTTATTAACTGTAATTACGAATCAGTTATATATTATACCATATATTTCTAGTATATGTTATAATATATAATTTAAATCAAAAAATTTTTCTATCTTTATTTTATCACTAATTAGTAATAAATTCAAGTATTATTTATTACTAATTAGTAAAAAATACGGCAAGCTTTTTTGAATAAACTTCCGGAAAAACCCTGCCGGAACACCTCCTAATTAGCAAGAAAATAGGCGAACATGACACACAAGATGCACTACGAAGCATCACTACTGTCAAGCGTAAATTTGTGACATGGCCACCGGAACTACATCTCGGCGAAGCCGAAAATTTATGCTTGACAGGTAGACAAAAAATTATAATACCCTGTGGAGGTGTTCCGGGAGATAAAAAAATAGCTCTAAAAGAGCTATTCATTCTGCAAAATATCTTCTTTGACAAATTTATAAAATGTCGATTTTTTTAAATTTAACTTCTTCATAGCTTCAACAGCAGTTATTTTATTTTCTATCCATTGTTTATAAACAATGTCCCAATTTTTAGGACGTTGAACTGGTGGCCGTCCTAATTTTTTGCCATTTTTTAAAGCTATTTCAATTCCTTCAGCTTGTTTCAGCCGAATTCTTTTTCTTTCACGTTCAGCAGCATAACTCATTAAAGCTAAAAACTGATCCTCAAGAAGTTTGCCGAAGTCACCCATTTCTTTGAATTTACGGCTATCAAATAGAGATGGATTTTCTAAAACAACAATATCTGCATTTAAAGTCCTTGTAATATATTTCCATTCAGAAATAATTCCATCATAATCTCGGCCCAGCCGATCCAAAGCATCAATATAAACAAGATCACCTGCCCTTATTATACTCCGCATAAGTTGATATTTAGGCCGGTTAAAATCTTTACCAGAAGCATAATCAACAAAGATAAATCGATCTTCAATGCCAAGTTCTTTAAACTGCTGAAGTTGCCGTTCTGGATTTTGATCCTTCGAACTCACCCTGGCATAACCTATTATCATATTACTTCATCCTTTTTTATTAAACTTTGTAAACAATTCATTTAATAAAGGATTATTCATAGTATCAGAAATTGCTACAAGATTTTCGGGAGAAGTATGAAATATATTAAGCAAAACATCAATTTGATCTTTTGTTATCAATAAATCAATATAAAATCTAAATAACTTTTTAGATTTAAAAGATAATTTTTTATATCGTTCAAGAATATCCAAAATCTGAATTGCATTATTTCTATCAACTGAAAAATAATCCACTACAAAATCAACACCTAATTTCATAAAAACTCCTTTAAAATTTCATACTTAAAGAATTATTTATTTTAATATTAGATAACTTGTCTTTCACATAATCAACTGCAACACTCATAGATTGATAAGCTATCTCCGGACTATTATTAATAATAGCACGAGATATATCTGCTGTATTCCGGCCTTGTTCAGCAAGGATTTTAGCAATCCTTCGATCAGCCTCTTCCCCTGGCCACCGATTATACTCCTTTATAATCTGTTGAGCCTGATATATATATTCTGTTGATGTTGTAGGTTTAATACTATCCCAGTCACGATAACTTTTAATCATATTAATCTTTTCACGTTTAAACTTAATTGCATCATCGAGTGGCCCCAAACATTGTCCAATGGATTTATGAAGCAATTCGAGGTTTCCTCTTACACTTGAAAAACAGGAATCACGAAGCTGTTCATATGGGATTTTCCCGAAATTAAGTTCATATCCGGCATCTTGAGCCAATTCACGCATATATTCACAAAGAGAACGAGTATTACCTTCCCGGAAAAAATGAGTTGAATATAAGTTCCCCATCAATACAGTTGCTTTGTTGCAAAAATCGTCCTGAGATAACCCACGAAAATAATTTTCTTTACGAAGATTTTCAAAAAAAGGCTCTGAATAAGATTCGAAATATTGCGGTTTACAATACAAATCAAACTTAGCTATATCACAATTTCGGGTCTCCCCGGCCCATGAATAAACATCTCCAAAAATGTATTTATGAATTTTAGATAAATGGACAAAATCATATTTCCCTTCGATGGGATTTTGGTAAAGTTCTGACAATCGAAGCATAGCCTTTTCAGCTTCGACCTTAAATAACAAGGTTTTATCAATAATGCCGAACTTATTAATCAATACCCCTTCATCGTTAGTATAAGGATCGAATTCGGCCATCTTGGTTCACTCCATTTCAAACAATTCCGGATTCATTATCCGGAGTCTTTCAATTTCGTCCATCAATTTCTTGTCTATTTCTTCCATAGTCATTTTACCTGCTTTGACCTTATCATAATCAGCCAATTGCTCCTCGGTAAACTCACATCCCCCGGCCCGGCAAACAGTAAGACAATAATCAATCATTTTAACAATATCTGGCTTCATTTAAGACCTCCTAATTGATCAGCATTATTATATCCAGCTCCAAGCTGTTTGCATAAAGTTACGCTTACATCTTCAAGGAATTTAGTGATTTTATCTTGACATTCCCTTATAATCCCTTCATAGTCACGAGATGCAATTTCTTCAAATCTACCAAACAATATTTGTTTTTTCATTTCCATTCCCCTCATAATTTACTATAATTATTATATCACAAATGTCCGAAAAATACTATCGAAATAAACAAACATTCTAAAAAATGAATGACAACATTTACAGACAAAAAAACAAGGCCATTTAGCCTTGTCTAAAAAGCATACTTTTACGAACGAATAGATCATAATAAATAAAAAATAAAACCAGCAAAGATATTGCTGGTTACATTCTTATTATTTAAATTTAACGACCTTCCCATTCATAAATATCCGGCTAATAAGTTAAAAGACTTCTGATATTCAGAAGTCTTTTAAGGTCAAAAATTAAAATTTCAAAGAGGTTAATTTTATTATAGCAGATAAATATAATACTTGCAATAAAATCAAATTAAAGACTTCCCGACCATAAAAAAATGGGGCTTTAGATATACCCCATTTCTTTAAGACTCATATAGCGATGATCACCAATAATTATATGGTCTACTAAGGCAATCCCTAATATCTCTCCGGCCTCCTTTAATCGTCTAGTTATTCTGATGTCATCATCAGACGGATACGGATCACCACTTGGATGATTATGTACTGCGATAATTCCGTGAGAATTTGAAACTATGGCCGGTTTAAAAACCTCTCGAGGATGTACCGGACAACTACTCAGAACACCAATCGAAACAGTATTGATACCAATAACTTTATGTTTAACATTAAGCATGATAATTACGAAATGTTCACGATCTTCATTTTCAAGATAACTTTTACAAAGATCATAAGCATCATTTGGACCGGAAATATAGTTATTAAAAGCATAATAATTATCAGATTTTTCTAAAACGCATTTATAAATTGGGATTCTTTTCAATTTAACATTACTGCCTTCCATACCGAAATTATTGTATTCAAATTTCATTTGCATCCAGAACACCTTCCTTTTTTTATTAGGGGGATTGGGGGAATTGCCAAAGTCCAGTTGAAAAGGGTGGTTTGAGCAATATACCGGACCGGCCCCGTATAAATGCGAAGCTGGGGCCGGGAGGATATGTTGCCCCTTTTCAACCGGCAATTCCCCCTATAATAGAAAGTGAAGGAAGGATAGGCCCAAGTGCGTTTGAAAAACGCTACCGATTGGATTGGCATCGGAAAATCGAGAGATCGTTAATTCTCGATTTTCCAATGATCTGCCTCAAAAAATAATTTTGAAATATCCCGACCATAAAAAAAGAGCCTTTCGGCTCTGAATATTATTTTCTTTTGACCGGCCCGAAAATCAGAATGATTATCCTAATAATAAAAAAATTCGGATCATTCCTTAGCTGTCCATTTTCGAGTCAAGTGAATTCGCATCTTCTGCCTCCTTGACTTTTTTTCTTTTATTTGATTTTGGGCCACGTTTCAAAATATATGTGTTCATTTCCTTAACAATATCACTAGATAATCCCTCTTTCAAAAATTTCTCAATATAATATCTAAAATAATGCTGAGGTAAAATGGACTGATATAATTTCAAATTGAATAATTCTTTATACTCATCATTTGATAACTTTATTAAACAATACTGTGTAAGCATATCTGTATTGCCTGGATTTTGGGTTTGATATTTAATAATATCATTTATAACATCATCATTGATATTATCAATCAATTGATAAAGATAATATCTAAAAAAGGCTGTAATGGTTAAATTGTAACTGGAAAGTTTATTCAAAAATTCATCTTTCATTTTCGGCGACATAGTGATATGAAAATTCCTAAACATCTTAATTACACCCCTTCAATGACTTATCACCATTATTATACTGAATTTATTACTAATTAGTCAAAAATAACTCTAATGCCTTGTTGATTTATTAACAAGGCATACCGAAATTATACTTGAACCTGTTCCCAACCTAAAGAAACGGCTTTATAATAATCTGGATCTGCTCTGGGAGCAGTCCAGCCGAACTATTCCTCCATATCACCTGAGTTAAAATGTCATTTATAGGCCGGGATTATACCCGGCCAATATTTTCAGATTGATTAACATACTCCCCGATTGTTCCGTCATACCGTAAATATTAAAAACACAAATTCCATTAACAGAATCCGGAAACACTGATCCGGAATACCTTCTAATCAGCAAAATAATAGGTATCTATGACACACAAATGCACTACAACGAACGGCTAGTGTCAAGCAGAAATTTGAGACAAAACCCGGAACAGATTCTTCTCGGCAAACCGACAATAACAAACATAAATATTATCACTTAAATAAAACATAACGGCCTTCCCTTTCATCATCAAATCCTAATTCCCTGCCCCCAACCGTCAAGGCTTCCCTTCGGCTCCCGGCCGAGCCGGTCGGCCTTGACCGTTGGAGTCCGGTCATTTTTTATCAATTAGGAAAGGGAAGGGTAAGGGGTGGCCGGTTATTGTGAATCACATGGAAATAACAAAAATTTATCATTTGAAACCTTCCTTAGAATTTACAAATGAAAATCCCCAATATCCATTATTGTTCTTAATCAATTCAATATGAGCATCAAAAACTTTTCCGGTTTTAGACTTCAAACCTTTGACCAGAACCGGTTTCCTCGAAAGAAATTTTTTAGCCATACTTGCAGTCATTTTCTTTCCCATCGACCCTAAAAAGCGGTCCTCTTTCCAAAGGGCAAACTTGCAACCTTCCTTATATCCAGAACATCCGAAGGCTTTTGAATACTCAACGACATTTCGGCCACACTCCGGACATTTCCCAATAATCACATCATCTTTTCCTACTATTCCGGATGTTCCTTTCATGATCTCAATCCCTTTAGTAACAGAATCTTTAATCTCATCCAGGAAATTAACATTCCCTCGGCCGAGTTCAATATCCTTGAGCTTCTTTTCGATTCGGCCGGTGAATTCCGGTTTCAACATCTCTTTGATCGGAAAAACTTCAACCAACGCAATTCCTTTGGAGGTAATAGAATAAGATTTATTCTTTAATTCAACATATCCCATCTGTTCAATTTTCTTCAATGTTTCCGCTCTAGTGGCCGAAGTTCCAATGGAAAAACCTTTTAATATTTGATCTTCATCCTCAACATCTTTCCCGCAATTCTCCATAGCTTTAAGTAGCGTTTGGATCGTGTATTTTGCAGGAGGTTTAGTTGTTTTTTCGATTTTATCTAATTTAAGAACACCTACGGTCATACCCTGTTTTAAAACAACCTTCAAATCCTGTTCATCGGAATCCGAATCGGAAGCGTCAGGATCATGATAATCATTATAAATAGCTTTCCACCCCGGTTCGATGAGAACTTTGCCTTTTGTCTTGAATTGATACCCGGAAATATCCGTTATCGCTTCGGTTTGATCATAAACGGCAGCCGGGGCAAATTGGGCAACAAATCGCTTGACGATTTCCTGATATACGATCTTCTCATCAGCCGTCATTTGACCATCTTGAGGTACAATATGAGTCGGCATCAGGGCCGGATGAGAGTCAACTTTTGACGAATCAAAAACATTTTTAGAAACAGTAAATTGTAACGGGACATTGTTGAAACTACCTTTTATGGTATCTAATGAACGCTTTGCCTGGTCCGTTAGTGTATCGTCGAGATACCGAGATGCCGTCCGGGGATATGTTGTAAATTGTTTTTCATACAAACTTTGCGCACATTTTAAAACCTTTTCAGCAGTAAAACCATCATATCGAGATGAAATCCAACCTTGAAGATCGGTTAAGTTAAATAATCGGGGAGGCCCCTGAGAAACCTTTTTAGTCTGACAGGAAACAATTTTACCTGTGCCATCAGAAATATCCCGGATAGCCTTAGATAAATCGTCCGGAGAATCAAACCTAGTTTGATTATTCTGGACATAGATTCCCTGATAACTCCCTTCCGAATACCGGAAGGTTCCCAAAAGTTCGAAAAATTTTTGAGGCTTGAAATTTTTAATCTCCATATCCCGTTTATAAACGAGGTATACCGTTGGTAAAATCACTCGGCCAACCTTAAGAACGGATTTATCCTTCGAAAAGCGGAGCGTACTAGCGACTGTCATATTGATACCATACAGCCAATCAGTATAAATCCGATTAAAACCGGCTTCTGTTAATGGGGCATCCTGTTCCTTCGTTCTTAAATTGGCCAAACCATGTTTTAGATCATCCGGAGTATGTGAGCTTACCCAAAGACGTTTTACTGGTTTATTGATACCGATAGCGTTGATAATTTCCCAAAAAATCGTATTTGCTTCCCTATCACTATCACAGGCATTTATAATTTCTGTAACGTCTGATCTTAAAACCAAATTTTCAATAATTTTGAATTGCTTTTTAACCCCGGAATCGTCAATCAGCTTAAATCTAATCGAGCTTGGAATAATTGGTAGATTATCTAAACTCCACTTAGCATATTTTGAGTTATAATCTTTGGCATCACACAACGTGAAAAGATGACCATAAGCCCATGTGACAATATATCCATTACCTACTAAGAAACCATCCTCAAATCCACCGCCTTTTTTAGGAACAGATTTTGCCCCAACAACTGAAGCGATAGTTTTACCGACCGATGGTTTTTCAGCAATAATCAGCTTCATCCATGAACCCCCGTTAAATATCCTCAGTTAACCGTTTAGGATATTCTGAAATGATTTTTTGACGAATATCACTTTTGGTAATATTATCATCGTCATATTCAACTTCAGCCAATTTCGAAAGGATAAGATTAACTCTTTCCACATCACCGGCTTTTTCAGCTTCTGCTTTCGCTTTGAGATATTTACCCCGGAGATGATTAACTAGTTTCCCAGCTAATTCAAAACGATCCTCAAAATCTATTTCGGAATAAGAATAAGCAAACATAGAAAAACCTCCTTAATCATCTAATTTGAATTTCCCTTGCATAAACCCCTCAATCAATTGTTTAATTACGGTTGCACCTTTCTGGCCATTCAAAGAACATTTTTTGAGAAATGCAGCTTTTTTTTCAGCAGATTCAAATTCAATATACATTCCTCGGCCTTTTCGTTTTTCAGCTTCTGCCATCATAAAACCTCCATAAATTGATGCCTATATTATACTAGTAAATACTAGTATTTACTAGTATAACACAAGCCATACATCCCTCCTTTATGATGCTTTAAGCATTAAAATACTGTCGGAAGTCCAGATATAAAAGTCCTTATTTTTCAATGTTTCCCTATAAGAAATTTCACCTTCAAATCAGATCATATCGTTTATAAGTTTCAAAAGTGAGAAAATCGTCATGAACAACCCGGTAGCCTTTTCCTTTCAAAATATGCTGTAAATTTGGATTAATCTCAATCAAATCAATATCCAGCTTATGATATTGAAAATCATAAGGATGCGCTTTAACGTAATCAGAAATATAGTCAACAATATCCCCTTTCCCGGCAGAAGGTTCGAGAATTGAAGATAATTTAGTAAGATCAACCCCTTCGAGCATTTTACCTATAATCTTTATAACTACTAGTAATTACTAGTAATTACTAGTAAAAAAACTAAAAAATTTAGTTATTATCTAAAAATTTCAATACAGGCTTCCCATCAATTCCATTAGGATCGCCATATTTTACCCAATTATTGATCCAAGTCCGAAGAACCCTTGAATATTCGATCCCAATCGGTTCAAGGCGATCACACTTTTCCTTAAATGCATTTCGCAAACTATCAGTACTCCGAATATTAAGGACAACAACTTTTGAATCGCTAATATCATCTGATCTATCATATTCAAACGGAAAATTTCCGTTAAATTCAGATTTAGCAACACCTGTATCCAACCAACTGGTTATCCATTGAGTAAGCATTTTGCTATATTTAATTTTCCCAGCTTTGCACTTGCTGACAAATTGATCACGTTCAAGCTCAGTCAAACGAACATTGAGATCCTTATTTTTAAGCTCTTTCACCATTTTATCCCTCCCTCATCTTATTTATTTTTATTATATCCTAATAAGACCAAAATGTCTTTATATTTTCCTGAACCGGGAGGACCCGAAAGCCTCCCGACCGGCCCTCTTTAATTTTGTTTTAATCGTTTCTGTAATTAAATTATATTAAAAAGCCTTTATAATGTAAAGTCAAAAAGAAATAAATAAAAAACCATTTATAAAAATTGGATTTAATCAATATAATAATATCATTTATCCTTATTATCTAAATAATTTTCCTTAATTTTAGCAATAGCTTCTTCCCCGGTAATCTCACCTTTAAAATACCTTTTACCGAGCATCCTCACAAATTTACTTGGCTTTAATCCTTCAATTTCCACAGAGGCATGAACGCTATCCATAGCTTTTTTAATGGATTTATGATTTATTTTATTCTTCATCATAATCTTAATATATATAAGAGCCAAACTTTATAGTTTGGCTCTCATCTCTTCATTGAGTAATACAGATGCTATCTCTATCTCGGCTAACGTCTTATTCTTTTTATAATGCATTTTTCGATGTCCATTTCTTCGAGCCAAGTAAGGATAAGGATATACCACAACCGTCCTTGATTTTTTAAAAGCTGAATTATTATTTGGAAGTGAAGAAACAGTTTTAGAATTATTACGATTAGATCTATAAATTAAAGACGGGTACTTCAAACCAAATAAAGATACCAATAAAACAATAGCTCCTAAAATCAACGAAACCCAAACTGTTAAGTCATAAATCATCATTCATCCCGCCCTCCTTATATATCATACTACCCAACATTGTAAAGACCGAAGCTATAAAAAGACCAATAGAATTAGTAGTTACCTTATTAACATTATAACATATATCTAAACTTCTTGCTATAACTGTACCAGCATACATTCCAACAGCAACCATAAGCTGAAACAACAAAACACCCACTACAAAAATATGAAAAACCGGCTTGAACCTAAATTTTGATCTATCGATAAAACATAAATCCCCAAAAAAAAGGTGCTATCAATGTAGCATTAATGATATATAGCTCACCATCCCCAATTAATCGAGCTAAATTGAGGTTTCTATCAAACAAATGATAAACCAACATAGCAGTTAATATGATCGGAAATAACGAAAGCAAAAAATTGAAGATAATCCAATGAACTACTTTTTCAACCATTTATTTTTATCATCCTTCCTCTCAGTATAAGAATAATAAAAATATGGAAATACTACGATTAAAATACATTTAGCGAGGTAATCAAATCATGAAAATAACAGACCTAGAACCAATTATAATAATTGCATTAATCCTCGGAATAACTGTTTTTGTTTCATCATTAATTCTTCAAAAAAAATAATCACTCCTTTTAAATTTGGGGGAGGAAGTTCCCTCCCCCTGAATATTTAAAAATTAATTACCGATCTCCAATTGATACATTTATCAAAGAAATCCAGAAGCGACGAATAATCCCATTCTTTAACAATATCTTCCGCTTCCTCACCCACCAATTCAACAAATTCAGAACAATCATTAAATTTGTAAGATGTGGACAGTAGTTCGAGAATTTCAATCATGGCCAAATCATCCGGAAAATACTTTTCACCATGAGCGTTAAAAAGATCTTTTAAGGCCGGATATTTCGCCCGAAGAAACATGGCCATTACATGATCGAGCGTAAAATAACAATCACAATCAATGCAACTTAAAATGGTTCTCCGTTGACCGTCTTTCCACCGTTCCCCGATGATCCGGGCCGAGATAACATTTTTATCATGGCATTTGCATCCATCATGATGTTTAATGCCCCGATTCGGCACATTGATAATAAATTCATCAATCCCCGGAATCTCTTTTTCAAAAGAATACAATGTATTAGGATCATTTAACAGAATATCAAGGGTATTATCATACCGGCCATCATAATAACCTTTCCACCCAGTCGATTTAAACATTAGGAGTTTTTCTCTAGTATAAAACGAATGATCCAATATTCCAATTTTTTTGATCTCTCCAGTTTTCGGATGTTTAATGTATTCGCCCATAAATAAAACCTCCTAAAGAAATTTTAATATCTGACCTGATTTAATTATATCATGATGTCTTTATAATGTAAAGACAAAATCATATAAAATTATATTATTCCGAAAAAAATTCATCCATAACAACTCGAATTTTCTGCACCGTCTTTACCCTCCATTGTCAAATATTTTAGGAAGGCCGGGTTTCCCCGGCTCCCCGTTATTCAATCCCCAAAACCTTATGAATACTTCCTTTCTCTTTAAATACATCCATTACTTTATCTTCAGCTTCTGCTTTTTTCGAACATTCCGGGCAAAGATATGTATTTGAACTTTCCAAAACTTCTTGTTTGGTTCTCTGTGTATAATGTCCACACAAACACAGACATGGGATTTTGCCTTTCGTTAATTGCCACAATTTTTGATTCAATTTTCGCTGATGTTTAATCTCCCGGTCTCTTTGGATCTGTTCGTTTATAACAGCTTTAACAACTTGCTTAACCAATTTATTCATCACAGATTCAGTATGAATCAAAACAAGAATATAACTGGCTACAACTTTTTCAACATGATCCCATATATTTAACTCAAATCCGGTATAATTTTTTTCTGCCAATTCGTTTTTAGCCGAAGAATAAATCTCATGTGTCATTTTGTTAACTGCCTCATAAATCATATTACTTAACATTATCATTACCCCCTTTTGCTTTAATATCTGATCTGCTCTTATTATACCAAATTGTCTTTATATTGTAAAGACATAAAATATCAAAAATAAATTTCCTCGCACCACAACCCAGCCACCGCCCCGGCCCGGAATTGCCGGAAAAACCCTGCCGGAACACCTCCTAATTAGCAAGAAAATAGGCGAACATGACACACAAGATGCACTACGAAGCATCACTACTGTCAAGCGTAAATTTGTGACATGGCCACCGGAAATACATCTCGGCGAAGCCGAAAATTTATGCTTGACAGGTAGACAAAATATTATAATACCCTATGGAGGTGTTCCGGCAATCCCCAAATAAAAAGGTTTTAAAAACATTATGCTTATTTCGGAGAGTTTTAGAGGGGAACTCCTCTAGGAGAAGGGGCAGGCCGAAACAACGGTCACGTTGGTTCGGCCGAGGGGAAGGCTTTCCCCCTTAAAAAAAAGTTATTAAAAACCAAATAAAGCCCTTTAGAAAAAAATTAACCAAATACCCTACCCAAGCACCAAAAGCAACATAAAAATCATTCAGAAGCTGCAAAAACTCATAAAGAAACAGATCCTGAAAAATCAAGCATCACAGAAACCCTTAAAAAATCATAAAAGAAAAATTAAAACTAACAAAACCCTTGATACAAAAGAAAATAAAATAAATGAAACGAAAAAAACCTATGGAAACATAGAAATCGAAAACAACAAAACTGCACTTAAAACTCTTAAAAATCACAAAACTATCGGAAACCAAAAAACTCTCTTAAATGATGAAAAAGTAGCAAATAAACATCATAACCTACAAATTAAGCAACTTCAAATTCAAAAAACAAACCTTCATGCGAAGCAAAAACTTACAAAATAAACCAATAGAGTCATTATCTTCAAAAAGAAACTTTACCTTGCAACCACGATTCGAAAACCACATAGCCAAATCGAGCTTATCCTTATCCTTCGGAACAATAATAAGGCCAGTTCGATCAATTGAACGATAACGAATAAAATCACTTATGATCTGAGACGTTACACCACGAACCTCCAGCTTAATGCCACAACCACAATGTAACTTCAATAACAAAAGCGAGCTAGAAACAGTTAACAAAAATTTAACACACTCCTACTCGAAAATCGTCATAAAAATCGGTGTCATAATCATATTTTCCAATAGGCAAGAATTATAGCAAACTGCATAAAATCAAACGAAATGCAGTTTGCTACAATACCTCACATCGAATGTTCGGTGCCCTTCGGAGATACCTCCGGAGATTTCGAAGAAATTTCCGGAGTCTTTTGGAATTTTCGAAGGATTTCATCAAACTTTTCTTTCGTTGACTTAAACGAAAAATTCTGAAGAAACCTAAAAGAACTATCCGGGAAATCCCGCATATCAGCACCAGAAATGTTGTTATTTTGGGGATTTTCTAATTCCTTTGGAATTAGAAAATCTTCCGAACTGAGTTTACGTGCAAATAATTTCGACTGATTTTTTATCTCATGTAAATCATCAACAAACATTTTAACTTCAATTCTTGCCCTCGAAATATCCACATAATAACTATTTCTCGAATTCAAAACCTCTTGGGCCGAATCCATATGAATCAACGCACGATTCACCGTAATACCTTGCGCCTTATGAGTTGTCATAGAATAACCATGATCGACATACTTATATTCCGAAATATCGAACTCAACAAACTTATCACCGCATTTAACAGTAAATTTATTACCCTCAATCTTTTCAATATAACCTACTTGGCCATTCATAACCCCGATCTTCGTATCATTCATAAGAAAAATGATCCGATCTTTCACCGAAAACTCTCGTTTCGAATAAACTCCGTCACCATCCATCACATCATATGAATGACCCTTTTCTAATTCCCCATTTTGTTTTAGAATGGCCCGGATCTTACGGTTCAATTCTCGCCGATCTCGGTTTTGGGCCGTTAAAACCACCGTTTCCGAACGTTCCTCGGGCGACAAGGACGTATATTCATCCACAACCGCTTTCAAACGTTCCTTCCGATCAGGAATCACCTGAATCGTATCCTTTTTCATCAATTCCCTTAAACCATCAATGTGACTTTTAACAACCGGATCATTCATATAAACCTTGACATCGTTTGGGATTTTCGACACGTCGAAAATGACCTTATTGTCTAAAGAAACCTGCATAGCATCGGAATGAGCATAAATCAACGTACGTTTGTCTGTAGGATCTTGACCATGAATCTCCTTCGCATAACCCCAATCCATATAAGCATACTCTTTTAGATCAATAATCTTAACATCATCCCCTGAGCGGACATAGAAAACATTCTTATCAATCTTTTCAATGTAACCCGTTTCACCCTTTTTAATTCCAAACTTTTCATCATCTTTTAAAAAGACAATCTTCTCATTCCTAGCCAAATTCCTCCGGAATTCAAGACCATCCTCAGTCATCAGCTTATATTCTCTACCCTTGGCCAACCCATGTTTTCTTAACTCCGAACGGATCATCGAATTAATGGCTTCACAGTTATCCGATCCAGTAACTAAAACCTCAGTATCCTTCCGGGCAAAATCCGGAAGTGAAATATAATCCTTCACAATCGCTTCAATCTGATCCTTTTCACGCTTAAAAAACCTGACCGAATTACTCTGTTCAAGAATATCGAAAGATTTTTCAACCCCTACATCTTTACCTAAACCATCTCGTTCACCCAGAACAGCTTTTTTAACACTTTCCAGAAGATCCTTGACTTTTTGACGGCGAATGTCATCCAGTGTAACATAGGCTATCTTATTTGTTGTTACCAAATCTGCAAAAGCATTACCGACACCGACCGACAATAACTGACGATCATCACCCACAAAGCAAACCTTCGCATTTTTAATCCGGGCAGCTTCTATCAAAGCATCCATAGCGACATTATCTACCATACTGGCTTCGTCAACGATCCAGACCTCCTTACCCTTACCCGGAGTTAAACCATCAAAATCCCAGCCGGTCTTATTACGAAAGTCCTGGCTTAAATCCAAATTACCTGCTTCCTTCTCCAACTGATTCAAAAACCGATGTAACGTACTGCTTTCAATGTTGGCATCAGCCTGTAATCCTTCCGCAGCTTTACCCGTAAAACACGCTCCCCGGACAGTATAACCTTCCGCTTCCCATATTTGTCTTGCGTAATTAAGCATAAATGTTTTACCCGTACCAGCCAAACCTTGAACAGCACAAAACTGATCCTTACAGGTAGTCAAAAACAAAATCGCATTTTTCTGTTGATCGGAAACGATCAACTTCCCATCCTCACCGGTGGCCAACGATTTCAAAACCTGTTCGGCCCGATACAACGTAAGGGCCTCCATTGTACCCTTAGAACTTAAGACCCTATCAATAATCTTTTGTTCCAATTCATAACTTTTACGGGTAATATAAAAAGATTCCCGATAATTTTTAAAACCCTTCTTTAACTTTGGAGTACCAACCGGAATAATACTTCTTTCGATCACCTGTTGGAAACGATTATAGAATTCATCTTCGCTTAAACCGACACCAACACCATAAGCTAAAGCTAATCTTTTAAATTCTCTTTCAGTAAATGCAAAGGATTTTCTCGACATCCTATCAATGGCCATCTCAAACAATTCATCTTTAGTTTGTTCAGCCGGCAGGATCGGGGCGCCGGCAGTAATTTTAATTCCACCCATTTCCCGAATTGTTTCTCGCCAAGAATCTTTCAGAACATTAATATCCTTTTCTTCTTTAGCCTGGCGAGTAAGCAAAGTCACCTTTTCAAGTGATTTTGCATCAACATGGTCGAGGTCTTTAATCTTATCCTCAATCTCCTTTCGCCGTTTAGACATCTCCTGAATAATATGGTCAGGAACTCCAGTTAACTCAAAAAAGCCTTCCTCCTGATTGGTAACTGTAATATCATAACCTTTCTCCATCAACTTTAATGCCAAAAGATTGCGATACATTTGACCGTAAATCATTTTATTTTGGTACAAATTCTTATTGTCAATTGAATACAGTTTACCGTTATACATTGTCATATTCATGATAAGACAATGCGTATGCAATTGAGGATCTTGGGCCCTGGACACAAAATGATCAAATTTAGCACAAAGCATATTCACGGTATTGACAAACATCGTTTGTTTGTTAACTGTAATCCGGGTTCCGATCTCCCGTTCTTCAATCTTATTTAAAATCTCCTGAACAGCTTCGTGATGTGCCGACATAATATCTTCATTCAATTTATCATCTAGAATCATAGCAATCGAAACGGACTTCGGAGCTGAAAAACAAAGATCAAAACCCACTCGATCATGATGATCCTTTCCTGGCTGAAAATGATCTTTCAAGTAATAATCAAAATCTTTCTTATTCACCAGATCCGGAAGATTAAATTCATCCTTCAATTTACCCGACCAATAGTTTTCCGTATCCTTCCGAACATAGTAATCATCCTTCTCATAATAAGACGATGCTTGACGCACACTTACGTTTTTAATGGATAACATCGTCAACCCTCCTTAGTTATCTCTTAACAACGCTTCCGTAATCGATCTAATCGAAGATATATTCACATCAGACTTTGATGTATCGTCTTTAGGCATTTCAACATTATTAGAAATTATCTCAGGTTCATCTTCCTTAATGTTCGCATTAGAAGATTCTGAAAATTCCGGTTGGCCAATATTCGGAAAGTCTTTCATAATGAAGCCTTCATAACGCTTTTTATAAAAAATACGAGGAACTTCAATTTTAGACACTCCAAAATTCGCTATATTAACAATGGCCGTTAGATCCGGAAGAGTTTGAAATTCTGTCGGGATAACTAACCGTTCTGTCTTTTCCTGTTCAGCCCAACTTTTACGATCTCCTATATCACTTGGAGATACTTGTCTAGATTCATTCACCTTAATAATCTGCTTTTCACCAATAGCTTTACTGAGAAATTCGGCTGTTTCCGGTTCACGAATACGGAAAGTAAAGTTAGTATTAAAATTATTGTAAAAAGTTTTAAGATTAGCTCTACCGTATGCTTCTTCAATTCTCCCCAAATCTTGATTGGCACAAATAAGCGAAGCACCTTTAGAACGTCCTACAGTAATTAAATCGATTACCGAATCTAAACGGAACAAACTACCCAATTCATCAATGATAAAGAAAATTCTACGACTTATATCATCCGGCAAGGAAAGAGTTTGTTGGATCATAGTATTTATAATTAAGGTCATTACTGGTTTAAAAATGGATTTATACTGATCAACATTCAAAATAAATAAATTAGGTTTAGGAATATACTGACCATTCGCATCTAATGCTTGATCACGAATAAATTTACGAAAACTGAATGTACCATCCATATCAGTTAAATACTTAAGAAAATGAGTTCTTTCAAGTAACAAAGACATAATATTAGCTGAAGTTGTAGAATCACTTTTATCAATATGTTTAATCGCCGTTTGTTCGTGCGGAGGAAGTTTCATAAAATCAACAACTATTTCTTCAGTAGATTTTGAGAAAAATTCTGCTATATCTCGATTAGTAGTTCTACCCTCTTGTTTTAAAAAAATTAAACCAGCCCGAAAAACATCTTTAGCACAATCATAAAAATACTTATTTTTAGTATCATCTGTTGCAAATAACCCTTCAGCAATCACATCAAAATCAGGATATTGTTCGATCTCATTAAACAAATTCCATTGAACACTTCGCTTATCAAAAGGACTAAAAATTAAATCTAATTTACTATTATATTGTTTCTCAATAAACTCACCTTTTAAATCATAAAGAATACATTTTTCATTGGTTCTTTTCGTAAATTTACGCTCATTAATTTGAGCAATAATTTGATGCAATAAAACACTTTTTCCCGAGCCAGAAGTACCCAAAATTAGCATATGTTTTGATTCCATTTCAAACGGTATATGAGTGTTCCCAATTTTAATAATGCTTAAGGGATTTTTCTTCGCTTCTTTAGCAAGTTTCTTGTTAAATTCATCTATCGGAGTTATATCATGACCACGTACAAATTTTTCGATTTTTTCTGTTTTAGATGAAATATAAAAAGCACCCAAATATAGAATTGTTGCTATGTAAGAAAATAAAGAATAAAAGAGCAAATTTTTAAAGTTTTTAGCCACATTTTTATAGGCATTATTAGATACTTTATCCGCTAAAATTTGATACACTTTTTTAGGTAATTTAGTATATCCTAATGAATATTTTAGCATCTCTTTTTCAACCGAAATTCCCCCAAAAAAATCTACCCCAAAATGATACTTCCAAAAAACCGAACTGGGTAATTTAATGTTTGTATTTACGATATGCGCTTGACTTACATCTTTAGCAATTTTATCAACACCAAAAACTATAACTACCAACTGAATAATTAGACCCACCAGAAACGCTCTAGAGAATAATTTGAAATACATTTTCGAATCGGCCCAAAACGATTCATGCGTTTTATATCCTTTCAAAATTGACCCCTCCTTTGAAAATTAAATTCTTTAAAATAACAACAACCCGTATCCTTCCGGTCATTACAATATGAATCAGATCTTATGCTTTTTGATTCTTCCAACAAATCAACCTTATCCAAATCTTTAAAAGCAATAATATAAATACATCCTATCAATCTCTAAACTTAAATTCAGCCTCCTTAACTACATTATCATAATAATCTAAAACATCTTTTAAAGATGAATTCGGATCAGAAGATTGAGCAACTAGAACATTAGCTATCAATTTAAGCATCATTGTATTGACATATTCGGTTCTCTGAACATATAAAAGCCGATCATTTATAGATGTATAAAATTCCGCTTTAGCTGTATCAATATTCGATGATAGACCAACATCAACTAAATAATCAGTAAGACTTTTACCTGCCTTATCAGCTCTCTTTTGCAATTCCTCCTTAACCTTAGATGACACTCTGAAACCAATGTAATCAGTTTTTTTATCACTCAAACCCATCACACCCCAAGATATAATGTTTATACATATAATATTATATCATAACAATCAATAAGACAATAAACAAAAATAAATGTTAAACAAATGTACTAACAATGTAAAACGCCAAAAATGAACATTCAACGAGTAATTAATGCCAATCCGAAGGATTGCGTCGGGTGTGAAAGATTTTCGTAAGAAAATCTTTCTTGGTAGTATAGGTTTTTGAATTGCAGAAGATGACCAACAAGAAAACAGGAGTATCAAATCAGCTATAATGAGTCAACTAGAACAGCAGAAGAGTAAAACAATCACGAAGAAATGACAATAACCAAAAACGAAAAAATATACAAACAAAACGAACAGAAAAACATTTAGCAGGAATATTCCAAAATAAAAAACCGATAGGCCAGGGAGGACCATATCAGTAATACCTAACAAAAAATCATCCAATTTATAAGGCTAAAAATAAGGAAAAGCGACCCGGCCCTTGCGGGCCGGGGAAACGTCGAGGGGCTTTCGCCCCTCGAGCTCCCCATTTATTATCTCCCCATAGCCGTTCTAGCCATTGCAATAATTCTCCTAACAACTCCTATTCGTGTCATATTCCATTCTTTGCGCAAACTCTCGATGAAATCATTGTCGCTTTTTGAAATTAACCCTTTTAGAAGTATTTCTTCTTTTTCAGGAGGTTGGAAGAATACACTCAACTCATTTTCCAGTCTACGTTTTTGATAAGTTCTCTTTTCGGAACTTTTATTGGTACCAATTACTCTATCTTGTATCGCCTTACCTTTAGTATTCAACTTATCGGGAATAATATTTCCAGTACCGATAAGCGAACCATTAAAAGGACTAATATCAGTACCATGTTCTTCTTTATCTTTGCCATTAGGCGAACCTTTCGTTGGACTATCATTAGCACCTTCAAAAGTACCATTATTAGGACTAATATAAGTAATTTCAGAAGAACCATTAATAGTACCGTTATAAGTACTATTTAGCGAACCATTAATAGTATCTGAAATAGGACTATTATCAGTATCTTTTGACGTATCTTTATCTGTACTATAATCAGATCCACTAGATGTACTGATATTAGTACCGTTTTCTGTGCCGATTATAGGATTATTTATAGCACTGATAAAAGTACCATTTTTTATATCATAAGAAGTTCCATTATCAGTTCCAATATTAGTTCCATCATTAGAACTAATTAAAGTGCCTACGCAAGGACTTAAATTAGTTTCATTTTTGGTGCAGTCTGAGGAACTATTTAAGGTACTATCAATAGTACCGTTAATGATACCGATATCAGTGCCGTTATCAAGTTTCTTGACCTTATCAAAAATTCCAGATAAATCCGTTTTTCGTTTAGCCATTCCATAGCCCTCCAATCAAGCAGATAAAATTTTATCAGTCAGTTTCAAATAATCTTCTGCGCCATAACATTTTGGATCATATTCAAAAATAACTTGCTTATTAGTAACAGCTTCACTTATAGCCACATTTTTCCTTATAGGTTCAGTTACACGATCAGGATACCTAGCTTTTAGTGCTTCTAAAATATCCTGAGCAATTTTAGTGCGACCATCAAATTCAACCGGAACAATATAACTAATTTTTATTTCATGTTCTTCATTTTCGTAAATATCCTGAATGTTATTTTCAATATCGACAAGTGCGGTCAATGAATAACGGTCCATTTTTACTGGAACAATCAATTCATCAACATAAAGCATCACATTCTGGGTTAATGTGGTGAAAGTAGGGGAACAGTCAAAAATGATGTAATCGTATTCTTTAATTTCATGAATTTTTGAAAATATTCTACGTAATTTCTTTTCTCTAAATTTTTCGCCATTCAACTGGATTAATGCAGAATTCAACAATCCATCAGCAAAAATAATATCGAGATTCGGCCGAACATCAAAACAAATTGCATCTCTTAACTCACATTCATTCGTAATTAATTCCGCAATCGTTCTGGAGCAATCTCCCGGAAGATACTGCGTATCTACGTTAAATGATACAGCCACATTTCCTTGAGCATCCGTATCCACTAAAAGAACTTCTTTCCCTTTTTTAGCCAAAGCAAAGGATAAAGATACTGCCGTTGTAGTTTTACCAACACCGCCTTTTGCATTTAACACCGCAATTTTCCTCATAAAAAATCCCCCTTTGAAATTTCAATTATTATACATATATCATAACATATATTTTATGTTAATACAATATATTGGTACATATTTTGGTACTTTTTTCGGTATTAAAAAAAGAATGAAAACTAGTAAAAAAAAAAGTACCGTTAAACAGCATGAAAATAAACCGCCTTACGGCTCCGAAAACAAAATGGCATCCACTCCGCTGAACTTGTCAAGGGGGAAGGAGCCTAAATATTGGGTCTACTCGACTTGCCCCCTTGACAAACGCTCCGTTCCTGCCCCGGATCAATTAAGAGCCGTAAGGCTAATTTTTGGCCCGGAGAAGGGCCTAAAAAATAATTATGTTAAAATAAGGAGGAAAAAATTATGAAAAAGTATCAGGTGATATTGGCAGATCCAGCGTGGAAGTACCGGCTATATGACAAATCGGATAAGGCGCATGGCGCAGCAGCAGCGCATTATCCAACGATGAATTTAGAAGATATTAAAAAGTTGCCGGTTCCGGAACTGGCAGATAAAAACTGTGCATTGTTTTTATGGGTTACACCGCCATGTTTAAGGGAAGGTCTAGAAGTAATTGATGCTTGGGGATTTCGATATGTAACAAAAGCATTTAACTGGGTTAAAACCTATAGATCAGGTAAAATGGTTATTGGACTTGGAAATTATTCAAGAGCAAATTCGGAGGACTGTTTATTAGCATTAAAAGGGAGACCTAAAGTAAAAAGTCATTCAGTATCGCAAATTATCTATGAAGAATTTAATGATGAAAATATCAAAGATATTACTGAAACTTTAATAACTCCATTTACAAGACATAGTGAAAAACCCAAAGAACAATACCGGCGAATTGAAGAACTATTTGACGGGCCATATTTAGAAATGTTTGCCCGTAGCCGGTGGAGTCTTGAATGGGATGTCTGGGGAAATGAAGTAGAAGATAGTATTGATCTTGATAAACTGGCATAAAAAATAATAAAATTTAAATGAAATAGGGTAGGGAAGTGCTTAAAAAGGTACTTTAATAGGTACTTTTCTAAGCACTTTTATAATGACCAAAAAAATACCGGTATTAATATAATACCGGTGTATATAAAAGGAGGATTTAGAGGTTAGCTTATTTGAGGCCCGGAAACTTTAAGAGTGTTGCCGGCCGGTTGAACTGATTTAACAATCTCATATGCCTTGAAAACCTGATCTCTCTGGTCAAGTCCGGACAGGGCAGGACTATGTTGTAAAACCTCAATGATCCTGGTTGAACGGAATCCATCGTTGAGCATAGCCTGAACAATATCCCGATCTGTTTTATCAATTATCCATTCACCATTATTTTCACGCATTATAATGTTGGCATAGGCATTATAAAGATTTTCAGCCGTCATTGGGATTTTAAGATTTAATTCAACTGGATATGATTTCAATTCTTCTACTTTTTTTGATATTTCGTTATTCTCTTTAATAAGATTCTTTGGATCGGTTATATCAAATTCTGTACCATATAAATTAACTACTACCCAATCAGCAGGATTCTCTGAAAGATAAGTAATCTTTTGGTTCTCGAACCGTACAATTAAACGGGCCGGTGATGGATCGATGGAATTAGTATTAAAATTGGATAAATGAGAAAGATTTTGAGAATTATCATATATTTCAACTGTATCGAATTCTTGAATAGCAAAAGGTAAATTATATAGACTCATTTCTCGAATAAATTCAAGATTATCTTTTGGAATGAATAATTTACCTGCCTTGGCCCTAGCCTCAACCCGATCCGCAGCAATATCAACATTATCAACACCGACATAAATCAAATGAGTGTGAAAGCCATAATATTTAGCTTTTTCGGCCCATCCAATCATAGTATCAGTTTTTAATGTATCTTCGATAGCAAAAGATTTACCTTCTCGAATATGCTTATCTAACCATTTAACTGCAATATTATTAACAACACGACCAATTTCAGGAGAAATATCATTATAATCAGCATCTTTAAGAAAATCAGGATTTAACTCATGAAGATTATGATTTATAAAAAAAAACGGGAGAACATCTCTGCCGGATTTATTATTAAAAACAGCAGCAATATCATCCCCACAAAAATAATCGAAATTTGATTCCTTGACAGGAAATACAGACGATTTCCCAGAACCAGAAGGACCAGCAACAACTAACATTATCGGAGAATCATCAATACGATTATTTATTTGGTCTACCATTTTTATCAATCACTCCAGCTTCATATAATTGACGAAGTTCATTCTTCAAATTATCAGCTCCACGCTGTTTAAATTCATTTAAATAAGATTCTCTTTGCTTTGGATCTTTAAAATTAATATTATTAGATTCTTTATTATTCATCAAAAACTCCTTATTAGCTAAAATTTTTACATATATATTATACCATATAAATGATTTAAAATATATTATGCTATATATTTTTTTGTAAAAAAACATTAACACCTGATTTTTCTAATTCTTCCAAACAAATATTTAGCAATCCCTGCAAATTAATATCAGAATATTTCTGAGCATACCAAAGAGAATTTGAGGCAGTAATAGTTTTAGAGCTGACTGTTTTGAAACCACGTTTAAGTATATGAATTAAAACATCTTCAACTGTAGCTGGAGGATTGTTTTCAGCATATTTTTGAGCAAATTTGTAAATTCCGCTAGGTATTTTATCTAATGGTATTTGAATAACATCGTCAAACTTTTTTAACGGAAGTTCAATAACATTATCAGAAATTGTTTTAGCTGATGTAGTAGGCGAAAGTGAAGTTGTCATGATGTAATCTCCCTTTCATGAAGTATATTTTAAAGTACCAAAGGTATTTAAGGTATTTATAGTACACTTTACTTATTTGGAGATGTCCATATTGTTAATGGATCGACATATTGGTTATTAACCCAATATTCAAGGTGCAGATGTGGGCCGGTAGATAAACCGGTATTTCCCGACAACGCAATTGGAGTATTAGCCCTCACATAATCACCCACATTAACCAATAATCTAGAGTTATGAGCATATAAAGTAAACCTGGAACCACTATGTTTAATAATCACACAAAGACCGTAATTACCACGTTGGCCGGAAAAAACTACAATTCCATCGAAAAGAGCAACTATGGGTGTTCCAACGAAAAATACGCTTTAATCGCATTTAAAATCCCCTCAAAATCAATCAAATAGAAATATAGGTATAACCTTTCCCTTGATAGATTTCAATGGAATTTGGCCAAAATAACGCCCATCAAACGAATTTGGAATATGAGTTGAAATAGGTAAAAAATGACCTGGTTTAATCGTAAAGTTACCTCTTATTTTAGGGAGGGGCCGTCCTAAGCTATCTTTGTCAGAAATAGGCCCAACAATTTGATCGTTAATAAAAATACATTGATCAGTTATTTTAATTTCATCCCCAGCAACGGCCCCAATTTGTTTTAAAAGCAATATATCATTTCTCAACCAATTACTATTGCGTTGACTTATATACCTTGGTATCTGGACTAAAACCAGGTCACCCGGTTTAAAATTAGACTGAAAAAGTACTTTGCAATAAATACCTCTCGGTTGACTAGAGGTACAATTTATATAAAATAGTGGAGTTAATGAACCTGAAATAACAATTAAGATAACTGAAAAACATATAATAAGAATAACTTTGTTATATAATAACTTAATCATCTTACTATTGCCTGTTAATCACATTTTGTAGTTGAGCTGCACTTTGGGCAGGTGAAACATTAGAACTACCGCTAAAATTTTTATTTAAAACAGACATACCACCATCAAGTGTTAAAGCCGTTGAAGCTACCTGTTGGGCAGGAGTGACAACACTACTTGCGGATAATGACGGCATACCATTAACCAAAGTCATAGCCAAAGAAGGAGCATGCCATGCTAAAATTGCTAACGAAACCGATCCAAAAGTCATATATATAAGAGACTCAATGATTTTACCGGGTGTATAACCAACAATGGTTGGCGCTGCCCAGTTATCAAAAATAGGAATAGCAACTGCTGCTAAAAAACTTAAAACCATTATTTTAACACCAAAAGCAAACAACATATTCATAACCTTTTGGGCAACCCACGATGTATATTTGTTAGCACCAAAAGGAATAAGTACAAGTGATAATAATGCTAAAATATAAAATTCAAGATAAGTAACCATAAAATTAATTGCCACAGATACAATAGAAGCAAATATTAAAATACCAAAAAACAGGTAAATATGACCAATAACAGGAACAAATACAGATGTTGTTGCTGCAATAACACCGCTCATAATCCTGGCCCCTATGTGAGCAATATATGCCGGATCAGTTAAGGTTTTAATAGATACCGCCTGAGCTGCTCCTTTAAAACCAATCCATGTAAAACCGTCAATTATAATATTAACAATTTCACGATAGTTTAAAATAATATACAATACAAAACTATACTTCATGATTCGGGCTATAATAGTTTTGAGCATATCCGGATGACCTAAATACATAAAAATCGTAAGCACCAAATCAATAGCAACCAATCCTAAAAAAAGTTTTTTGGCAGTATCCTGAAGCCCTGAAATATTTTTTGTTATATAGAAGTTAAATGTTTTTAGCATATCGTTTAGATCCTGTTGCTGAGGCGGAAGTACAACTTCAGCCAAAATCGGACTTACAAAAAGAAATAACAAAACAGTTGTGACAAGCAAAATAATAAAATACCTTTTCATAAAAAACTCCTTTATAAAGATAATTAAAATTTAATAGAATTATCTTCTTTTTTGCGATGCTTATTCTGAAATCTTTCATTCATTTCATGAATACTATTAACTTCCTCAATTTCTTTAGATTGCTTTTGCAAATAAACCATGTTATAAGCATTTTGGGCCTCAGCGCTCGCAGATACAACACCAATCAAATCATTTAATTGAACGATTTGAGCTGCAACTAATTCATTTCCAAATTGGGCTGCTTGAAGTGCACCCTCAGCCTTGCGTGAATTATCTAAAATTTCATTAACAGTTTCTAAGCTGAGTTTTGAATTAGAACGTGCAAGTGAATTTCTTGCGGATGATTGCATAATCATTTCATTTGATTTATTCCAAATCTCCCGAGCTTGTTTTGCATAATCCATAGCAGACATATTTGCAGGATTAACTTTTTTAAAATCCGGATAAGTTCTGTCCCATGCTGCTTGAGCCTGAGTATAATCGTTAATCAAACCGTTCATATAATTATCAACTTTAATCAGATTATTATATGCAGTTCGCAATCCATTAATATTACTTTGACCTGGAGCTAGATTTTTAGCCTCATTTTCTAATGACTTAAACTGCAACTCAATTTGCTTAAGTTGATTTTCGACTTGTTTAACGGCTTGAACAGCAGATTCTAAATTTTGAACATAGTTGGAAGGATCGTAAACAATATCTCCAATCCCGGAAATTGCATAAGCAGGAGTTATCGTAGTAACTAACATAAGAGTTGATACACCATAAGTCAATTTTAAAACTTTTGATCGATCTTTCTTGAAATACCTTCTTTCATTCAATACTGCAATTTTACAGCTTTCACATATCTGTTCAATATCACAAAAAACTTTTTTATCAAGGATACACGTATTATTTATTCCATGATAATTACGCATTAAATAGCCTCCTTTCTATGTTTTAAAACTTTATATTTTTCATAAAAATCAGGTAAATTTTTATACTTTAGCCATTCTTCATTAAATTTGTCTTTACCATGTTCCGCTAAAATAGATTGAACCATCTGCTGATCTTGGGGTGAACTAGCTCCACAGTAAGCTAATGCCAACTTGCTCATAGCTAATTCGAACAACCGAGAACCTAAAGGAGATTTATAATAATATTGCTTTTTCGGAGTTGCTCTTGCAATAATTTCGATTTCCCGATCATTCAAGCCAAAATCATGGTAATAAGGTTTAGAAGTTTGTTCCAATGCTGAAGGATTGGGTAAATAAATCTTAGTCAAACATGATTCAATAATCGCATTAGATACCGAAGATTTTTTAATATCAGTCAAACTTTGTGTTGCAAAAACTACCGAAACATTGAATTTACGAAGAGTCTTTAACCATTCTCTAATTTTTTCAGCAAATATTGGATTAGACAAAAATACCCAACATTCATCAAGGATTAAAAGCGTAGGAACTCCAGTAAACCGTTTTTCTAACCGGTGAAATAAATAGTCAAGTGTCGGCGCAATTATTGTGCCTAAGTTCATCAGTTTTCCCATTTCAAATACTTGCCACCGGCCATAAGACAAAGTATCGTGATCTGAATCAAAAATTCTACCATACATACCATTTAAAGTGAGAGGTTGAAGTGCATGATGTAACTGAATATTTTGAATTAAAAACGATAAACCGGAAATTGTACGTTGTTCTTTTGGTGAATTGGATAACGATAAAAGCGCATCGGAAACAGTCTTTTTAATTTCAGGCGTAATTTCAATATTTTCATTACGGAAATAATTTAATATCCATTCAGTTGCCCATGCTCGTTCATTATGATCATCGATATTGGCCAACGGCTGGAACGAAAGAGCATCATCTTTTTCGTCAGCAAGATCGTAAAAATCACCACCAACTCCAGCAGTTAAAGCACGACATGAACCATCTTTATCAAAGAAATAAACCTGGGAATCTTTATAACGATCAAATTGGGCAGCAATCATCGAAAGTAAAACTGATTTACCCATACCGGTAGGGCCAACAATCATTGTATGGCCAACATCTCCAACATGAAGATCAAAACGGAAAGGAGTTAAATCAGGAGTTTGAGTTTGCATCAAAGTTGGCCCTTTTAAATGATTATTTTTTTCCGGACCAGCCCATATTGCCGAAAGCGGAAAAATATGAGTTAGATTAATTGTACTTAAAATCGGCTGACGAATATTAGCCCGGAATAGGCCCGGTATACTACCAAGCCAGGCTTCAACACAATTTAACGATTCATCAATAGCTGTAAAACCGAGACTATTAATAACTTTTTCAATAGTTTGAGCCTTCTTTTCAACAACTTTAGGATCGGAATCCATAACGATAATGGACATTGTAAAATAACCAAATGCAGCGTAATCTTCTTCCAATTCAACCTTAGCCTGTTCAACATCCGCACTCTTCAATAAAGCATCAGAATTGGAAACTCCGGAATCAGACTGAGAAACAGTATCTTTAATAATTGAAGAAAGATTTTTACGCTTTGCATACCATGCTTTCTGATAACGAGTTAATTCTTTCATGGCATCAGTTTTATCTAAGCACATAAATCGAGTAACCCATCGGTATTCAAAATTTAGTTTATTTAAACTGTCTAACATTCCAGGTACACTACTACCCGGAAAATGAAGAACAGATATTACTCGTATATATTTTTGATTGTTTCTCAAACCTAACTTCGGTTCAAGACCGGTAATTAAAGGCGAATCGCATAAAAATGAATCTAAATACATTGGAACTTCCGGCACTTTAACCGTATGACGCTTAGTTGAAATGGTAGAATGTAAATATGTTAGCGTTTCTTCGTCATTCAAAGGTTCAGCTTGAGTCATAATTTCTTTGAACAAACTAAAAATACGATTAGTTTCAGTAATAAAAACCTTTAGATGATTGTCCTCGGTAGATTTTTCTTTTTCTATATTCCGATCAATAAAAAGTTCCTCCAATTTACTAATATTTTCAGAAGGAGGTAAATAGACAAACGTTATATAATAGTTATTTTCATAATGGTCATGATTAAAATATTCCCGTCTTTCATCATCAATAAGATACGTTATATCGTATGAAAAATTAGAATTAGCAGGATAATTTAGACTCTTAACACGAACAGATTCAGCATAAATAATCCAACCCGTACCTAAACGTCTAAAAACGTTATTCAGGTTAGCAACAACGCTAATAAGGCCCTGACGGGTAGAGCTATGCAGATCAGGCCCCCGAAAACGATATGTACGTTGAAAACTTCCGTCTTTGTTATACACAATCCCCGGTGCAACAAGTCTGGCCCAAGGGAGCAAATCAGAAAGTTTATCAGCTCTTTTTTTATATTCATGCAAATTAAACATATCGTAACTCCTTATGTATCATAATAAGATTTTTGAGTTATATGCCGTCTGAAAACATCGAAAAATTGAGGATCTTTTTTAGTAAAAAAAACAGCAACTATATGAATGATAAAAAATATTGGAATAGCATATAACATCTGTAATCCTAAAACAAATCCAGCAGCAAAAGTACCATTAAGTATGGCAATTTCTCTTGGCACACCACCAAGTAAAATAGGTTCAGTTAAAGCACGATGAAGTGGTACTTCGTAACCATCATTAAAATTATCGTTCAAGATATATTCCTCCTAAAAGATTTTATAAGTGGGTATCATTAAATACCCACTTATAACAAAAACTTAAAACGGTAGTCCGGAAGCCGATCCAAAAAGAATTAAAAGAAATTGAGTTCCAGCAAATGCAATAGAAATACCAAAGACGATTCCACAGCCTTTACGGAACATGCTTCCACCTTCTCCAAACGCAAATCCAAGGCCAGTCAAAACAACAGCAAGTACAGCAAATGCTTTTGCAACAGGTCCTGTACATGATCTTACAATCATATCTAACGGGCCTTCCCAGGGCATGCCGGTAGCACTAGCTAACGTTACCATACTGAAGGCAAACAAAAGAATCATTGTAGATAAAAGAATAAGAACAATTTTATTAAGCTTTTTCATTTTAAATAAATCCTCCTTATAATGGTTTTAAAACATATTCGCCATTTTTAAAGCCTTCTACAGAAACCATTTCCTTTATTTGACGTCCTGTAGAAGTTTTTTCAATATAGATAATAATGTTAATTGCTTCCGCTATCATCCCCCTTGATGGATTCGGAATGGCTTCTTGAACGAGACTTTCAATTCGGGTTAAAGCACCGGCGCAACTATTGGCATGAACTGAAGCACAACCTCCCGGATGGCCGGTATTCCATGCCTTAATTAACGTCAATGCTTCAGGCCCTCTCACCTCACCAACCACAATCCGATCCGGCCTTAATCGCATGGTAGAATATAATAAATCATTCATTGTAACATTTCGATGCGTTCTAAGGTTAACTTTATTTTTTGCTGTACATTGTAATTCCAATGTATCTTCGATGATAACTATACGATCATTGGTTTTAGATATTTCGTTTAGAACAGCATTTAATAATGTGGTTTTACCGCTTCCTGTTCCACCGGCAACTAAAATATTCTTTTTCGAATAAACAGCTTCAATAATTGCATCCTTTTGAACAACGGTCATTATATTCTTTTTAACATAATCATCAAGATTAAATACCATAATTGCCTTTTTTCGGATGACGAAAAACGGATTTAATGTGACACTATCCAAGACTCCTTCAAAACGATGACCGCTGCCCGGCAATTCTGCACTTACAATAGGAAACTCGTCTTTTGTTGCAACTGCATCTTTAGCTCTAGCAACTAGTTCAATAACCTGACGAGCATTAGCAGGATGAATTATCTTACCTGTATCTATACATCCCTCCCCTAGCCGTTCAATCCACAAGGAACTATCAGGATTAAGCATAATTTCAATAACATTAGGATCATCCAAAAACATCGTTACATCCGGCCCAAGAGCCGTATATAACATCTCTAAAAACCGAATTTCTGTTAAACTATTATCTTTGTTCATAATCCCATCATCGACCTCTATATGGTTCTAAAATAAAATCCTGATTTACAAACAAATTAAACTTTTTACCAGGCCGAATTTCAATAGTCGGTTGAATTTGAAGATTTTTTTCAGCAACCTTCGAACCATACGAAGTTACATTCTCGGCGAGGGCCTGAGCGAAAGTATCATCAGAATCAGACCCTTCAGTAGCTTTTTTAGCCCCATAACTCATCACACTTGATAAAAATATACCCATTGTTGCCTTTCCATAATGATTGTTAACCTTGTCTTTAAGACCGGTATAACCTTGGGCATCAACCGAAGGCATTGACTGGAGATCCAATGATTTACCATTAGGCAATATCATTCGAGACCATACTACCAAAGCCCGATTCTGTCCATATGTTACTTTTGAATCATAAACACCGATCACCTTAGATCCCTGTGGAATCAGAAGATACCTCCCAGTAACAGTATCGTAAACATTTTCGCTAACTTGACAGATGATATTTCCAGGTAAATCACTATTAAGACCCGTCAGCAAAATAACCGGAATAATTGTACCTGCTTTAATTTCATACTTTGAAAGCGGACTTAACAATGTTGAATTAGAATAAAACTTTATATCTCTTTTTTCATTGGCAAATTTTATTTTGTCCTCTTGTCCATTAGGATCAGAATTAGAAGTAGAAGTAGTAATAGACGGACTGGCATTGGCAGCAGTCATAAGGCTTAATGCTCTATTAATGCCATCCGCTATTGGATCTATAGATTGTTTAGATTGAGAATTATTCATAGATTGAGATGCAGCGGAATTCATTCGAATACTACTACGGACAGCATTTCGAAGTTCCTGTAATTCAGGGCTAGGCCCATTAACAGCCTCGCTAACAATAACTGGTTCAATTTCAGGAGGTGGAGGAATAATATTTGAACTATTGTTGTAATACTGACTTGGAGGTTGTGAATTATAACCATAATATTGTTGTTGGCCAAAAGAATCTACAGCAATAGTATCTCTACCATAAACATCTAATGATTGTTGTTTACGGTATGAATCCGGAATCATTTCTAATTCTCTGGGAGTAAGGTCTAACGTGTTATTACTGGTTCCAGATTCATCGAAAAATTCCGATGTATTATCATTATCATTAACAACAGGTTTATTTTCATGAAATAAACCAATAAACAGGAAAAAACTCAACATACCAGCAATCCCGACTATAAATGCTAATGTAATATTACGATTATATCTTGCAGCTTTTGGAACAGGATTTTTAACAGAAATAGGAGATTCAGTTTCCGGTTTTTCAAAAATATCTTCAATTGAAACATTATCCTTTATTGAGGATACATAATCTGAACTTATAGTTTCATTAAAGGAATCTGAAAAATTATTATCAGTATTAGAATTATCACCGAAAACTTCATTTAATTTCTCCAATTTATCATAATCATTCATTGGTTTCTCCCTCTTTGATAATTTTTACAACGTTTTTACCGACTCTCATTTCAAACAATTCACCTAAACGATCTATGATATAATAACCATCTTTGATCCGGTAATTAACCAATGCTAAACCATTATTACTATTGATATATAGCACAGGAGCTTCCGACGTATGCATTGTCTTAGGCATTTGAATATATGTTTTTAGTCCATTATCAAAAACCAAAACCGGTTTCCAAGAAAAATCATTGCCAACAATTTTATAACCAAAATTCAAGCTATCAGGATCAAGCAATTCAATATCATTACTTGCATCCGAAATTTCTGTGGTATTATAAACAACCGGCAAATCAACTCTTAAAAAAGTTAACCGTTCATCTAAAGGATAATTCCACCTAATAATAGGAGTAATTGAATCAGAATTAGTAGAAATCAACTCAAGATGATATGCTCTTTTGTTAGTAGTTACCACTAAATTTGTTGAAATATCGGTTGTAACAGCCTTAACGAATAAGTGATTAATTTTATAATCTCCACTTCCGGAAACATCTTTATCTATAATCCATCGGACAGCATCGGCACCACCAATATAAATAATTTCTTCGCCAAGCTGAAACTGAATATCTACAATGCGACTATCCGAACAATAAACCTTATATATCCGATTCGGAATATAATCATAAATATAATCTGCCTGAAGTATCGAAGCATTATAAACATCATCAGTATTTTTCATAAGATTAGTGTTCATAATTGATCGAGCATTTATATTCGTCTGATTAGCATAAACAAATCCTGACATTAAAAATATTCCTAGCAAGATTAAAACAAATTTTTTCATTAGTTCTGCTCCTTTGCAAAATTAAAGTCTCTAATATACAGACCAAGCGGATTTACAGCCAGAACTTTTTCGTCTTTTGGAGATGCAATATCAATAGTAAACATACCAGTCATATAAGTTTCACGTTTATGATTGCCTTCTTCATCATAGGCATCCAATTTCCAACGAACCTGATACGTATTACCACTTACTGGAGCAATAACATTGATTGTAACTTCCCTCGTCTCTTTTCCAATCAAAGAAAAGGGATTTTGTTGAGAAACGTACTTATTCATTTTTGTAGCTGCTGCTGGACGTAAAAACATATAGGCTTTAACCCAATTTTGTTTTGCTACCACCGGATCAAGTGGCAAACTTTGAGTATATGTAACAAATTGAGATAGAAAATATTTGATCTCAGGAAGCTGTGGATTGTATTTGGCCGGAATAGGCCCCATGTTTTGAGCAGATCCATCAGTATTAATGTGTACCATATAGGGCCTAATTTTTGACTGAGAACCTTGATAAATCAATCCAGCAGTCAAAAGCATACATAGAGCCATAAGAGAAAATGCCATAATTCGCCAATTAGCCGCTTGAACCCTGGCTGATCCAATCCGATCATCCCATTCTTTTTGAGCTAATAAATATGGATTATTCATTTCATCAGGTATATATTTTTTTATTGGTTCTTTATATTGCATACTAACTAAGTCCCCCACAAATAAGAATATTTTGGATATATATATTATAATATATGACTTGAGAATAGTAAATATAAATAAAACTAAAAATGGGTAAAATTGCAAAAAGATATATTATAGTATAACAATGAAAAATTTAAAAAGCCGGAATGTCCGGCTTTTATTTTTTCTTAGTATTTTTCTTCGTTTTACTGGATTCCGGATGGGCTTCCGGAACCGACTCTTGGTCCGGTGCTTTGGAACCGGAATCTTCCCGATTCATGAATTTTTTAACCCGAACCGGTTCGATCCTATTAGCAAGAACAAAAGTACGGTATTTAGTTTCACCGTTCTGCTCATATTTTTCCGTACGGATTTCACCCCGAATATTGATAACATCACCTTTGTCTAGATTATCAGCACAAAATTCAGCCGTTTTATTCCAAATTTCGATAATCGGAAAATCTGCCTTTTCCCGATCGTGTTCCCGGCTCACCGCCACCTGTAAAATAGCTTTCGCATTTTCGTGATAAGCATAAAAATCGGGAGCTTTCGTCAAACGAGCATTTGTCAAAAAAACATCATTCATAATAATAAAACCTCCTTAAATAACTTAATCTATATATTAATAATACCATAAAGACTTTATATTGTAAAGACAATTGATGTCAAAAAATAAATTTCCTCGCACCACCAACCCAGCCACCGCCCCGGCCCGGAATTGCCGGAAAAACCCTGCCGGAACACCTCCTAATTAGCAAGAAAATAGGCGAACATGACACACAAGATGCACTACGAAGCATCACTACTGTCAAGCGTAAATTTGTGACATGGCCACCGGAACTACATCTCGGCGAAGCCGAAAATTTATGCTTGACAGGTAGACAAAAAATTATAATATCCTGTGGAGGTGTTCCGGCAAGTCCTTACGGCTCCGAAAACAAAATGGCATCCACTCCGCTGAACTTGTCAAGGGGGAAGGAGCCTAAATATTGGGTCTACTCGACTTGCCCCCTTGACAAACGCTCCGTTCCTGCCCCGGATCAATTAAGAGCCGTAAGGC